>Ga0154020_10000278_pt1 | contig 61550 bp, 52 predicted proteins | sample Klosneuvirus_201_FD_109709 | JGI IMG/M metagenome (GOLD analysis project Ga0154020, IMG submission 109709) | Active sludge microbial communities from wastewater, Klosterneuburg, Austria - Klosneuvirus_20160825_MG | ecosystem: Engineered > WWTP > Aerobic digester > Activated sludge | place...
ACCAAGGGCTACTAACGAGTGGGTGCACCTGGATTCGAACCAGGGACCTCAGCCTTATCAGGGCTGCGCTCTAACCAACTGAGCTATGCACCCAAAGCGCGTGTGAGGATTGGCTTACTAACACGGCGGTTTTTCCAGTGTAAAGAAAAATCCTTGGCGGCTGCGTTTTTTGTCAGCGCGCGAGGCGGAGTCTCTCGCGCGCCGACGATGGAACGACCGCTAGGCGACGGTGTAGACGCGCCGTTCCTGGTTGTCGATGCCCGAGAAGCGCGGCGAGCGGTCGGCCATGGCGAGAGCGGCCCCATTCTCCGTGGCAGCGAGTAGCTCGGCGGGACGCTGATCGACATTCACGTCGTTACGCCGTAATTCCTCATAGGCGGGGATCGTGAGCCGCTGACGATTGGCCAGCGTCGAGTCCACACCGGCGCGGGCAATCTGGGCAGCCGCCGACAGCAGAACCCGACCCGCAAAGAACTCCGCCGCACAGCCCGAGCCGTAGCTAAACAGGCCAATGCGCTTGCCGGCAAGCTCGGCAGCTTGGTGATACAGCAGCGACAGCAGCGCCAGGTACAGCGAGCCCGTATAGATATTGCCCACCTGAGAGGGCACGCGCAGCGACGGTTCAACCTGCTCGGCAAAGCTCTTTTCGGCGGCTTCCTCGCTCATTCCATCGAGTTGGCAGCGACGCTGATGAGCCTTGCGCGCCATCTTGCCGTACGGCACGTGGTAGCAGGTGCGGACCAGGGGCTCGTCGGACTCGCTCAGGCGCTGCCACTCGGCATAGGCACCGGCGAGCGCATCAAGATAGCACTGCACCGAAAACTGCCCATCGACGAGCGCATCCTTGCGGTAGAGAGGCCGCCAGAAGTCGTGTACGTCCTGCGAGAAGCAGCCGCTGATTCCCGGCTCCAGCTCCACCATGCGGGGATCTTCGCTGATCAGCATTGCGACCGCGCCAGCGCCTTGGGTTGGCTCACCCGCCGTGCCGACCGAGTAGCGGGCGATGTCCGTGCAGACAATCAGCGCGCAGCGACCACGAGCCGAGCCAGCTACCAGCCAATCGACGGCGTTGAGGAGGCCAGCGGTGCCACCGAAGCAGGCATGCTTGGTCTCGAACACACGACACGCCGAGGGCAGTCCGAGCAGGCCGTGCAGGTAGGAAGAAATGGGCTTGGAGTGATCGACCGCGGTCTCGGTACCCACGATGCACAGCCCGATCTCAGCCGGGGAGCGCCCCGCCGCCATCAGACAGCGACGAGCCGCCTCGGTAGCCAAAGTGACCGGATCTTCGTCGGCGTGGGCCACCGCCATCTGTAGCACACCAAGACCCTGGGTGTACTTGGACGCTGGCACCCCGCGAGCAGACGCGAGATCCGCCAGGTCGACATAGCCTCGCGGCACGGCAAAAGCGATGGCGTCGATGCCGATCGCTCGACGGGCCGGGTGCTGCGTCGCGTTCTGTTGAGAAGAGTTGGAGGATGGAAAGGTCGTATGAGAGGAAGCTTGGTCTTTGGTCATGCGGAGCCAGCTCAGCAAGGCAGGTGCCAAGCGCTCTGCCCACAACCGCACTCCGTGCCCAGCCGAGCACTCCGTCGAGCCGCCAGCGCCCGAACTGGTCCTTGGTCCGACCGCCTACACGTCCCCACTTGCGATGTCGCACCGAAGGAGCGCCGCCGCACGAGCGCCGCCCCCCTGTTCGTGACCTAGTCTTTGAAGATAAGATTGACCAAGGGGCACAAAGCGTAGGATGCACGCGCTCGCACTTCACACGAAAGGAAACGAGTCGATGAGCCTACGAACTTTTTTTGCCCTATTTGTTGCCGTGCCACTGGCCGCTTGCGGAGCCACTGCAGACCTGGACGCCGTGCCTCAAGCCAAGGTTGGCTGCGAGACTCCCAGCGGTGAAATGCTAAAAGCAGGGGATGCCATGCTGCCAGGACGCAACTGCATGTCGTGCCACGCCGCAGGAGGCCAGGGCGGCGATGAGCCACTCGGCGCTGGCGGTACGGTCTACGGCGCGCGAAACAGCAAGACCTGCAACACCGGTGGCGTAGATGGCGTGACGGTGGATCTGCTCGATGCCGGCGGCAAGGTCGTCGCGAGCACTACTACCAACTCCGTCGGCAATTTCCACTTCTCGCCGAACGCAACCAACTTTAAGAACGTTACGGCACGGGTTACCAAGGGCGCAATGAGCATCAAGATGAACGCCCCCGTCGATGTCTCGGTGGGATGTGCGAGCTGCCATTGGGCCACTGGTTTGGCGGGAGACCGCATATACATCCAATGATGACTGAAAAGGAGTAGTCACTATGAGTTCGCATCGTGGTAGTAAGCCGCTCGGTCGGCTGTTGGCGTTGGGCTTTTGTGTGTCTCTGTTGGGGGTCGGAGCTTGCGGAAATTCAGATGGTCTGACTGTCACCGCCGAGGCCCAAGCCAGTTGTCAGGGTGAAGACCCCACCGAGGCCATGAAGATGGCCGGTGCCACGATGTTGCCGGGCCGAGTGTGTGGTGCTTGTCACCGAACCGGCGGCCAGGCTCAGAACTCACCGTGGACGGTCTCGGGAACGGTCTTCCGTAGCAAGACTGCGAGCTGTAACGACGACACCAGCGCCCGAGGGAGCATCTGGGTCGAAATCTTGTACGGACAGAACGATCCCAACGGCGGCTACAAGTATGGAGCCATTCAGCCCAATGGCCGCTTGAAGACCAACGCGGTTGGCAACTTCTTCAGTGCCCAGAAGTTCGTCGCGCCGATGATCACCCGCGTCTGTGAGACGACGGCCTCGGACTGTAGTAGCGTCCCGACCGCTCTGACGATGATGCAGAAGGTTGGCCAGGACCCAGTGACTGGCGCCACCGTCCGCGTCGACTGCAATCTCTGTCACTACGCCAGCGGCCAGGCACTGGGCCGAATCTACCTCCCGTAACGCGGTATTCCGCGCCTCGCTCACCAGGTCATCCACCTGTCATCCGTCTGCCGAGTTCACTCGGGAGCACGGCCCGTGGATCATTTTCCTGCGACCTTGCCCACGCGCGGCTCATCAGGGGGCCAATCACGCGGCACTTGCGCGACGGAGCAAACCCCCGCAACTAGCGAAGTCCCTTGTGATAAGCTGTTAGGTTGTGGCGCAGCTCTACTCCCAGGCTCGTGAAGTGCTGCTGAAGCTCGTCTATTACGGACCAGCAGGAGCCGGAAAAACCACGGCACTCACCCAGCTCCATAAGATGCTGCGAGCGGACGTGCGTGGGCAGATCGTCTCGGTGAATACCGGCGCAGACCGCACCCTGTTTTTCGATTTTTACCCGCCGCCGCCGCCTCTTCTGGGAGCTCCCGTTCACGCGCAAATCTTTGCTGGTTCAGGAAGCGTGCAGAATGAATCGACCCGTCGGGCACTCCTCGCCGGCTGTGATGGCATTCTGTTTGTCTGGGACAGTCGTCGGGGACGCGAGTCGGACAACGCAGCAGCGCTCGAGGAGCTGCGGACCTGTCTGCTCGATCTGGGAATTCGCATCCAGGACGTCCCGATTGTCGTGGCGTGGAACAAGCGCGACCTGGCCGATAGCGTCGCGATGGCGGACCTCGAGCCGACGTTTGGTATCAAGCGCTCCCAATCGGTGCCGATGGTTGGAACCTCCGGGCAAGGCGTCTTCGATTCGTTTCGGATGCTCGCGACAGAGGCCTTGGCCAGCGCGCTCCGCAAGCGGCCCGAGTTGGGTCAGAACGCCGCAGTACCGACGAGCGACCACTCGCTAGGCAATGACATGGTAACGGCCCGACGCATGCTGGCGGCCCAAGAGGCGCAGCTCGCCCTTAAGAACTTGGTTGGACGCTACACGCTTGATCAACCGCTCCGACTCGACGAGACGGCGCTGGTTCGAGAGCAGGCCGGGCGCTCGCAAGAGGTCATGCCGATCAGCGGTCTGTCCGCCCCACCACTGCCAGGGCTGGAGCAGTCGAATGATATGATTCAGGCGCTGCGCAGCGACGTGGCATCTGGGTCGGTGACCGATGACTCACTGCGTCCGCGCACCAGCTGGCCGCCGCGCCCAGGAGGCGGTGCCCCCGAGTCCGCTGCCCCGCCTCCCGGCGCCCGTCCCTTCGGTTCCTCTGGGCTCGACAAGACCATGCCTGGCGCCCGACTCTCCCAGCGCAGCAAACCACCGCTGGCCCCGCAGCCCCCACGGATGGAGACCAACGCGCGCGAACAGGGCTTGAGCTTGCTCCTCGCGCCGGGGACGATGCGGACCCAGGTTCAGGAAGTCGAGCGACTCATCCAGGCGACCCAGTACGTGCAGGCGGTGCGCCGCGCGCTCAGCATCTTCTTTTCGCTCCAAGTGAACGAGTCAACCCGCGATCCCGACGAAGGTCCGGCGTGGCGAGCCCTGGCGCTCGGGCTGCCCGCCGATCGCTATCTGCGCTTTCGCCAGGCCGGTCACAGCGCCGAGAGCAGCCGCTCGACGCTCGACGACGCCATGTTCGCCCTGTTCTTCCTCGTCGACGCAGTAATGCGCAAGGAAGCCAGCGGCGCGCGCTCCTCGTAAGACTCTCCCGTCGTGACGGTTTGGCGTTTGGCCAAGCTGTGCTAATGAGGTGGCGATTTCTGAGTGGAGGGTCGCTGCGGTGAGTCGAGGGATCGAAGTGTTCGAGGAGCTGGTCCGAGCCAGCGCCACAGCTGAGGCGGTGGTGCTGTGTACGGTGATCCGCACCGCCGGGAGCACCCCTCGCAAGCACGCCACCCGCATGGTCGTCCGCAAGAGCGGCTTCACCATCGGAACCATCGGCGGCGGTCGCGTCGAACGAGAGGTGGTCCACCACGCCGGCAGGCTGCTCGCTCAAGGTCCTTCGGCGGTCAGCGAGCGCGTCCGCTACCACCTCACTCACGAGCTAGCCATGTGCTGTGGCGGCGAGATGGAGATCCTGATGGAGCCGCTGTTTCCCGATCCGCTGGTCATTGTCTGCGGCGGTGGTCACGTCGCAAACGCGCTGGTCCCGCTGCTCCCGGCACTCGATTTCACGCCGATTGTCATCGAGGATCTTCCCGATCTGGGCAACCCCGAGCGCTTTCCGCAGGCCCGTCGCATCATTGACAGCTTCAATGTCCGTGACTGGACGGGGGTGCCCCTCGATGAGCGCTGCTACGTCGTCGTGGTGACCCGCGAGCACGCGACCGATCAAGCGATCCTCGAGCAGCTCCTCGGACGAAACCTGGCTTATTTGGGGATGATTGGCTCGCAACGAAAGGCGCGGACGTTTCGCCAGCGGCTCTTGCACAAGGGCTTTTCCGAGGAGCAGGTTGCCAAGCTCCGCGCCCCGATCGGGCTGCCGATTGGTGCCGAAACCCCCGCGGAGATTGCCCTGGCGATCGCCGCCGAGCTGACCGCCGTGCGCAGCAGCCAGAGACCACGGACCGCTGTCGGCAAGCCCCCTCATGACTCCGCCCCGACTCGTCGCGAGACCCAGACGGACCTTGAGCTGCGTCCTGTCGACGAGGCGCTCCGCCCATCCGCATGAACCAAGCGCTGCTGCTGTGTGCGGGCGAGTCCACTCGGATGGGTCAGCCCAAAGCGCTGTGTCGACTGGCGAATGAGACCCTGCTCGGACGAATCCTGACGACGCTGCGAGAAGTGGGCATTGAGTCGCCGTGCGTGATCCTTGCCGCGCCTCACGGGTCGGAGATTGCGGCCTGGCTGACCTCACGCGGGCTGACCGCACCGCATCTGGTGTGGAATCCGGAGCCGTCCGATGGCATGTTGTCGTCGATGCAGTGTGGCCTGCAAGCGCTGCCGCCGTCAGTGGCCGGGACCTTGCTGTGGCCGGTCGATCTGCCGCTGGTGGCGGTCTCGACGGTGCGACGCATGCTGCAAGCGGACGCGGAGCGACTGGTGATCCCGACTTTCGGTGCGCGGGGCGGTCATCCGGTGTGGCTGCCGCAGTCACGCTTCGCCGCAGTGCTGGCGCTGCCCCGCCGGGCGTCCCTGCGAGAGCTGCCAAAGAGCCAGCCACCACTCCGCGTTCCCGTCGATGATCCCGAGGTGCTCGAAGATCTCGATACGCCGGAGGCGCTGGCCCAGGCCGAGCTGCGGCTGCGGCGGTAGCCAATGCAAGGTCGGGTCGATACACTCAGCATCTAGACCCTGCGGCATGGAGAAGCTTATGCAGCGCGACGAGTCGCCCAGCCCCACGTTCGCCGCCGCCGATCTCGACGTGGTTCAACAAAAAGTGGATCAGGTGAGACGGCGCCTGCGCATCCAAGCAGCCGTGCGTGGCCTGGCCCACGGACTGGTTGCCGCAGCGACGGTGATGCTGGTGGCGCTGGTGATGTTCCGCCTCGATCTGCTGACCAAGCGCTGGCTGATCCTGATTGCCTGGATGTCTCCCGTCGGAGTGCTGCTGACGGCACTGGGACTTTCGCTGCGCCGGATCGACGCACTGTGGGTGGCCGCGCAAATCGATAAGAGCCATCAGCTCAACGATCGGCTGTCGTCGGCGCTCCAGTTCGCATCGGGGAAGAGCAAGCTGGCACCGACGGACTTTGCGCAAGGACTCGCCGAGCTGGCGGTCCACGATGCGGCGCGCGTCGCCAGTGGAGTCCGTCCGGCTCAAGCGGCCCCGTGGCAGAAACCGCCGCTGCTGCCGCTGCTCTGTGGACTGATCGCGCTCAATGGACTTGTTTGGCTGATTCGGATCGATCGAGCCAAGCCACAGGACGTGCGTCTGACGGTGAGAAGCAGCGAGTCAGCGATCGCGGCACTCCAGATCGACCCGGAGCTGATCGGGCCGGAGCGCGAAGAGCTGCTGCAAAAGCTGGCCGAGGCGGAGCAGCGCAGTGATCACGAGACGGCGCAGCTACTCCGAGAGATGCTCGAGCTGCTGCGGCAAGTGGAGCGCGGTGAGCTGACTCGTCAGCAGGCTTTCGATCGGCTGAGCGAGCTGGAACAGCGACTCCAGCAAGGCAGCGCCGCGACGCTGGCCGAGCTACAGAAGCGGATGCGGCAGGCCGGCAGCGAGCTGACGGAGTCGAAGCTGACGCGCGAGCTGGGCAAGGCGCTGGTCAAAGAAGACCTCGACAAGGCGAAGTCAGAGCTGAAGGACCTGGCGGACAAAGCGCTGGCCAAGGCGGGTCAGACGGACAAGCAGCAGATGGCGGAGGCGTTCGAGCGAGCGGCTCGCGCCCTGGCGAGCAAGCCCGACGACAAAGCCAAACCGGAAGCGAGCGACCCCTCGAGCCAGAAGGACGAGTGGCAGGCCAAGAGCAAGTCCGAGGAGCTGATCCAGAAGCTCAACGAGCTGCGCGAGGAGCAGCGCAAGCTGCGCGAGCAGGCCGAGAAGAACCCGAGCGACAGCGAAGCCAAGCGTAAGATCGAGGAGCTAGCGAAGCAGGAACAAAAGCTCAGCGAGCAGCTCAAGCAGCAGCAGCAAGAGCAGGAGCAGCGACAGAAAGACCAACAAGCGCAGCTGCGCAAAGAGCAAGAGCAGAAGCGTGAGGAGCTGCGCGACGAGGAACGGCGACTCAAGAAGAAGCTGAGCGAAAATCCGCAGGACGAAGAAACCGAGCGACGGCTAAAGAAGACGCAGCGCCAGCTCGAGCAGCTCGAAAGGCAGATGCAGAGCGGGCAAAGCGGCGACCGGCAGCTCCAGCGCCTCGGCGACGAGAAGCAGCCCGAGTATCAGAACGAAGCGCGCAAGCTCGCGTCCGAGATGGAGCGTGAGCAGCAGAAGTTCGAGGACGAGATCCGCAAGCTCAAGGCGCAAAAAGAGCAGCTCGAGCAAGACATTCGTCGTCTGCAAGAACACCTGAAAAAGAACCCGCAGGACAAGCAGGCGCAGGAAGAGCTGCGACGCAAGCAGCAGCAGCTGTCGAGCGTCGAAAAACAGCTCAAAGAGAAGCAAGAAGCGCAAAAGCAGATGCAGCAGCTCCAGCGCGACCTCCAGCAAGCCGCCGAGCGGATGCGGCAGTCGATGGAGAAGATGACGCCCGAGCAGCGGCAGGCGATGGAGGAGCTGGCGCGCGACATCTCTCGCTATCAGGACGAGGTGCGCAAGCTCGCCAAGCAGAAGCAGGGTCAGAAGCAGAACATCGTCACCCTCGACCAAATCAAGCAGCTGCTGCGACGGCTGGGACGAAGCGGTCAGGGGCAAGGCCAGGGCCCAAAGGACATGCAGGATTTCAAAAAGCGGGCCAGCGGTCAGGGCGATGGCGACGGACAGACGATGGTGCTCGGCGGTGGCGGGCAGGATGGGCAGTCAACGATCGTGCTTTTGCCGGGGCAGAGCCAGCCGGGTCAAGGGCAGGCGGGGCAAGGCCAGGGTAGACCAGGCGACAAGGGCAACCAAAACGGCCAGGGAGGGCCAGGGCAAGGTCCGTCGGGAGACCGGCCCGGCACCAATCACGATCCAAACTTTCTCGGCGATGCGACGCAGATTGAGAGCAAGCAACGGCTGACCCGCGTCTACGGGAAAGATGGCGCCGGACCGACGCGCTCGCAGACCATCCTCGGGGCCGCAGAGAAGGGCTTTGCCGCCGAGTCGTATCGCAAGGTCTACGGCGAATACACGGCGGTCTCGGAAGACGTGATGTCGAAGCAGCGCGTGCCGCCGGGCTATCGCTTCTACGTGAAGCGGTACTTTCAGATGATCAAGCCGCGCGGCAACTAGGGGTTGGCCCACCGATTTCGGGCAATTCCGGGCCAATTCGGGCAAATCCGGCCATTGCTTGCGCGCTTAGCATGCGAAATCAGCGGTAGATCCTGAGTGACCCACAGACCTTACCGTCGGCCTTGACACCCGCCTACAGCATCCGGCATGTTGCCCTATCAGGCTGCTGCAAATGGTCGTGGACCGCCGAGAATCGACGCTTACGCGCGCTGCGGTGCTGCATCAGCCTCAGGAAACACTGATGAGCACGAACAAGCGGACCCCTTCGCACGAGCAGTTTGCTGTCGGCACCCTCCGTCGTCTCCGTGGCGTTGCCGCCTTCACCCTCGGTAGCCTGGGTATCCTGGGCAGCCTCTCCTCGACAGGCTGCGGCCCATCGTCGAAGACCGACGTCAAGCCGACCGGCACCGTCACCACCAGCAACTCCGGTGCGGGTAGCGCCCCGGTGCGAGTCAGGAGCTTCTCGGACTCTCGCCCGGTCAAGTCGCTCGCCGCCGCTGCTGGCCTGGTCTGGGTCGGCACGCCACGCGGCCTGGTTCGCTGGAGCACCACGTCGGAGCCACCAACCCCCGCCGTGCTCACCACCATCGACGGACTTCCCGCCGACCGCATCGAGGGAATTGCTCTCGACATCAAAGGCGGCGTGTGGGTCACGACGTCGAAGGGAGTCGGTCACTTCGCGAGCGGCAGCTGGACCAAGTACCCCAAGGCCCCCGTCGGTGACTTGGTCACCGGAATCGTGGTCACGCCCGATGGCGACAACGTGTGGGTCGGTGGCAGCGATGGCCTCGCCCGTCTGAAAGAAGGCCAGTGGGAGCGCTACGCTGCCGGAACGACGGTGACCTCGATCATCCACGACGGTGGCACCGGAGTGTGGATCGGCACCAGCGGCAAGGGCATCATGCGCGTCGTCAAGCAGGACATGCTCCAGTTTGGCATGGCCGAGGGCAACGACATCGACAACGTCCGCGCGATGGTCGCCGATAGCAACGGCTCACTGCTCGCCGTCGGTGATGGCCCAGGCGGACAGCGGGTCGCGTTCTTCGACGGTGGCCGCTTCTGGTCGTATCGAGTCGACAACACCAACGTCATCGAGTGGGTCCAGCGCGTCGGTGGCGATCTGTTCCTCGGCGCTGGCCAGTCGGTGTGGACGATGAAGCGCGTCGCCACCCCGGCGGAGATTCGCGGCCCCATCAAGTTCACCTACTCAGGCAGCCCGGCCCTCGGGGCCCCGAAAGCTCAGCCGCTGGCCGGTCTACTGGTCAAGGAAGCTGCGCCGCCGCCTCCTCCTCCGCCCGTCGCCGCACCGCCACCGCCTCCTCCTGAGCCGGCCAAGGGCAAGGGCAAAAAGGACGCCAAGGGCAAGAAGACCAGCTCACTGGTTCAGCCGATCGTCGAGCAGTATGCGAGTGTTACCGAGCAGGCTCTGGCTCCCACGCCGTCGCAGGTTCGGCCCGTCCGTCCGTGGCTGGTCGCGGGCCCCGGTGGCTCGGGAGGAGCAGCGCCGCTTTTTGATACCGACGTGGTCGATGTTCGCCTGCCGGATGGCATCACGACCGTCACGGCGGACTCGGATTCGCTGTACATCGGCACCCGCTTCCTCGGGGTGATGCGGATTCAGAAGGGCAAGCAGACGCCGCTGCGCCTGTTCGACCTCACCGCCGGTGCCGAGCGTCTGTCGGTGGCCTGCGTCAACAACAACGACTGCTACGTCGCTACGGGCGGCACCCAGGCCTGGCGCTTCGACGGACAGACCTTCGAGGTTACCGGCGTCGATCCCGAGAAGGGCTCGCACGTCCTGTCGGTGGTCCGCGATCCCACTGGCGCCGTAATTGCCCTGCACCGCGGCGCCACCAGCCGTGTCGTCCGCATCTCTCGCGTCGGCAACAAGGGTGACTGGGCGCCGGTCGGTCTCACTCCGCTCGAGGTTCCGACGGGCGTGCCCGATCTGTCGTTTGCCAGCTTCGCGCCCAAGGGCCAGCTGTGGGTCGGCCTCCGCTACGTCGACAAGGAACAAGATGCCCGCGCGTACGGTGCTGCCGAGGTCTACGTCGACGATGGCCGCGTCATCTATCACCGCCAGCGGCCCACCGGCTCGCAGCCCGGCGTGTCCCAGGGCGTGAACGTTCCGTCCGACGTCACCGCAATCGCCTGGAAGGGATCGAGCGAAGCCTGGCTCGCCTCAGGCGCGGGCGCGGTGCGGCTCACTGACGACAAGACGGTCAAGGTCTTCACCGAAAATGACGGCCTCGAGTCCGAGCTGGTTCACGACATAATCGAAGGTCTATCGGGCCAGATCTGGATCGCGACGAGCCGCGGCATCGGCGTGTGGGACGGAAGTCGCTGGCATTTCCCGAAGGAGCCGCCCTACAACGTCAAGGCGAGCGCCCTGACCCGCGATCCCGATGGCCGCATTTGGATCGGCACCGACCGCGGCGTCATCGAGGTCGTCAGCGAGAAGCGAACCCATCAAATCGGCACCCGCTCGGGCCTACTCGACGACAAGATCCTCAACATGGGCGTCGATGTTCGGGGTCGTGTCTGGGTGTTGACTGAAAAGGGAATCTCGGTCATCGAGTCCCTGCAAGCCAACTAGCTCTCCCGTGGGCGACCGCTGCCCCACCCTTCCTGTCTTGAGTACGTCGCGCGCCCGGCATCCCGAAGGCCGGACGCCGCGCCCAAACCATTGATATCCGTCGTGACAAGGCCAGGCCCGATCGGCTAGCTTACGGAGCATGAAAGTGATCACCCTACAAGAGATCCAGCAGGCGTTTGCCTACCTGGTTTCAAAGCCCGACTATCTCTTGCGCAGTGCCGTGAACGCGACCAAGCTCCGCTTCGGGCTGCCGATGGACGCGGTGACCTGGCTGCTCGGCAAGCTGAGCCGCGGCAAGCTCCCCGAGGATCTGACGCTGGTGGCGATGCCTCCGGGTGTCCAGTTTGCGGCAACCTTCAACGTGATGGGGACGGCGCTATTCGTCTCGGCGGTGGTCTCAGTCGACACGGTGCAGCTGTCCGCGGACAGCATCCGAATCTCGCTGCATATCCGTGACTTGGCGGTGAAGCCACCGCTCGACAGTCCGATGACGGCGATGCTGATGATGATGGACCTCTCGAAGCCAGGTGACATGCTGGCTTTTCTGCCATTCCGCCCGTCGGTGATTTTGTCGGCGCAAGGCGATGAGTTCGTGCTCGACCTGCTCCAGCTGCCCAAGCTCAAGCAAAACGCGCTGGCCCGGCGCATCGTCGCTGCGGTCTCTGAAGTGCTGACCATTCGCGAGCTTGGCACCGAGGACGACATGTTGGTGATTGGCCTGCGGGCGATGCCGAGTGGAATCGTCTCGGCGCTTGGTCATCTGCGTGGCGCCTAACGTCGCTTTGCAAAGGTTTTCCTGATGAACGTGTTGCATGTAGCCTCGGAAGTCGCGCCCTTCTCGAAGACGGGCGGTCTGGGCGATGTCCTGGCGGCGCTGCCGCGAGCGCTGGCCCAACAAGGAGCATCCCGAGTCACTGTGGTCTCGGCGCGCTATGGCTCGATCGATCCGCAGCGTCACGGGCTCGCCCGGCGCCTCCGCAAGCTGAGTGTTCCCGTCGGAGGACAGCACTTCGAAGTCGGCCTGTTCGAGGGTCGACTGCCCGGTCCGGGCCCGCAGGTGACGGTCTACCTGATCGATCACCCGCTGTTTTCGGAGCGTCCGGGCGTCTACGGTCCACCGAGCAATCCGGGCGACGGCTACCCCGACAATGCGCTGCGCTTTGCCCTGCTGTCGCAGGCCGCGATCTGTCTGGCGCGAGAGCTGACGCCGCAGCCGCAGATCATCCACGCCCACGACTGGCAAGCCGGCCTGGCAGTGTACTACGCGCAGCAGGCCGAGTGGGACACGCCGCCCGCGACGGTCTTTACGGTTCACAACCTGATGTTTCAGGGACTGTTTTCGCTCGACGAGGCGAGGAACCTGGGAATCCGCCCCGACCTCCTCACCCCCGACGGCATCGAGTTTTATGGCCAGGCGTCGTATATCAAGGCGGGACTCCAGCTCGCGGATCGCCTGACGACGGTGAGCTCGCGCTATGCGCACGAGATTTGCACCCCGGAGTTTGGCTACGGCCTCGACGGTGTGATGCGAGCGCGCAGTGGCCGCATGACCGGCATTCTCAACGGCGTCGACTACGATCGCTGGAGCCCGTGGCTCGACGGTGCCCTGCCCGCTCGCTTTGGCAAGCCCGCTGCCGAGCTGGATGCTCTGTCGGAGGATGCGTTTGCGGCAGATCTCTCGGGCAAAGCGCGCTGCAAGGCCGAGCTTCAGCGCGAGCTGTCTTTGCCAGTGCGCCCGCGAACGCCGCTGCTGGTGACGATTTCCCGTCTGACGGAGCAGAAGGGAATCGATCTACTGATCGACTGGCTCGACGCGGAGCTGCAACATCGCAGCGAGTTCCAGTTTGCGCTGCTCGGCCAGGGTGAGCCGGCCTTTGAGCAGAAGCTGCGGATGCTCGCTGAGCGATATCCGACCCGGCTGGCACTGCGACTGACCTTCGACGAGGGCCTGGCGCACCGTCTCGAGGCGGGTGGCGACTTCTTCGTGATGCCGTCGCGCTTCGAGCCCTGTGGACTAAACCAGATTTACAGCATGCGCTACGGCACCGTGCCGATCGTCCGCGCCGTCGGTGGGCTTTACGACACGGTGGTCGATTTCGATGCCCGCTCGCGCAGTGGCACTGGCTTCACGTTCATTCCCTTCACCGTCCCCGCCCTGGCCAATGCGGTCCGGCGCGCCCTGTCGGCGTATCACAGCGATGAGTCGAGTCTGCTGGCGCTGCAGAAGCGCGCGATGCGGGCCGACTTCGGCTGGGCGACCTCGGCGCGGGCGTACCTCAACGTCTATCGGCAGGCGCAGACCGGCAAGTAGCCGTGCTCGAGTTTCGCTCGGTCTTCAAGTCGTTCGGCAGCCAGGCGGTGCTGCGCGGGCTGACGCTGCACGTCAAAGACCACGAGATCCTGTTTGTGATCGGAGCCTCGGGGGTCGGCAAGTCGGTGGCGATCAAGCACGTCATCGGCCTTTTGCGGGTGGATCGCGGCGAGATCTGGCTCGACGGAGAGCGCATCGATCAGCTCTCGGAGCATGAGCTGTATCGGGTGCGCCGGCGCTGCGCGATGGTCTTTCAGAGCTCGACGCTGTTTGACTCGATGTCGGTGGTCGAAAACGTCGCCCTGCCGCTGCGCAAGCACAAGAAGCTGTCCGACGCGGAGGCACGCAAGGCGGCGCTCAGCTACCTCGACGAGGTCCACATGGGCGAGTTTGCCGAGCACCTGCCAGCGACGCTGTCCGACGGAATGCGCAAGCGAGTGGCGATCGCGCGGGCGCTGACGATGCAGCCCGACTACCTGCTGTTCGACGAGCCGACGACGGGGCTGGACCCAGTGAGTGCGCGGCGGGTAGATGCGCTGATTCGTCGCCTACGGGAAAAGCGCGGCGTCACGTCGGTGGTGGTCTCGCACGATCTGACCAGCATCTTCTCGATCGCCGATCGCATCGCCCTGCTTTATCAAGGTCGCGTACACATGCTCGGGACGCCCGAGGAGTTTCGCAACACCGACGACCCGGTGGTTCGCCAGTTCGTGAGCGGCAGCAGCCACGGACCGATGGAGACGCCGGGCTTTTAGCACCGGCCCAGGTGCAGCGTGGACGAGATCGCAGCCAACCTCACCACCGTGCGAGCCGAGATCACCGCCGCCTGTCAGCGCGCCGGGCGCAGTCCGTCGGAGGTTACGCTGGTGGCAGTCTCGAAGCTCCAGCCGACCGAGCTGATTGCCGCCGCTTATGCCGCCGGACAGCGCGACTTCGGTGAAAACTACGCCCAAGAGCTTCGCGACAAGGCCGCGGCACTGGCCAGCTGCCCGGACCTCCGCTGGCACGCGATCGGGCCGCTCCAGCGCAACAAGGTCAAGTACGTGGCCAAGGTCGCCGACTCCTTTCACGCGCTCGACAGCCTCGAGATCGCAGAGGAGCTGGGCAAGCGACGCAGCGGTCCGCCGATTGAGGTCTTTTTGGAGGTCAACCTCGCCGGCGAAGACAGCAAGAGCGGAATCGCCCCGAGCGAGGTCGCACCGCTCGCCGACCAGCTCCGCCAGATCGCCAACATCCGCTTGGTCGGTCTGATGTGTATGCCGCCCCAGCCCGAGCCGCCCGCCGCCTGGACCCCCGAGGACAACCGTCCGCACTTTGCCCGCATGCGTGAGCTTGCGCACGCGCTCGGACTGCCGCAGCTCTCGATGGGCACGACCGCCGACTTCGCAGTGGCCATCGAAGAAGGAGCCACCCTGGTGCGTGTTGGTCGGTCGATCTTCGGAGCCCGCAGGACACCCGCACGAGCATCGTAAGATCCCGTGGTTTCGCCACTTTTTCCGTCGCCGAGCACTACTGTTGGAATCGACTTGGGCGATCGTGAAAGACTAGCCGTAACGCCGAGAAGCAATCGTCATGAGCCAGAGCGATCAGAACCTAATCTTTAGCCCCAGCGACGTGGGCATCCGCAACGGCAAGCTGTTTGGACTGCCGTTTGAGTATGAGGACAGTCAGGTCGTGGTGCTGCCGGTGCCGTGGGAAGTCACGGTCTCCTATCGAACCGGAACCGCGCTGGGACCGCAGGCAATCCTCGAGGCCTCGACCCAGGTAGACTTGTTTGATCCGGTGTGGCCCGATGGCTGGCGCGCGGGTTTTTATTTGCTGCCGATCGCTCGCGACTGGCTGGCCCGCAACGTCAAGCTGCGCGAGCTGGCGGGTCAGTGCATCGCCAAGCTGGAACAAGGAGTCCCGCCCGACGACTCGACGCTGCTGCTCCACCAAGGGGAAGTGAACGCGGCGTCGAGCGAACTCAATGACTGGATTGAGCGGCAAGCCCAGGCTCACCTGTCGCTCGGCAAGACGGTGGGAGTGCTCGGTGGCGATCACAGCGTGCCGCTCGGACTGATTCGCGCACTGGCGACCCGATATGAGTCCTTTGGCGTACTTCATATTGATGCGCACGCCGATCTCCGCCGCGGCTATGAGGGCTTTCAGTACTCGCACGCTTCGATCATGGAAAACGTGCTGCATCTGCCCCACGTCTCGAAGCTGACCCAGGTCGGAATCCGCGACTACTGCAACGAAGAAGAGGAGTCGATTCGGGAAGCCGGGGAGCGAATCAGCTTTTTCCCGATGCGCGGACTGCGCAAGCGCAACTTCCATGGCGAGCCGTGGGCGCGTACCTGCCAGCACATTGTCGAGACGCTGCCGCAGCAGGTCTACATCAGCTTGGACATCGATGGACTCGATCCCGCGCTGTGTCCGGAAACGGGAACGCCAGTGCCGGGCGGACTGAGCTGGGATGAGACGCTGTTTCTGCTCGATACCGTAGTCGACAGCGGTCGGCAGGTGATTGGCTTCGATCTGGTCGAGGTCTCCGGAAACTCCGAGTGGGATGCGATTGTCGGGGCGCGACTCCTGTTCCGGCTCTGTCTGCTTGCTTCCCAGAGTCATCCGCGTCAGTAATCCCCCGCTTGCTCCGTCCGAGCCGACCAGCGCGCAATCATCATGGCCGCGACATTGTCGCCGGTTGCGTTGAGCAGCGTGGCCATCGGATCAATCAGGATGCTGATCACCGCCAGCAGCGGCAGCGTCTCCGGTGGGAATCCGAACGCCGAGAGAATGAGTAGCTCTCCCATCATGCCGCCGCTCGGAATCGCACCCATCACCACGCCCACCAGAATCGCGACTCCGACCACCATCACCAGGCGACCCGGAGTCAGGGCTTGGTGAAACAGACTCATCGCAAACAGCACCTTGAGCACGCCGCCGATCACGGAGCCATCTTTGTGCAGCACGGCGCCGAGCGGAATCACGACATCGCGGACGTCTTCCGGTACTCCCATCTGGGCGGATGCTTCCAGATTCACCGGCATGGTCGCCAGACTCGAGCAGGTTCCAAGCGCAGTCAGCGACGGCGGAAGCATATGCGACCAAAACCGTAGGAGCGCCGCCACAGAGCCCGCCAGATACGCATACACAGAGAACCCCAGCGCAAAATACAGCGCAGAGAATACGTAATAGACCACGAACGCCTTCAGGTACGCGCCGGCCAGCTGGGCTCCGGTATCTACGACGGTCGCTGCAAACCACGCGCAGAGTCCGAGCGGCGCCAGATACATCACGTAATCGATCAAGCGGACAAACACTGCGGCACCACTGCGCAAGACGGCGCAGAGCGGCTCTCCCTGTTCTTTGAGGGAGCGCGTCGCCACGCCGACAGCGACGGCAAGCAGCATCAGCGGCAGCATCGACTTGCGCGACAGCAGCTCGGGAAAGTCCGCGGTCGTAAAGGTCGCAACCAGCTGCGGAAGCAGAGACCGCGCAATCGGCAGCGGAGTGACTCCTTTGGCCAGTACGATCCCCGCTCCCGGCTGTGGATTCACGATCAGGAACACCAGCAGAGACAGGACCGCCGCGATCACGCTGGTCAGCAGGAAGACTCCGAGCATCACCGTCGAGATCCGCGACAGACGCTGCCCACTGCCAGCGCTCGCAATGCTGGAGGAAATCGTAAAGAACACCAGCGGCACGATCAGCATAAAGATCAGGTTTAGGAACAGGTCGCCCAAGGGCCGCAGCTGCTGCGCGCTCGACGGCGCAATCCGCCCAATCAGGAGTCCGATGGCGATGGACAGAATCAGCAGCAGAGAAAAGCCGTACGCGCGGAGGAGCTTCACCCGCAGCACTGTAGGCCACAGCAAATCAGGCAGCCAGAATTCGCATGCAGACCCTTCACAGAGTCGGCAGGAAAGTGAAAGCGGAAGCAGAAAGGAAGGAGGCGGGAGGGAGTCCGCTCCCGGTTACCAGCGACGGTAAACCGGAAGCGGACGATTACTGCGAGCGTGGCTTACGACTGGCCGTCGCCGTTGCCACCGTAACCAGAGCCGTAGCCATAGTCACCGTAGCCGTAGTCTCCGTAGCCCTGGTCGCCATAGTCACCATACCCAGCGTTCGGGTCCGAGTAGCCATAGTCACCATAGCCAGGGTTTACGACGTGGCCGGGATTTACTACGATGGTCGGATTTACCACGATGGTTGGATCGATCGTGGGCATCGGGCAGCCGGGCGACGTGGTTGGCATCGGGCAGCCAGCGTTCCGGGTGATCGGGCAGGGCCCCATCACGGTAGGAGCGCAGCCAGCCGGACACAGCGTCGGGCGGCACGTCGGCGCGCAGGTCACCACGCAGGTGATACGGCACGTCGGGCGGCACGTCGGAACGCAGCTCATCACGCACGTCGGGCGACACGTCGGAACGCAGCTCACCATGCACGTTGGGCGGCAGGTCGGCTTGCAGGTCGGCGCACACGTCGGCGGGCAGGTCGGCGCACACGTCGGGCGGCACGTCGGCGCGCACGTCCGCGGACACGTCGGCTTACAGGTCGGCAAGCAGGTCGGCGGACAGGTTGGCTTGCACGTCGGCTTGCAGGTCGGCGCACAGGTCACCGGACAGATCGTCGGGCAGCGCGTCGGACACCGGGTCGGGCACATCGTCGGACAGCCCGTCGGACAGATGGTCGGACGGCAGGTCGGACGACAGGACGGAAACGCCGTCGGCAGACAGGCCGGAATCATCGTGCGCGGCAGACAGGCCGGAGCCGCCGTCATCACCGGCAGCAGCTCCTCACCGTAACCGTAGCCTTCGCCATAACCGTAGCCCTCGCCGTAACCCTCACCCCAGGCGGACTCTGCGGAGCCCTCGAGGTAGCTGTCAGCGATGTTGCCTTCGAGGAAGCGGGCCTCGGTGCGCACCGCCTGTCGGTTGTCGCGAACCACTTCCGCTCGGGCGTTAATCCACAGGCGCGACCCACCAAATTCCATCTGCTCCTTCGACAGCTCCTCGACATGGAGGACCGCCGACTCCGGAACGTCGGTGTAGTCGCTGAGATTCAGGGAGTGATAGACCCGGACGTGCTCGGCGCGACTCGATCGCCCCAGGTAACCATCAAGCTGCATAACCTCAGGCGGCGAGGCCGGATCAAGGACCAACTTCTCGATGAGTGGATGCGGCTGCCAGCTGACCTTCTTGCTTTCAGTGGACATATGAAACCTCCAGCTTCGGGAAAAGGAAGCAACTGAAAAGTAATCACCACCCAATATTAAGTCAACGATATGCATATATCCCGTCACCGGCACCACTGTCGCTTACTCATCCACTTGCATATCTGGGGTAGGATTCTCGTCCGTGCCGTCGGTCATGATCGCCCCGAACGGTCGCTCGATCGGGTTGAGGGTTCTTCAAAACAACAGCAACCGACTTGCCTCATTTTGAGGGAGCCGGGAAACGGCGATTCCTTCCCGAATCTTCAGTCAGGCAACGAAGTTGTTATGGATAGCGGTAGGCGAAGCGCTGCGGATCGGCTGCGGAAGTGGGGACAGACCACAGCGGATTGTGGCGGTGCATGTCACAGAGCATGGTCCGCAAGCGCCCGAGCAGTCGCAGCGAGTTCCCCCCGGACTGGACTGCTCCCGTCACTGCCGCCGCCAGCGCATGCGCCGCATAGAATCCTTCCGCGTAGCTGCTTGGCAGAGGCTGTCCACTGATCAACACCGCACGTAGCTGTGCCGTAAGCTGTTCATCGCCATCACGCCAGTTCTGGATCTCGGCAATCGCGTGTCCAAAGAGCGACTGAAGAGGGGCTCCTGCGATCAGCTCTGCGACCGCACAAGTTGCCGCTCGCGCCCGATCTGGCTCGACGGCTTGTCCGCGCACCAGCAGCGGCGTGTTTAGATCACGAGCGATCTCCTGCCGCAGCGTTTCCGACCACTGGGCCGCTTGATCAAACTGAAGCAGAGACACCACATGGGCCTGTAGGAAGCCGCGCAGCACATCGGGAGGATAGCGTCCGCTGCTCCCTTCCCTCGTCGACAGCTGCCGACTTCCCATTGCCAGCGAGCGCAGTGCGCGGAAATGACCGATGAAGCCGAGCGCGGCGGTCGGACCCAGGTTGAGCACGCCCACCACATCGGCCACCATCTCATCAAGGCGCTCGGCAAAGTAACTGGCGTAGTCCGCAAAGCCGCGGCGCGGTAGCTCGGTCCGCAACAGCTCGCGCAGCTCGGCGAGCAGTCCCTGATCCGCAGTGAGGATGTCATGGCCTGCGGTCTCGTGAGACAGAGAAGGCCAGCTAATCAGTCCGGCGCGGCTGTTGCAAACGGGCAGGTTGACGATCGCAGCCTGAAGTCCCAGCTGCGTCACCGAATCAAGCGGAAAGGTATACGGACCGCGACTGCTCGCGCCCCACTTCACCAGCGGTGTCAGCAGCGAACGATCCGGCGGCTTGATGTTGCGCCGATCTTCCTCGCTCAAGAACCCTTCATACAGATCGCTGACCAGCTCCTGCGCGGCTTGGGTTGCGCTTGTCTCAAAGCTCCCGTCTGCATGCAGAATCGCCAAGGCAGATTCCCACAGCGGAGCGTAGCGAGAATCGCGCAGCGCGTACGGATACCCTTGCGGACCAAGCTGCTGAATCAGCGCAAGACAGGGCATCACCACCGCACTCTGATAGCGCGCCGGAAGATGGTCTGCGGCGGCATAGAGCCGCGTGAGGAGCTGCCCATACGACGGCAGCTTCGGCGCCAAGGTGCTGCGATCCGTCATCGCACGCTGCGCATCTGAGATGCACTCAGACAGATTCCCAATATCCGGAGCTGACATGTTGTTTCCTTGACCCAATCATCGCGCAAGGGGAACGGACAGACAAGTTGGTTTCAGTGGTTTAGCGCGCAGCCGCAGTCGGCCAAGGCTTAAGTACCGACTCCTGCTCGCGCCAGGTGGCGATGGCCTGACGACGGTTCTCAGTCTCGCTGCGGAGGTGCTGGGCAAGTGCCGCGGCAAGCCGGGGATGCAAAAACGCATGCGCACTGTAGGTCTCGATCGGCTCAAAGCCACGCGCGATCTTGTGCTCTCCTCCAGCGCCCCCTTCAAAGACCGATGTCCCGCGCTCAATGCACTCCGCAATCGAGTGATACAAGCAGACGTTGAAGTGCAGAAACGGCAGCTCCTCCAGACAGCCCCAGTAGCGCCCAAACAGACGCCCTGCCCCCGCAATGTTGAAGGCCCCCGCGATCACCGCACCCGCTCGTTCCGCGAGCACCAGCTCGATCCCTTCGGGCATGGTAGAAAACAGCTGCGAGTAGAACTCCTGATTGAGCCAGCGGCGACCCCACAGCAGCTTGTCCACCGTCGAGCGATGCAGCATGTGGGCCAAGCGAGCATAGTGCGCCAGATCCGTCTTGAGTTCGGGCTGGCGCAGCGTCCGGATGGTGACTCCTTGGCTGGCCGGAGCGGCCATTTCCCTCCGCAGCATATTGCGTCGCTTGGAAGAGAAGCGTCCGTAAAAGTCGTCGGTCCGCTCATAGCCCGGATTCACAAAGTGATACTGAAAATCGATCCGCCCATACAGTCCGTGCGCCACAAAGCCCGCCTGCTGCTCCGCAGTGGGAAAGAGCACCTGGAGCGCCCCCAGCCCGTACTCTTTCATCAGCTGCTGCGCCGCCGCTACGATCACACCCAGCGTCTCTTGCGACTCTGCGCAAGACAGATCCGCAGGCATCAGTACGCGCCGTCCGGTCACCGGAGTAAATGGTATTCCCAACAGAAGCTTGGGATAGTAGGGAAGTGAAGAGCGCTCTGCGGCTCCTGCCCAGTCCCAGTCTCGTGAAAAATCTCCGTCGCTGCCTTCCTTGATATAGGCTGGGGCGACTGCAACGAGTTCCTTTTTGCGATGCACGGCGAAATGACAAGCGGTCCAGCCGGTGTCAGGCACTGCGCAGCCACTGTGTTCGAGCGCGGAGAGAAAGCGCCAATCAACAAAGGGACTGTCTTCGCTCGTCAACAGAGCATTCCACTTTTCGCGCGGAACTTCGGCGATCGCACTGTGGACGGACACCGAAAGCGAGGACATGGGCCCATCATCCCCAAAACCAGCAGCCGTGGCAAAGGAATCTCCCGCCGCAGCCAGGAACGCGGCGCAGCGACGGTGAATTACAGAGGACGGAACTGGTGCGGACCGCTGATTCCTAGCTCGCCGAGAAAGCGGTGCGCCGCCTTGAGGTGCAGAGAGAACGCAAACAGCGGCTCGAGTCCTTGCGTTCCGAAGATCACCCCGCGCTCCGAGACCTCGTGATTGACCACAAAAGGAGGGAGGTCACTTGCCCGCAGCTTCGGACCCACGCCCACTAGCAGCACCCGATTGGGACGCGGCTCTGTGCTCGTGAACGTGTACGGAGTGATCGCAGCTGGATCAATATGAAGCCCGGCTTCCTCACGAACCTCGCGAGCGGCGCCCTGCTGCCAGGTCTCGTACTCCTCGACAAAACCACCCACCAGAGCCAGCTTCCCAAGCTGCGGTTCAATCGCGCGCCGCACCACCAGGAGTCCGGTCCGCTCTCCCTGCGTCACCGGCAGCAGCACCAGCGCGACCGGAATCGGATTGGCGTAGATCTCTGCGCCGCAGCCACTGTTTTGACACTTGCGCGGGTAGCGCAGCGGTCGGGAAAACTCGCTGCCGCAGTACGAACAAAAGGAGTCTCTGGGATTTCGCATCGTCAATCAAGGCCCTCTGCTGAGTGAACTTGAGCCGGACGAGACACAATAGCTGGGGTTTCAAAAGGAATGCAACGGGCGCTGGTCAGCGACGGGGGGAACTCAATTGTTGAGCGCGCCTGCGTTGATCCAGCCGGTGACGGTGATCATCTGGGCCGCGGTGAGCGCTCCCCCAACCGGCATCCTTCCGCCACTAAAGCAGCCAGTGCTGGTTCCGTTGAGCTTGTGGACGACATAGCTGCTTCCAGACTGGCTGGGGACCACTCTCTTGACGGTGGGGCAGCCGCCGCTGGCGACGTTGACCATGTTCCCGTACGACTTGCCCGCGCTGAGATCGAGTCCATCGGAGGGAACCACTCCAGCGTGACAACCACTCGTGCAGTTGGCGGTGAGTAGGGGCTGTACGTTGGCAGCAAAGGTCGGAGTGACCGCGACGCCGCTGCGCTCTTGGGTGTTGCTGGAGGTGTTTCCGGACTCATCTTGCGCGCGCACCACGAAGAAGTACGTCAATCCCGGAGTCAGGTTCATGATCTGAAAGCTGGTCGCGCCCGCCGTCGTGGTGTGGCTCGGGGTCGCGTAGTTCTCACCACCCGCCGTGCTCGCTTGATAAATCTTGTAGATGAGGTTGGCCGGTAGCGAGGCGTTGTCACTGGCCGCGGTCCAGGAGAGCGTGATCATGTTGCCGGTCACAGCTGCTCCCGTGACTCCTCCGAACGTCGGTGGCGTGGTATCAGCAACCGGCGTGGTCGCAGTCACTTCCGTGGTGTTCTTATCGACATTCCCAGCCTCATCCTTGGCGCGGACCACAAAGTAGTACTTGGTGTTGGCAGTGAGGCCGGTCACCTTGTGCATAGTCACGCCCGCCGCGGTCGTAAGCGTAGGAGTCGCGTAGTTTTCTCCCATCGCCGCGCCCGCTTGAAAGATCTGATAGACGAGGCTGGTCGCTGCGCTGCGATCGTCGCTGGCAGCATTCCATTTGAGAGCAATCTCTCCCAGCGCAGGCGTGGCCGAGGTCGCGCCGCCAAAGCTTGGCGGTGTCACATCAAGAGTCGCCATGTCGACGACTCCTAGCGCTAGGTCAGGCACGGGACCAGGAATCGGTCCAGAGTCCCCGCACGCTCCCAAAAGCAAAAAGCACGGAATCCCAAACAGAGCAAAGGAAGGCTTGGTCATAGTCCTATTCTCCTCATCCGCCCGTCCCCGATCGGCGCGGGCAAAGTCCCCACGAAGCCAAGAGACTCCATTATTGGGCGGAGAAAATCGGACTCTTAGCGGCGCCTAAACAGAAGGACGGTCGAGATCTCCCGAGCTTCCTCAAGTGGGGGCTGTGGACCGGCCACCAGCTCCCAGCCCAGCTCCGACATCGTGCGCACAAACAGCTGCTTGTCGTGCCGACGGAAGCGGAACATCGAAAACACCCGCTCGCCTTGACTCTGCGAGCGCACCGTCGCCAGCACTGTCAGCGTGTAGCTCCCCTGCATCCGCGCCGGATCGAGCCGACAGGCCATGTGGATGTCTCGGACATCCGGACAGCTGCGGCGAATCGGACCTTCCAACCAGCGCGCTGTCGGTCGCGGAATCTCTCCGCGCAGCGCCGGATCATTGGCCATGATCTCTTGCGGAGTCTGTCCCCACGCCAGCTGCAAATCGAGCACCAGATAGTCACTCGGCCGCGCAATGGCGTTCAAGTTGTCCATCACAAACTGCACCTCGTCATCCAGGTTGGCGAGCGTGCAGCCGAGGATGGTATAGACCCGCGTCCGCTGATTCCGCGATGGCTGATAGTGCAGATGCGTATAGGAACCGAGCCGGTGGAAGTTCCCTTGCATCGCCCAGATGTGCATGCCGGCAATTCCGCCCAGCGTGTCTACCGCGTGCTTGTAAGCGACGCTGAGCAGCGGCTGACTGATATCGAGCAGACAGAGATCGACATCGACCTTGTGCTGCATGGCGATGAGATCCTGCACCAGCTTGGTCTCTAGGACTCCGTTGCCCGCGCCGAGCACGATGACATTTAGTCCCACTCCGGCATTGGTCGCGATGATCGCCTTGGCGATGTCATGGAGAGGAATCTTGGCCTGGTGCGCCATCGTCACCGCCGACGCTCGCGTCATCGCCAGATAGTCGAGCGCGCTGTGATGATCCAGATAGGCACTGGTCTGCTCGACCAGACCACCGGCTCCTTGCAGGAAGCGCGCGAGGTCCTCGACCAGCCGCACACCGTCGTAGCCTGGCGTGACATACCAGTTCATGGTGCCCGCCGGGCTGTGCTCCACCGGCGAGGCCGCGCGGTCAATCGGCAGCGGCAGCTCGCGCAGAATCGCCAGATCCGCCCACGTCAGCTGAAGTGAATCCACCGCCATCAGCCGCAGCAGCGTCCCACGTGTCGCCCGAGTGCGCGCCGTCTCGATGAACTTGATGGTCGCTTCCGACAACCCGGTCTTTTTGCCGAGCGCCGCTCGACTCAGCCGCGCTTGCAGCCGCCGGTCCTTGAGGAGCTTGCCGAACTGAAGCAGCGTCTCGCGCGGGATTGCTGGTTCGCGCCGTCCGCCCAGGCCGGACAGCAGGTGACTCTTGATATCGACAAAGCGAGAGATTTCGTGCAGAATTTGTAGATACGATTTTGCAATATCTACATCTTCTCCAGACTGGACCACACGCTGAAAATAGGCAATCAGCGCATCGGTATGTAAGCGCATATTCGGCGACAGCACGTGCTCAGCAACAGCAAGCGGAGGAATCGGGGCAGCTTCGGCAGTCATCGGCGTGTTCTTCACTAGCAGAGTTCGCTATGGACGGATTTTTTCGACCGGCCAACCGGCCAGCCTTGACGAACCGGAAGATTGCATAACACGCCAACGAGATCGAGAGCCAAATCGACAAAGCTTGCGTTTTGTTTAACGCGGAGCGACCGCATCGGTATTAAAATGGTAACATCTCCCAGCGTTCAACTGATCAGAGCGCTAAATTGTTCAGCACGCTAAATTGTTCAGCACGCTTTGTGGAAACCGTTGGACTAAATCCCAACTTGCTAGCTCTAGGCTGCGCGCCGCCCAGCTCCCGAACCGGAAGTCGGCGGACTTACTGCACCCAGTCGATGTTCTGGTGAGTGCGTGGCGTCAGGCCAAGAACGAGCCCAAGCGTGGCGCCCCCAAGCACCGCGCCGCCGATCGCCCACACCCACCAGCGCTTGTGCAGCGGCTTGCGGGTCTGCTTGCGGGGCGTGCTGTCCTCTTCGACCGTCCCGTCGCCCAGCTGGATTTGCAGCGACACCGTACGCTCTGGCTCGATCAGGATCTCTCCTTGATACGGCGGCAGCCCCGGCGAGCGAACCTCGATCGGCACCCGGCCCGCCCAGGTCGGACGATTGAGCGGAGTGATGCCCAGCTTGCGGTCCCCAATAAACACCTCGGCCCGCGACGGCACCGAGGCAATCTGGAGCGTCCCCCGTGGCCGCTGCACCGCCTGCTCGAGCATATGCGCCATCGCAGTCCCAGCCGCCGTCGCGGCCTTGCCGACCGTACAGCTCGCGCACAGGGGATCGGCACCAGCCGCCCGATCCCCGACCGCGACATCGATCAGCGACAGGTTGAGCCGCCAGTCCGACTGCGCGCCGAGTCCGCTGTGCTCCGAGTGCAGCAAAAGGACGTACTCCGCTTGGTTGCGCCGCCCCAGCTCTTCCTGACAGAGCAGCGAGCTGAGACAGCCGGCCAGCTGAGGAGCCACAAACAGGGCCGCGTCCCGACGCTTAAGGATATGCCCGGAGTCGTGCGTCGCTTGCTCCACCGCCTGCTCGAGCTGACGAATCGCCTCGGAACCGAGTCCCCGGTAGTGCGGCAGCCAGACGATCACGGGAGCCGGCAAAAGCGAGAGATCCTCCGACTCGACGCCGCTGCGCAGAAGCCAGCTCGACCCCGCGTGAATGTCGAGATCCTGCTGCTTGCGCCGCGCCGCCAGCTCGAGCACCACTTGGTGTTTGCCCGCGGACATGAGCAGCGGCGACGACAAGGGCAGAGTACCGACCAGTCGCTCATCGACCAGCACCAGCGAGCCCTTCTCACCGAGAATCAGCGCTTCGCCGGTCGGCGGCAGCGGCTCAGCGAGCGCCCGCGTCACATCACTGCGATCCTCTGGCAGCGGCCCGTCATGCTCGGCGACATAGCGACGAAAAATGTCCACCGCTTCGACGCTGCGCCGCTCCAGATGGGCCAGATGCCCCAGCAGATAGAGTGTCTCGCCATCGGCCCGCAGCCGATACGATTCCTCGAGGAGCTGATAGCACAGCGACAGCGAGTTCTGATCGAGCGCCGCCTGCGCCGCCTTGATGAGCTGCGCCACCCGCGCCACCGCCACACTGTCGGCCACCTGCGCAATGCTGCGCGCATCGGACTTGGCGCGCGCAAGGTGCGAGACGAGCAATAGGCATGACCAGACAAGCCATGCCCAAACACAGGCCACACTACGGCGCTGTGCAGCGATTTGCCCCCGCATCTTTCAAACATCTCACAAACCTTGGGTCGGGGACAGACTGTTGCGCAGCCTCTGCCGAGTGCGCATTCGCCGGCCAGAGCCAACGCGCTTACACGTAGCAATACGGTCGCCGTACAGGCAGCGGTCTAGGCCGCGCCACAGTCCGCGGTTGACGTAGCGCCGCTTGCACTGGCATCCCACCGAGCGCAGTGCTCATCCGCCGTATCGTTTGGCACCCTTGACCCAGGAAGACCGCGCATGTCGATACAAGTGGCATCCCTCGCTCCGTCGTTCAAGACCCAGGCTCTCGTTGGCCAGGACTTTAAGACCATCGCGCTCTCCGACTACACGGGACGGTGGGTGCTTCTTTTGTTCTACCCGATGGACTTCACCTTTGTCTGCCCGACCGAACTGGTGGCACTCAGCGACCGCCACGACGAGTTCGCTGCCCGCGACTGCGCAGTCCTCGCTTCCAGCACCGACACCGTCTATAGCCACCTCGGCTGGACGCGGGCCGATGCGCGACTCTCCGGTCTACCGTTTCCGCTGCTCGCCGACGTCACCAAGTCGCTCGCGCGCAGCTACGGCGTGCTCTTGGAGGAACAAGGCATCGCCCTGCGCGGTACGTTCCTCATCGACCCAAGCGGCGTGCTGCGCTGGGCCAGCATCCATGACGACTCGGTGGGCCGCAGCGTCGACGAAATGATCCGGGTTCTCGATGCGCTTCAGACCGGCAAGCTCTGTCCGTGTAACTGGAAGAAGGGCGAGCCGACCTTGTAGCCGCACCCCGAAGCCACCGCCAGGAGACCGGGTTTTGACGAGGGCCTCACCGACCATGCCCAGCCCAATGCCGCCATCGATGAAGCCGTGCGCATCAGCGCCGTGATCGCCGCACTGGCCGACTGGGACTGCGACTAGCCAGCGCCTCCGTCTGCACAGACCTTGTCGGCGGACCAAGACGGCGCGAAGATGAAGAGACGGAAGTAACCCATGCACGATTACTTGATGGAACGGGAGCGCCTTCTTCGCCTTGAGAATGTTCTGCGCAACGCAGGTCAGTTTGTGACTGTGCAGCGGCGAGCTCTCCTCAAGTACCTGCTGCGACATCAGGTCCATCCCACGACCACGCAGATCGCCTCAGCGGTCGGGAGAGCCGGCAGCGCCAGTCTGGCGACGGTCTACAACAACCTCGCGCTGTTCGCCGAGCTACAGATTGTCCGGACGCTCCGCAGCCCCCGAGGCGAGGTCCACTGGGACATCCGCACCGACGGGCATCATCACCTCTCCTGTATCGACTGCGGTCGCGTCACTGACATCCCCGAAGCGGCAGTCGACATCACCATCCGCGAGCCCGCCTTGGCCGATCGCGTCAAGCGCACCGAAGCGTGGATGATCTGGTCCTGCGACGTCTGTCGCGCCGCCAGCTAAGCCGGTTCCGCTGCCCGCGCCAACACCCTCGCCTTGATCGGCGCTATGAAAAGAACAGGCGCATCCTGCCTTCCCTGGTCTATAAGAAGCACTCGGATCTGCTCTATTTCCACGCGGATTCGCTTAGACACTTCGCGGAGACTTATTACTTATGCGGACTTCCCTCGCGCTCGCGGCGATCGTCTGTAGCACCGCCTGTGGGCTGCCCGATGACGCAGAGTTTCGGGGCGCGCCTCCCCTGCCCCAGCAAGTGACGGTGCCCTTTCCCGGCGTCTCGACCATGTCCGTCCGTCCGATCCGGGATGTTGACCCCCCGGACAGCCCGACGCTGCCCTTCTACTACTCTGTTACCCAGGGCATGGCGTCGCTGGTGAACTCGGATGCGCTGTTGCCGCTCTCGGTTGCGCGGGTGATGGTGCAGCTGCCGGCGACCACCCGAATGGGCCTAAGCCGAACCTGGGGACCGTACGCTCCCGGCGGCAGCGATCCCCTCACCTACCGCCTCGTCGTCACCCAGCTGGGCGACTCGGTCTTTGCGTACACCCTGTCGGCGCGCGGCGAACCCCCAGCCAGTGAGACCGAGTTTCTCATCCTTCTCGAAGGCTCGGTCAGCCAGGGCGACAGCGCCGGCAGCAGCAAGGGCCGCATGACCGCCTTCTTCGACAACCGCCGCAAGCTCTTCCCGACCAGCTGTGAGCAAGGCCGCATCGACTTCGACTACGACAGCCTCGGCGATCCGGCGCTGCTCGACATCACCTTCAACCAGGCCGGCAGTCAGAACCCGCTCAATCGTCGCTGCAAACAAGAACCGCCGCGCAGTGCTCGCTTCCACGCCGAGCGCAGCGCCGCCGGGGACAGCAGCTTCGTGTTCGATCTCCGCACCAACATTCACGTCACCGATCCGAGCCGCCCGATGCTCGAGACCGTGCTGCTCTTGGCGCGCTGGAAGCAGAGCGGCGAGGGCCGAGTCGACGGCAAGATCGCGGACGGCGAGGTCACCAGCGATCTGCGCAACGCCGGCCTGAGCGAGCGCTTGGTCAGCCTGACGCAGTGCTGGGATGAGGAAGCGGGGACGGCGTTCCAGATCGCCACCCCCGAACCCCTGCGTATCCTGGCGAAGAGTGGCGACCCGAGCCTGTGCGTCCCAAAGACGCAGCGGATGCCGAGCGACGATTTACTTTGAGGGAGTGGTCGGTGGGTTGGTCTGACCGGGCAGTGCCGTACGCATCACCGCCCGCTGGACCGTCGAGACCAGATCGACGCCGGTCGCGGCCCGAATCTGCTCGTTGACCGCCACCACCTGCGCGCCAACCGGGGCGCCTCCGCCGCTCATGCCACCGCCGAGCAGCGTCAGCCGGTCGATCTTGATGGCCTTCATCGTCCCCGTCAGCTCCCCGAACACCGGCAGCAGCTTCTGAAGGAGCAGCGACTCGCGGGCATTGCGGCCACCCGCCTGATAAGCCTGCGACAGACTGACCAGCGCCGCCGCCGCCGCCCGACCTTCCGCCGAGACCGACGCCGCATTGGCCTTGGCCTCTGCTTCCGCCTTCGCCTTGGTCGCTTGCGCCGCCGAAATCACATCGGCCTCGAGCTTGCGCCGAACCTGCTCGGCCCGCGCTTCCCACGCCCGCAGCTGCGCCTTCGCTTCGGTCAGCTGCGAGTGGACCTGACCCCGCACCTCGGCGATTACGGCTTCGCGCTTGGTCTGGGCCTCGACGATCCGCCGCTGGTTTTCCTTCTGCGCAATCTGGCCGTCGGTCTCAATCTTCGAGATCTCGGCGTTCATCTGGTTGTGCGCCTTCTGCACCGCCGCTGCTGCCCACGCCTGTAGCTCGGCAATCCGCGCTTCCTTCTTGATCCGCGCCGAGCGCACCCGACCGACCGACGACAGATAGCTCACGTCGTCGCTGATGTTCTGGATTTGCAGGTTGTCGAGCACCAGGCCCAGCCGATGCAGGTCCTTGTCGGCTTCTTCGATCAGCTTTTGCTGGAAGATCATCTTCTGCTGGTTGATCTCCTCGGGCGTAAGCTCGGCGATCACGCCACGGAGGTTGCCTTCCAGGGTGTCCTTGGCGACGCGCATGATGCCTTCGCGCGGCGCGCCCAAAAAGCGCTCGATCGCGTTGTGGAGCAGCGCTTCCTCACTCGGTAGCTTGACGTTGGCGACCGCGTGGACCTTGAGCGGAATGCCGCCCCGCGAAAACGCGTTGGTCACCGACAGCTCAATCGCCATGTTGGTAAGCTGCATGCGATCGACCTTCTCGATCAGCGGAATCCGCATCGCCCGACCACCGCGCACCACCCGATAACCGACCGTCCGCCCATCGGCCAGCCGCCGCGAGCGACCCGAAAAGATCAGCACTTCCGACGGCGGACAGACCGAGATGTTGTTGATGACCGTAAACAGCAGAAACACTCCGGCGGTCAGCACCACCGCCAGGATGATGGTGATTGCGAGGGCGCTCATCGCGAGCCTCCTTCCACGGGGGTCAGCAGGTTCTTGATGTCGACGCCAGTCAGCCCCTTGAGCGTCGAGAGCACCTCGGTCACGATTGCCGGATACGCCGCCGCCACCTGGGCCAGCGCGTGTCCATCGCCGCTATCAACGATCTGAATCTCGCGCACCGTCAGATCCTTGACCTTGCTCGCCACCTGCGCGACGAGCGTATCGAGCTGCGACAGCACAAACAGCTCGCGGGCATTGGGACCCGCCGCTTGCAGCGCTTCGGTCAGCACCCGCATCGCCTCGGCAGCCGCCAGACCTTGCTCACGACGCGGCGCCGCTTGGCCTTCCGCAAGCAGCAGCTGGGCTTTCTGATCGGCCTCGGCAGGCAGCACCACTTCGGCGTAGAGCTTGCGCTGGTTTAGCTCCTTGCGCACCGTCTGGAGTTCCTGCTCGGCTTCGGCACGCGCCTGCTCGGACGCGGCCTGCGCCTCACGCTCGATGCCCTGCGCCTGACCTTCGAGCTGACCGACGAGCTGCCGCAGGTGGTTGCGCTTCTGAGCGACGCCAATCTCGGCTTCCTTCTGCGCCACCTCGGCCAGCTGCCGCGCCGCCGCTTCTTGCTGCGAGGTCTCCTGGTTGGCCTGGTTCTCGGCGTTCTCGGCGTCCCGCACCGCTGCCGCAATCTGCGCTCGTCCCAGGTTCACCAAATACCCGGCCTCGTCCTCAACGCGCTGAATCTTCAGGGTGTCGAGCTGAAGGCCCATCTTGTTGAAGATCTGATTTGAGACCTGCACGAGCTGGTTGGCAAACTCGATGCGATCCTGGTTGACCTGCTCGGGGGTAAGCTGCGAGATCACGTCGCGCAGCGAGCCTTCCAGCGTCTGCTTGGCGGTCTGCCAGATCGTCTCGCGCGGCATGTTCAGAAACCGCTCGACCGCGTTGTAGACAAAGCGCGAGTCGCTCGAGATCTTGACGTTGGCGATCGCATGAATGTCGAGCGGAATGCCGCCACTCGACAGCGCCTTGGGCATCGACAGCTCGATCGGAATCAGCCGCAGATCCATGCGGTCCACGGTCTGCAAAAATGGAATCCGGAAGTGCGTCCCGGCCAGCACCACCGTGAAGGTCGTCGCCTCGCCGTGGTTGGTGCGGTGCGACTTGCCCGACACGACGAGCAGCTCGTTGGGCCGGCAGATATACAGAAACTGCCGCAGCATCCACACGAAGACCAGTAGACCGACGACAAACACCGCCGCCAGCATCACCACCCCGGCCAGCTGCGCATCGTCACTGAGCAGTCGCGGTGGTGGCTCATCGACTCGCAGCCCTGCGAGCGCCGCCATTCCCAAAGGTGTCAAAGCCATGTTGGTTATCCTTTTTCTTGGGCGGAGCGCGACGCTGCCGCTGCTCCACGGTTTGATCTTTGCGCCGCGTCCTCGCCACTCCGGGTCACGGTGACCTCGGCCTGGCCGTCGCGGATATCGAGAATTGTCACGTCGATGCCTTCGGCCAGCGGCCCGCCATCGCTCGACTTGGCCATCAGATCGACCAGCTGGCCCCGCACCTCGAGCCGCACCTTGCCCATGCCGCCCGCCGGCGCCGGAATCAGCACCTGGGCCATCGAGCCGATCATGTGTTCCTCTTGCAGCGTGCCCGACTCGGTGGTGACGCTCATCTTTCGCATCACCGCCCGCGCCGAAAACGCCGTAAACAGTCCAACCGACAGCGCCGACAGCCCCGCCACCGGCTCGCCGACGTGCGCCACCGTCCGCAAAAGAAGGCCGGTCAGTCCGCCGAACGCCAGCAGGTAGGTCCATAGCTGGATCGACATCAGCCACATCAAAGCCGTCGGCACGCCCGAGGCCATGCCATCGCCCTCATGCGCCGTACCCTCGTTGCCGGTCCCCACGCCATCGGTGGTATGGGAGTGGGCGTGCCCGACCGCGTGTCCGTCGCCATGCCCGCCGCCATCCAAGGCACCGACCGCATGTCCGTCGGCAGCCCCCGCCCCGTGTGCATCGCCCTGCCCGACGTCATGTCCCACGTCGTGCCCATCGCCCTGATCGCTCGACGAACCGCCGCCAAACAGCGACACCAGCACGAGCAAACACCCAGCCACAGCCGCGAACACGTACAGATACAACACAGCTGGGATTGTCCGCCCCGCCGAACCCACCTGTCAACGCCCACGCCCGCTTCCCCTGGGTCATAAGCCGTGCAGACTACTTCGGACTGCGGGTCCATGCTGCGAAGCTGGCGTGGGCGGTGCGGGCGGCCTCGCAAGTCAACTTCGGCTGCGCAAGGGGCTCGATGCCATGCGTGTCGCGCAGCCACTGGCGGAACGGCTCGTTCTGCGGCGCGTCGTTTGGGGCGGGACTCCACCGACCAATGCTCCGCCTGGGCAGGTCACACGCGAGCAGCGCCAAGAAGTCACGCAGGCTGTCCGTCATCGCGGCCAGCGAGCTTGATCGTGGTGGACTCGATTCTCCGTCAGCGTCGGATTCTGGGCTGCCACCCAATCGGCCAAGGAAAGCAGCAGCGGCGGCAGTGGGCTTCCCGCAAACAGCAGGGCGATGCGCCGCGAAAAAGGACTGTCTGGTCCGCGCAGCATGGGGCCACCATAACACCAAGGGTCCGGTAGGAGCCCCCGCGCTGGCGTCCCCTCGCGAACCCCGCAAACGCCCCACCCTCGCTTGTCGCAGGTCTTACCGAGCCGCCAGCGCAGGCTAGTTTTCGGCGATTACTTCGGAGGCAGAGGTCGCACTCGCCGCCCGTATCAACCAGCGGTCCAGCGTCGCCAAGTCCTTGCACCCCAGGATCTGCTTCCTTGTCGCCTCGCTGACCTGTACCCCACGCGCTGCCAGCAGGGTCAAGACGCCTTCGGCTCTGCCCTGTCTTACTCCGAGCAGCGTCGCCTCGTTGCGCAGGTCGGCTTTGAACTGTTCAAACTGCTGACGTAGCTGGGTCATGAACTCTTGCTCCTCGGCGTCCTGCGCTTGTTCGTAGCGTAACAGATACCGTACCTCGACGAGGATCTCAAGCAACGGCTGACGCTGGGGATCGTCAGTCGGCAAGTCGCTGATTTCTTGAAGTGCTCTCCGCCTGGTCTTCGGCGACCCGAGCAGCCGCAGCAGCCGTGTCTCAGGCGTCTCGGGTAGCTCCGAAATCACCACGACCCACAAATGAAGGCCGCGAGCCCCGGTGTAAAACCCAGCTGGCCAGTCCGCTGCGGGCCGCAGCTCGCACTCGGCCATCGCGTCCTCCGGTCGGCCCGGCGAAAGCACCCACAGCAGCGGCTTGCCCAGCTTCTCATCCTTGAGATCTTTGCGCAGGCGGTGGTGCAGGTTGAGCTGCTTGCGCAGCTCCGCGTCGATGACATCGGCCCCCGGCGAGGAAGAGAACGGCTCCAGCATGCAGCGCCGCTCGGTCATCCGTCGCAAGAGCCCGAGGTACGGCACCTGCTCGGGCGGTGGAGCATCCGGCAGCGGCTCGCAGTACACGTCGATGAACTGCTCATCGAGCGGCGCAATCGGCTTCTCCATCTCCGACTTGCGAACGGTATCGAGCGCCTCGTAGAGCACGTTCTTGGAATACAGGTCGTGGAGCGCGGCCATGGAGGCTGCAAGGTACCGGGCTTCGTCGGTCTGTCAAGACGTGCGCTCCGGCTAGCCAAATCGCAGTTTTCCCGCCGTTACATTGCGCGCAGGCTAGCCAAATCGCGGTTTTCCCATCGTTACATTGCGCGCGGGCTAGCCAAATCGCGGTTTTCCCGCCGTTACATCGCGCGCGGGCTGGCCAGAGCGCGGTTTTCCCGCCGTTACATTGCGCTCCGGCTGGCCAAATCGCGGTTTTCCCGCCGTTGCATCGCGCTCCGGCTGGCCGAACTGCGGTTTTCCCGCCGTTGCATGCTGCGCCGGCTGACCAAATCGGAGAAATGGCAGCAGGACCACGAGAGCGAAGGTCTTTATGGATCTTCTAAGTCGTCGGGAATCTCAGATTCCTCGGATTCGATGTCTTGCTGCGAGGGCGGTGCCCGACGGATTTTCGTTTCTTCCCCGCCCACATTGATGCTCAGTTCAGTGCTGCTCATTGTTAGTGTCAGGGCTGGTAGCCCATCGGTTGGAACTTCGGCGAGCAGTGCTTGTATCGGATCGCGCACATACCGCTCGATGAATATCGACATGGTCGCGCCGGCGACGGATTCGAGGTGTTCCCAAGCCTTCCGGCCTATGTACACTTCACCCTGCCTCTTTAGGAATGCTGCCTAAAGTGCGGCCTGCTTTTCGTTCGGCGTAGGGTCGAAGATGATGAGGACAGGCGTATAGCCGCTCGCGTGTACATCCGCCGGAAAATCGAGTTCTTCCTTCCACCGTCCCTGCCCCGAAGTCGCGATGGTCACCCGCAGCTTTATCTCATAGGCGCGCTTGTCGCGGATGCAGTCGACCTGACGGCCTTTTTTGCTATCGAGTTGGCGACGGATCGGGCTCTTCGCCGCGCTGAAGGGAGCGCCTCCGATCGAATGCGCCACGATCGGCTCGAAGAGATAGCCAGTTTCCTGGCCGGCACGGTTGTCGATGTCGAACATCCACTTTCGCCAGAGCAGGAACCCGGTCAGCGCTCGTGGAACCATGGTCCCGTGTTGAAGTAAGCCCCGGGGCCCAACCTGATCCATCGTCGGAATTGCTTGCCGCTCGAGAATCCGTTCGTACTTGAGGCGGAACTTGTGCAGCTTAGCCAGGCACGAAAAGTACGTATCCGCATTAGGGTCGGCCTTTAGAAGCCGTTCGGCCAACGCCCAGAAGTCAAGACCGGGTAGGGTGTAAGTGTCTCCAATCGATTTTTGCCGAACAATGGCGTGGGGGCTTTCGGCAGTTCTGGGAACTTCTTGTGAAGCCCGAGATCACTCACAATGATAGCAACAAGGTAACAGCACGCCTCGTTGCTGAGCGGCACCGCAAAGTCTGAGCCACTGGTGGAGCGCGCCTTCTCCAGGAGCGTCCTTTGTGCCTGTGTCAGCCCCATAGTTGGAGTTGTCCCTCCTTCGGTCTTCCGTCTCCTTTTGCGAGGAATGTATTTTTTACGATCGTGGTGATCCGCTGCAAGGCTGGACTCATTCCTGTGGACATCGTCGGGACGAAGCTCAGCAGCCGCCCTGGCCCCGCGATGTTCTCTACGCCTGCCCGTAGCTCAGCCGCTAAGTGCTTTGCGACATGCTCGGCAAACAGAGGCGGCACAGCGTTTCCGATCAGGAGCGCTTGGTCCGCAAGTTTTCCGGAGAAGATGAAGTCGTCAGCAAATGTCTGGATGCGCGCACACTCTCGAAGCGTCAGGAATCGATCCTCCGTCGGGTGTATGAACTCGCTGCGGGCGAAGCTCGTGATCGCCTTCGACGGTTGATCCGCGTAGAGTCGGCGAAGGCCGTGGGGTGCGCCACCCCGTCGCTCCGTTGGCGTTCCGTCCATGACTCGGCGGTATGCGCGTCGCCCAAAGCTCTCGTGCCACAACTCGGGCGGCAGGTCGCGCATGGTCTGACCCTGCTTTAGCCCGCGTACACGCTGCAAGTCGTCGCCAGTGAGCACTAGAGCGAAGTGCCCTTGTGGCGCCCCTTGCGCGGATTCGGCGGCACATGGCAGTCCTCGAAGGGCGTCTGACACAGTGGGTGTAGAGGGAAGATCACCTGTCACCAACGTAGCGCCCGGGGCACCGAAAGCAGCGTGCGTCGGAGTCGGGAAAGTCGGTGCCCAGTGCAGGCCACCGATCGCGATCACACGCTTCCGGTGCTGGGGTACGCCAAAGTTGGCAACATTTACCTTGCGGAGGTGAATATGGTAGCCGGCATGGATGAGCGGCCCGAGCAAGTCGAGGACCCGTGAGCCGTCTTCCCCGGTGAGGAATCCCTCGACGTTCTCGAACAGGAAAGCGTGGGGTTTCTGTCGCGCAACGATCTTTGCGAACACCGTCACGAGCGTGTTTCGATCATCCCCCGTCCGTCTCATTCCCGCCGACGAAAAACCTTGGCATGGTGGCCCACCGGCGAAAAGTGTCGCCGAGGGGAGCGCAGTGTCCTCGGTGATCTCTGCGGCTTCGACGTAAGCCCCGAGGTTCCGCGCGTATGTCTCGACCGCTGACGGATTGTGGTCAATGGATTTTAGATGGCGAAAGCCTGCGGCCTTTAGCCCCAGTGACAGGCCACCGGCGCCACAAAAGAGGTCTACTACCGTGAGATCCTTGCCCATCGTGGGCAGGACTGTAGCGCGAAAAACGCCACCAGCGTCAACCTCCCCAAACGCCGAGAATCAGTACATCGTTGCGCCGCACCCTTGTAGTACACCGGCGCAGGTTCTCGCGCGCTCCGGCTGGCCAAATCGCGGTTTTCCCGCCGTTACATCGCGCTTGGGCTGGGCTTGGGGGGTGGGGGCGGTGTGCGATTTTGAAAAATTGTTGGGGAAGGTGGGATGAAAACGGGCGACTCCTGCGTTGTGGGAGGGGAAAGGAAACCGACGATGGCAAAAATTCGTGATGAACGGACTGGGACTGATGAGCTTCTGCGCGATGGCCGCTTCCACTATGCGGCGCTGCTGGCGGACCCGGAGGCGGCCCACCTGGCGGCGGCGGTCAAGAAGAAGCTCGATGCACTCGGCCAAGCCCAAGCGGCGACCCAGGCGGCGGAGCTTCAGCGGCTCGAAAAGCAGGCCCTGGCGGTGCGCGCGGAGTATCTGCATGACCGCAAGCACAGCAGCGTGGAGCTTCTGGTCCTGGGCGCGGTGGCACGCAACCGGCGAGCCCCGGCCTATCAAGATGTTTATCCGCACGGCCTGTCGATGCTGATTGCCCTGTCGGGGGAGGACCAGGAGCGGGCGGTCACCGGCATGCTCGACAAGCTGGCGACCCACCACCCGGAGCTACACCGCAAGTATGGCAAGGAGCTTCAGAAGCTCGCTGCCGATGCTACCGCTGCCGAGAAGGGGCTCAAGGATGCCCAGGTCCAGGAAGATCGCGCCTTTCTCGCCGAGCAGTCGGCCCGCAGCGAGCTGTCGCAGCAGCTCCGCCGCAATAGTGGCGCCCTCATCTCGCTGTTCCCCGAGGACCCGAGCCTGATCCGGCTGTACTTCCGCAAGCTCTCGAAGAAGCGCCCGACCCCGCCCACCCCCGTAGCCCCGTCCCCCAGCACTCCGCCGGCTCAGCCGTAAGCGCACCGGCAGCGCTGCGACGGCGCGGGGCGGGGGGTTGTGGGGGACCTCGCGGGGGGGCGCTTGGGGTACGCTGGTTGGATGCGGATGCGGTTGGTGCTGGGGACGCTGCTGGTGATGGGGCTGTGGGGGACGGCTTGTCACAAGCCGAAGGCGAAGGTGGCGTCGCTGGAGCTGTATACGGGCTATGGGACGCCGACGGGGGGCGTGCTGTTTGGGCGGGTCGGCAAAAGGCGTAGCCAGCCGCTTGCCGCCAGCCGATGGCTCGACGCTTAGTCTTCGTCGTCTCCGAACAGCACGCCGACCTGAAGCTCCAGGGCATCGAAGGGCTCGGCACGAACCCGGCTGCTCCGCTCGGCCTGGAGGACTTCGACATAGCCTTCGTCCGTCAGGCGCAGCACGGTCAGGGTCTCCCGCTCGGTATCGACCAGCCAGTAGTGGGGAACATCGTGATCCGCGTAGATGCGCCGCTTTTGCAGACCATCGCGGCGGCGAGCATCCCCGTCGCACATGATCTCGCAGACCCAGTCGGGGCGCAGCGTCACTGGATAGCCAGCCGGTCGCTCGGGCATCCGCTCGCGTCGCCATCCCGCCACGTCAGGCTGCACGACCGAGTGTCGCGACAAACGAATCGTCGGCTCGGTGGCAAACCACCAGCCGCCCGGTCGCCTGGGTCCGTGAGGCAAGCGGTCAAAGCCTCCCAGCAATCGACCGGCGCGGAGCTGGGAGACGCCATGCTCGCCACGCGGCGACGCTTTTTCGACGATCTCGCCGTCGAGGATTTCGTGGCGGCGCTCCTCCTCGGGAATCCGCAGCAGGTCCGCGAAGGTCGCGAGCTGAACTTTGGGGGTCTGCGTCGAAAGGCTGGCCATGGGCGAAACGTAGCAGAAGCCCGAACGAGGCTAGAAGAAGATCGGGTTTGAGACGGCGAAGGGGCGGCGACCGGGGTGAACGGGAGCGAGGTCGGCGGTGCCAGACGAGGCGTGGAAGACCACCCAGTGCTGGCTGCGACCGGCCTTGCCGCGCACCGTCACGCTGGTCTCGTAGCGGCGGCCCTGCGGCGACACGGTCTCGCGCAGCTCCTCGGTGGCCACGGTCTCGCCATCGACAATCGTCTCCAGGCGCTTGGCAGCCAGCCACGAGGGCGCCTGCACCGTCACCTGCAAGGTCACCGGCCCGCCCGCCGAGCGAATCTCGCCGCCTGGGGACTCTCCGTCGGGGCCGCGCACGGTCATGTAGAGCCCGCCCGATACCGTGGCTTGGCCGGCCCGCAGGACATCACGCACCGCCTCGGGGCTGAGCTTCGTGGGGTCGTCGTGGCCAAACTTGAGGCAGGTGCGCGGATAGCCCGCCGGACTGGAGCGGAGACTGTGGCTGTCCGAGCTGCCGACGGCCCAGATCCGCTTGCCGCTGTTGAGGAGGGCAAACCAGTCCTGCACGATCTTGTTGCGGTTGGACTCGAAGTCGCTGTCGTTGAAGACCTCGAGCGCGCCGTACTCCTCGCTGTAGAGGTCGGGGTCGCCGCTGACGGTGGTGCGGTCGAAGCTGGCCGCAGTGAGGTAGCCTTGGAAACCGTCGGAGCGCGGGTGGTTGACGATGAGCACCGGCTTGTCCGGAAGCTGCGCGATGGTGTGGAAGACCTCGGGCGGTTTTTTGCCGTACCACTGCACAGCGCCACGGTTGGGGGCCTCGGGACGGGGCCGAATCGGCACCACGCCAAAGTGGCCCCAGGCAAAGGTGGTGAACTCTTCGGACGGGACGCCAAAGGCCCAGCGGGTCAGCCCGAGCCGCTGGATGATCGGCTGAAAGTCGATGATGTACTCGTGCTCGCTCGAGACGGGGACTTCGAGACCGTCGGCGATGGCGCCTTTGACTTTGTATTCGACGTCATCGGAGGAGTCGGCAGAGAAGTACGAGTGGATGTGGAAGTCGGCGCACATGACGCCGGTGCTGTCGACGCTGCGGGTAAGCTCGGCCTTTAGCTCGGTGGTCTTGCCGGCCTCGACGGTCACGGTCTGGTCGCTGAGATCCCACTCATAGCCACGGCTTACGACGACGCGATGCATCCCCGGTGGTACTGAAATGCGGGCGCTGCCGCTGACTGCAAACTCCTGGATGATTCGGCCATTGGCCTCATCGCGCACGCCCCAGGTCCGGGGCAGCGACTTCGGCGGGGTCATCGGAATCACCTGCACGCGCACCGGCAGGGCCACCCCACTGCCCTTATCCGTCACGACAACCGACAGCATGCCGACCGTATCGAGCCGCAGACTGGCGGTGTTGTCGGTTGGGGCGACCGTCTTGGGGGTCGAGGCCGCCTGCGCATACTGGGTGGCAATGAGCTGGGTCGGCTCGCTCGGCAAGTGGATGGTGAAGGCGCCGCGCTCGTCAGTCTGGGTCCGGCCCAGGTAGCTGCCGTCGGGCCGCAGCGCGTGTACCCACGCCCCGGCTTTGGGGGCCGCCGCGGAATCGCTGACCGTGCCGGTGACCGCGCGCCAGGCGGGCTGTTTGAGGACCCGTCGCACTGCCTCGCCCAGGCCGTCGGAGTGAGCGCCACCCACGATGAACTCGACGTAATCGGTGCTCAAGGTGCTACAGCCCTTGGCGCCAAGGCCGGAGCCGTTGACGATGACCGAGCCCGACCGTCCTATGATCGGCGTCACCGGCCCGGTCAGAGGTCGGAACGCAAAGCTTACGTCGCCCGAGTCAAAACCAATCCAGTCTTGATCGCCGTCGAGGTCATCGTAGCCGCGACTGGCCGAGAACATCGCCGAGCGGCTCGAGTGAAACAGCACGAACAGCTGATGCCGGTAGAGCGCCAGGTCTTCGGCGCGCGTATTCATGAGCTGGAGCCGGACCTTCACGCTCTCAGCGCCGGGCTCCAGGATGTAGTCGAAGGCGACCGGGAAGCTGAACTCTTCGGTGAGGACGTAGCCGAGGAACTCGAGGAAGGGCAGGTTCTTGAGCACCCCCGAAGCGCGCACCACCGCCGCTTTGCCGTCGGAACCATCGTTTAAAACCGAGACCGTCTCCGCCGAGAGTACTTGTCGCGACAGCGCCGTGATGGTCTCGCCATAGAGCGACTTTCCGGCAGGCTTGCCATCAGCAGTGACCGTGTCGAGCGCCAAGATGTCGCCGCCAAACGGCTGATAACCGTCGGAAACGCCCGGTGCCTCGATGTAGACGGCCACTTTGTCGTTGATGAGGAGATAGTCGCCCTCGCGAACCACATGCCGGGCCGAGTCGGGCTGGCGAATCCACGAGCTGTCGGTGATGCGACTCGCCCGCGCCTGCTTGGCGGCCTTGGCACCGAGCGGCTCGCGATGCCCGAGCGAGTCACCCGCCGGAAAGCGGCTCTTGTCGCTGATGCCTTGCGCAAGACACGGGCCGGTCGGTGGCTCGTCGTTCACCGGCGTGTCGACGCCCTGACAGGAAAGCAGCGCCGCGCCGCACAAACCCACGGGGGTCCGCCACCACCGCGCCCACGGTCGAGAAGCAAAGTTCGCCATCGGATGCACCTCCAAAGGCGGAACTAGAACAAATGCCGGACCGCTCGGCAAGCCGATGATTTGCGAGCTTTTGGAGCGGGGTCGGATTACGGGAAGTAGACGAGGTTTAGCACCACTCCGCCGTTGTTGTACGGAGCGGTGGCGCCCTTGGGAGCGTTGAAGCCGCAGTTGCCGCCGCCGGTCAGCGCGAACACCCGCAACTGGTCGTTGGGAGCCGGGGTGGTCGTGCCCGTCGGCGCCGTGCCGCCGAGAGCCAGCGCGCCGGTCGCCACCGCAAACTGGGTGCCAGTGAGGTCGATGTTGGCCGCGCCATTGGCCGTGCCGTTCTGGCAGCCCATCGCCGTGGCGTAAGGCATCGCGGTCACGCTGGTGCCGCCGGTGGTCAGCGGCCCGCCGGTGGTGGTGGCGTACCTCTTGTCGTTGGTGTTGACCGCGAAGGTCGCCGGGTCGATCTGGAGCTTGGTGTAGTTGGTCTTGACGGTGGTGCCGGTCGCCGAGCCGCCCGCGGAAAACTGCGAGTAGTTCTGGGCCGCAGCGACGTTGGCGAGAGGCAGATAGGTGACCGCCGGAATGACCGACATCAGGCAGAAGGCATCCCAGGGCTTGGTCTTGTTGCCGCCCACAAACAGCTTGCGATTGCCGTCTCCCGAGGTCGGCGCGTCGGCGCGGATCTGCTCGCAGCTCGCGGGATTGGCGAAGTTGGCGGTGACCTGCATGTCGGCGCTCAGCGTCACGACACAGGTGCGGGCCGAGCTGGTACAAGCGCCGGTCCAGCCGGTAAAGATCGAGGTGCTGTCGGGAGTGGCGGTCAGGGTGACCATCGTTCCCTTGTCGAATCCGCCGGTGCAGGAGTTGCCGCACTGAATGCCAAACGGCACGCTGCTCACCAGTCCACCGCCCCCGCCGCCGAGGCTGACCTCGAGGTTTGCGCGATTTATCTTGCTGCGGAAGGTCGCGCCGACGTTCTTGACCTTGTCCACTGCCAGCGAGCAGGTCGGCGAATTGCCGGTGCAGTCACCGTCCCAGCCGACAAAGTCGGTGCTGTCGGTGAGGCTCGCGGTCAAGGTGACCATGGTGCCGGTGTTGAAAATCGTCGAGCAGGTGGTGCCGCAGTCGATGCCAGCGGGCTGCGAGACAATCGTGCCGCCGGCGAAGTCGCCCTTGACCGTGATGGTCAGCGCACTGACCGCTGTGCTGTCCTGACCCTGGAACGAGCCACAGCCGGCATACAGCAAGGCCATGCCAGCGAAAAGACCCAGTGCCGAGCGAGCGTGTACAAGCTTAGGTGTCTTCATGTGCAAGTTCTCCCTTATTCCCCTGTATGAGCGATGAGCCAAATTGAGCTGTGAGACTCCCAGTGAGGTGGTTCCCCTCGAGAGCAAGGTGCATGGGAGTGTCAAGATCTGCTGGTAAAGATCTTATCACCCAGGTGAGGCCAAATTCGCGATTTTCGTGCGGAGATCACTACGTTGGATCGCCAAAAGCGCCAGCCTGCTCAGCAGTCGGAGCGGAAGACCCAGACGCCGCGGTGGAGATCGCGCGTTTCGCCGAGGCCGGGCAAGTCGATGGAGCGCTCGACTTCTTCTTTGATGGCGGGGAAGGCGTAGACCCAGCGGCGAATCTTGGCGCGGGGAATGCCGCGGTCGACGAGTGCTTGCTCCATCACTCGCGCTCGACGGTAGGCTTCGGCTTCGCTGCTCTCTGGCGACGAGACGATCAAAAACTGGGTGTTGCGGAGCAGCGCCGAGCGGAGCAGCTTGTGCAGTCGCTCGGCCCGAAACGGCACGACCTGGGGCGCGCCTTCGCGGAAGTAGAAGACCTCGTGGCGCAGATGCGACATCAGCTTGAGGAAGCGACCTTTGTGCTCGGGATCGGCGGCAATCACGGCGGGACGAATCTGCTTGGTGGTGCAGGTCTCGGACTGCGCTTCGCACTCGCGCTGCACGTCTTCGATGAGCTGGATCAGCTCGGGGGTACACATCGCCAGGCCGATGCCGTCGCCAATTTCCTGCCGCAGCCGCTGAACCTGCTCGCTCTGGGCCTCGACGAGCTGCTGGAGGGCATCGACCCGCTCCGCCAGCGACCCGCCGCAGCCCATGCCCAAAAGCGAACCCACTACGAGCCAAACCGCGGGCCAAACGACTGATAGCAGCAGCGACAGAACCCGACGGCTCGACATGAGTGGCTACTATCACAAAATCCGCGCGAGCCAGCGCCTCGTTTGCTGGCTTTACCTCGCCGCCGCCTTGCGCTACCTTGCGCGCATGCCGCACTTGTCCCCAACCGCTCGCTGCTATCGCGGCGCGGCCATTGTGGCAGGCCTGGCGGGACTGCTGGAAGTTGGTGCTCCGGGCGTTGCCCACGCTGAGCTGGGCAGCTTTCCCTCGCTCACCGCAGGGCTGGCGCTGTCAGCAGGCTTTCAGACCGATGAGCGTCGCTGCCAGGTCGCTGGTGCCAACCGCAATGCACCCGGCACCGGCTGCGCGCTTTTGGTCGGTGGCATCGAGGGCAGCTTCCTGTGGCGCGGTCGGATCGGAGGAGCGCTGCTGCTGTCATCGACGGCGGGTCAAGCCTCGGTGCCGCAAGCCCCTCAAGCCGGAGCGGAAGCCCCGCCAGCATTTCCCGATCGCGTCTCGGTGGTGATGGCACTCGATGTCAGGCCGCTCGGTTTTTTGGTCCGGGACGGTGACCGCTCGTATCAGGCACGGCTGGCGCATGGCCTGCGGCTGGGGATTGGTCCGTCGCTGGAGGTTGTCCGGACGGCGCTCGATAGCTCGATTGCTGCCGGCGTCCGCACCCGCGACCTGCCGGCTTCGCTGATTGGGATGCACGCGCTCCTCGACGGAGAGCTTCCGCTCTTGTCCGATATGGCGAGTGCGCTGTCGCTGCGCATCTCAGTACGGCTGCTCTACGCCCCGCAGATTGTCTTAAACGAGGGTGCGGTGCAGTCGGCGCCGTTTGAGCCGACCGCCACGCCAAGTCACGAGACCCAGGGCTACGGACTGCGAACCCAGCTGCTCTTTGGCTTCGCGTATTACCTGTAGCAGCGCTTTACCGCGTTGTTCGGCTTGTGCTAGGTTGCGCCGCCATGGAACTCCGTACTTTCAGCTTCCTTGACATCCTCCAGCCGCAGCTGACCGGCTTCCTGCAGACCGTGGCCCAGGGCTTTCTGCCGCTGGAGCGTCAGGCCTCGCTGCTGGTCGAGATCGCGCCCGGCATCGCCATCAACAAGCTGACCGACGTGGCGCTCAAGCAGACCCGCGTCATTCCCGGCATGCAGATCGTCGAGCGCGCGTACGGCCTGCTCGAGCTGCACAGCTTTGACCAGGGCGAGGTTCGCTCCGCTGGTGCGGCGATTCTGTCGGCGATGGGCAAAGACGAGAGCGCGCGGCTCAAGCCGAAGATCCTGTCGGAGCAGACCATCACCGGCATCGAGGGCTATCACTCGCAGCTCATCAACCGCTTCCGTCACGGCGACATGATTGGCGAGAAGCAGACGCTCTACACGCTCGAGCTACAGCCGGCTGGTTATGCGGCAATCTGTGCGAACGAGGCCGAAAAAGCCTCGCCGGTACACCTGCTGGAGGTCGTGACCTTTGGCGCGGTGGGTCGGCTGTGGCTGGGTGGTTATGAGGCCGAGATCGAAGCCGCCCGCGAGGCCATTCACGCCGCGCTGGCCGATATCTCGGGGCGCTGAGCAGTCATGGTGGCGACGACGATGACGAAGCCGAAGCCGGTGTCTCGCCGCAGCAAAGCGAGTGAGGAGGCGCGCATCGTCACCATCCTCGACGAGCTGGACCGGCTGTATCCTGACGCTCACTGCGAGCTTGCCTACCGCGATCCCTTCGAGCTGCTGGTCGCGGTCATCCTGTCAGCGCAGTGTACCGACGATCGTGTCAACCTGATCACGCCGACGCTGTTTGCGCGCTATCCCGATGCCGCCACGCTCGCCTCGTCCGACCAGGAAGAAGTCGAGAAGATCATTTTCTCGACGGGTTTTTATCGCAACAAAGCCAAGAACATTCGGGCCGCCGCCAGGAAGCTGCTCGAGAAGTTCGGCGGCGAGGTCCCGCGCACCATGACCGAGCTGTTGTCGCTACCGGGCGTTGCGCGCAAGACTGCCAACGTCGTGCTCGGCACCGCGTTCGGCATTCCCAGCGGCGTGGTCGTCGACACCCACATCGCGCGGCTCAGCCAAAGGCTCGGTATGACCCAGCACGATGAGCCCGAGAAGATCGAGCGCGATCTTCAGCAGCTATGGCCGCAGGAGCGCTGGATCATGTCCGGTCACCGGCTGATTTGGCACGGTCGACGGGTCTGCTTCGCCCGCAAGCCGAGCTGCGCCACCTGCACCCTCCGCCCCATCTGCCCCGCCCCAGAAGCCCAAGAGCTGCCGTAGCGCGGGGAGTTATGGCGTGGCGGGGGCGTCGCTGGGGGAGTGGGGGCCGGCTTCGCTTGACGGCGCGTGGGACGGGGGTTCGGTGGGTGAGGCGAGCTGCTGCATCGCTGGTGGGGGGACGTGCTGGGTCCCGGCAGGCAGTCCACCGGTCATCGGATTGGGCGGTAGCGAGGGCGCTGGCTGGGGCGGTGGCGACGGGGGTGACACCTGCGCAGGTGGCGGCGGCGGCACAATCACTGTCTCATTGGTGGGCGGCAGCGCTGGCGGAGGCGCGACTTGGCTCGGCGGAATGTACGGCACTGAAGGGCTGGGCTGGACGCGCGGCGGCGGCAACGAGGAACCCGGCATCAGGGAAGGCTGCGCCGTCGAGGAGACCTGGCCGAGCGAGCCAGCGCGCAGAGCGACTCCATCGGGTGGTTCCTTGCTGGTGCGGGCGCGGGGATTGCCGAGTGAGCCAGTGATCGCAAAGCCGATCGCTCCGTCGCCGCGCTTGCCCTGCGCCTGGCTGCTTACCACGATCTCCATCGTCGGTTCGCGGGCAATCAGCTGCGGCGACGGCTTGAAGCGGATGTAGAGGTGCGCCTCGGACAGCGGCATCGGATCGCGCAGCTCGATGTAGCCGTCAATCCACAGCTCGACGTCGGGAGACTTGGCGTGCAGGTCGACAATGTTGGCGCGGCCCCTCTCGATGGTGACCTTGCCAATCACGTCGCCCAGGCGAATCCGCGGAAACGTCAGGCCCTGCGCCAAGAAGGCATCGCCGGGCACCACCAGCTTGGCCTTGCCGTCGCCGAGCGTCGCCTGCGTCAGCCTGATATCGAGATCCCCGAGCGCCTTGGTCATATCGAGTCGCGGCGGTCCGACGGTCAGTGGCGGCGCCCCGGCTCGACCCGGTGCCGCCGGACGCTGATTGGGCGCCTTGAAGTGCGCCGTGAGCCCCAGCGTACCGAGCATCGGCAGCGGCAAAAGCTGCGCCAGCGCCGACAGCCGCGCCAGCATGACATCATGGAGGTCCGCCGAAGCGAGTACGCCATCGTCGCCCAGGCTGAGCTCGGCCTGTAGCTCACCACCGAAGGCTTCGACATGCAGCCGACCGCTCCTTGTGCCAAAGGCCGCCTCGAGGGGATAGACGCGGGCGTCGAGTCGGTCGATGACAATCGGGCGCAGGTTCTTGGCGGCGGGTGCCTCGCTGCTCGGCGCTCCGCTGGGTGCCTTGCGCGGCTTGAGTCGGACATCGCTCGCCGAGAAACCAGGCCGGAAGACATGGACATCCAGCTCGCCGATGCTGACATCCATTCCTGAGCCGATGCCGAAGCTACCCGTCGAGGTCTGCGGCGGACCCGACTCTTGCGACAGCTCCCGTTCGAGGCGGTCTTTGATCTTGTCGACGGGAAGCGACAGCGATACCGACACACAAAACGTCAGCAGCCCGAAGGCCGAATAGATGAGCACAATGGCGACGCGGTTGGTCTTCCGCAGCCGTCTCAGCAGGCGCATAAGAGGCCGACGCATCACTGTTCCTTCTCCCCGCCGGTTTCGGGCTTGCCGTCGCCCTTTTTGTCTTTGCCGGCCACTTTGGGCGCGTGCTCGTAGGTCGAGACGGTCATATCAACCTCGAACTCCTGGTGCTTGTCGTCGCGCGAGCGGATGTTTAGCTGCGTGACCATCACCAAATTCGACGGATAGGTCTCGATCTTGCGCATGAACTTGAGCAGCGGCTCCAGCCCGACCTTGCCAATTCGCAGATCGACCGACTGCTGAACGTACTTTTTGCCCATCGCTTCGGGGGTGCGCGGGTTGGTCTCGCGAATCTCGAGGCTGGTCTCTTTGGCCAGGCCCTCGAGGAAGCCGGACAGCTGGAGCGGACTTTGACCAATCCGCGCATCGAGCTGAGCCGCCCGCGCCCGCGCTTGCAGATACGGGCCGCGCTTTTTGGCAATGTCACGCAGCGCTCGCTGAAGCGCCTCGGTCTGTTCCTCGAGGGTATCAATGCGGTCGTAGAGCAGTGCGCCGCCGCCGAGCACAGCCATGCCGAGCACCGCACACAGAAACACCACCAGCAGCGTTCGCTCCCGCGGGGCAAGGCCGTCCAGAAGCTCACGCACCCGAGACAGACCCGGCACGCGCGCCAGAAGGCTGGATTCGCTCGCGCTCATCGTGTCACCTCCCGCTCGCGGGGATTTTGAAAACTTAGGGACATGTGGTCTCAATCTCCAGCGAGAACTGCTTGACCTCGACCGGTTTTCCGTCGGGGCCGGTGTTCTTGAGGGTCAGCACTTTGCCCTTTTGGACTTTGCGGAAACAAGCAATCTTGGCCAGGTTCGCGGCCAGGTCATCGACGTACTGCGCCGAGGCACAGGTCGCCTTGAGGTCGGTCTTTTTGGGCCTGATGTGCAGCTCGATGACATCGAGGTTGGACTGGCCCGCGGCACTGCTCGACGGAGCCGCCGCCGAAATGTCGTCGAGCAGATCGAGCACCGAGACTTGGGGAATGCTCTGCCCTTGCGCCTTGTCCTGGGTCAGCGCCGCTTGTAGCTCCGTTGACACCTGATGACCGTCGGTGCGCGCTTCGCCAAACAGCGCCGTCGACTCGGTGATGAGCTGGAGCCGCAGCCGCTCCGACTCCTTTTCGAGCTGATGCAGCGACGCATAGGCCCACATTCCGACGCTCACCACCAGCGCCACCGCAAAGCCAATGAGCAGCGGCGCCTTCTCACGCAGCATCGCGTAGTCGGTACGGAACGCCAGCTCCCCTTTGCGAAAGTTGAAGTTCGGTCCCCCGAGCGCCGCGCCCAGTCCCAAGCCGACCGCCGCGGTTCCGGTCGGCCAGCGATGAACCAACGCCGTGCTCGACACATAGGTCCGCGAGGCGCCGCCTTCGCCAAAGGTCAGCGACTCACCGGCAGGTAGCTCGCCCCGCACCGCCGGACCGAGCCAGGTAGCACCGTCGGGCGGCAAAAGTGGCTGCACCGGCACGCCCAGCTCCTCGGCGAGCAGATCTTGCAGACCGTGTAGCTGCGCCGTTCCTCCCGTCACAAAGAGCGTCTTGGGCTCACCACCAAAGCGATTCGCGTAGGCCGCCAGCGTCTGCTTCAGATCGCGCACGAGCGGCCTCAGCGCATCGCGCGTCACCTTGGCCACCTTCGGATTGGTAAAGTCCGACAGACCATGCTCGTGCTTGAGCTTCTCGGCGGCAATCATGCCGATGTCGATGTGCTTGGCCAGCGCCTCGGTCACCTGGAGCCCGCCGCGCGGAATCGTTCGCGCAAACTGCACCAGCACCTGACCGGGCCGCTTGGGATGCACCGCCAGCGCGCAGACATGGGTCATGCGGTGGCCCAGATCCACCACCCACAGCGGCAGGTCCTTCTGCGGCATCGCGCCCGCTTTGGACTGCACCCACAGCGCCGCCGTCGCCAGTGCAGTCGCCCCGCACACCTTCGGATCGAGCCCAAGCGGCGCCATCGCCCAGATGCGAGACTCGACCGCACTCTGCTTGGCACAGCCGGCCAACCACAGCGAGCCCGGCCCCGAAGTCAGTCCCTCCGCCGGCAGCTGATCGACTACCTGAGCGTCGAGATCATCCATCAGCTGTCCGGCCAGCTCGAACGGCAGCGTCTGCGCGACCTTTTTGGGATCGGACAGCGGCATATCGACCAGCCGCAGCGTCAGTTCGTCGGACATTCCGATCGCGCAGCTCTCCGAGCGAATCTTCTGCCGCGCCAAGATCACCAGCAGCGCCCGCATCTGGCGATCGAGCAGCGTGTCGGTCTGCGCGTCGATGGTCGCCGGCTCCTCGGGCGAGCCCATCTCGGTGTTCAGAGAGATCTCGTTCTTGCGGTTCGGTTTCGGCGTCGGCGTGCCATCGCCGGGCTCGGGAACTCGCTCTTCTTCGATGCTGGCCAGGTGAACGGTGCGGAAGCCCTGCTCGATGCGGGCCACCTTCACCGAAAAACTGCCAAGGTCTATGCCTAATATCGTCGCCATTGTGAAAATCCAGTGGCTAGTCCAGTCGGAAGTACATCCAGGTGCCGTTCTTCCAGCAGCTCGGATGGTTGATGCAGACAGGGTTCTGGTTCTGGCTCTGGGAGTCCCAGACCCCACGGATATGAACCTGGGTATTCTTTGTCGCTGAGCGCTGCACGCTGCCGGTGGTGTCGATGCGGAAGAAGCGCCGCGGACTCTTGCCCCCCTGCCCGGCAGCAGCCCCCGGACCCGAAGGCGCACTCGGCCTATCGCGCAGAAACTTGCTGAGCATCCCTGGACACATCGGAATCGCCCGCAGCGGCGTGGTCAGCTTCGGCGGTCCTGCCATTCCGGTCAGCGACATCAGCGAGTCGGCCATCTGAGGCAGGCGCTCGATGTAGCTATTGCAGATCAAGTTCGACAGCGTCTCAATCGCATCCCCCGCGGGCGGCGGAGGCTGCTGTGCGGGCTGCTTCGTTCCGGCGGCGGGCGGCTGTTGCTTCGGCGGCGGCGTCGCCGGCGGACAGCGCGGGTCGGGCTTGCACTCCAGCTTGCCCAGCTGGGCCGCCATCGTCTTTAGCATCGGCAGCCCAGTCTTGAGCATTCCCGCCACCTGCTGCGCCACCAGCGAGGTATTCGGATCAAACACCGCGCTGCGATCCGCCGCCGAGGCCGCAATCATCGCAGCGAGCAGCGGCCAAGCGGTCGGCTCCATCGCCGGCGCCAGCACCTTGCACTCCTGCGTCGCATAGACCGTGAAAAAGTCGCCAAAGTAGGCCCACAGGTCTTCCGACACGCCGCGCACCTGGAGCATTTCCTCAACGGTATCGAAGTAGTGATTGTGCGGCTCGTAGCGGTCACGGCCCTTGTCGTAGGTCTCCTCGGCACCGCTGCTCGTCCCGGTCAGCGCGTAACGTGTCGTATCTACGTCGATCCAATCGAGGATGTTGACCGGCAGATCCTCGCGATTGAGCACCACGCCGTCGCGGTCGGCGATGTTGAACAGTCGATCGAAGCGCGGCGGTCGCACCAGCGCATCGATGAGGCGATAGACCGGCTCCTGCATCATTTTCTGCTCGGCACGAAAGTAGCCACCACCGCAGTTGATGGGGTACTTGCCTTCTTCGCTGGTGATGGTGACCTCGAACGAAGTGCCTTTGGGAGTCCCCATTCCGTCGACGCTGCCGAGGTCGATGCCAATCAAGCTGCCGAGTCCATCGCGCGACTCTTTGTCGCCGCTAAACGCCTGCGCCAGGAAGTTCGCATAGTCGGTGATGACGATGGCGTCGCGAAACTCCGGCGGCAGCGACTGCAACATGTTTTGCATGCCGGACTGGACCGCGATGAGGAGCTTCGAGAGCTCAATGCCCGACTGCGCCAGGTATTCGGCGCGCAGCATGTCCCGACTGTTGGCGGCGGCTTCCATCTCAACCTGGGCGTTGTACGCGAGGTCCGCCGTCGCTGCCCCGAGAAGCGCCAGGCTCATCAGCACGGTCAGAATCGCCACGCCACGCTGACGGCGCTTGCGGTCCGGCTTGGCCGTCGCTTGCTGCTCTGAGCTTGTCGTCTCGTCGATGGGGCGATCCATGGTGGTACTTCCTGGGCGGTGCTTTGCCTAATAGGGCTTGGTATCGAGCAGCTGAAACATCGCGATGCGGACCTCGCTCTGAAGCGGCAGCTCCTCGCCACGTTCGTCGCGAATCACCAGCTTGACGCGCACACGGCTCGGCAAGCGGTCGGGTCGGCCATCGGCCTGACTGGTCTGCCAGGTCTCCAGCCACTCTTTGCGCACCGGCTCGTAGTAGCCCAGCTCGAGCTTGACCACGTCGTCGGCAATGACCTCGGACTCGCCGGGAATGTTGCCGTTGTCGATGCGGTCGGCTTGCAGGCGGCGCGTCTCTTTGCGCCACAGGTTGAGCTTGCCGCCATCGCTCTTGTCGCGCTGACCAAAGTACGCCACTGCCGCGGTGTCGCCCTCCTTGGAATCGGCGTAGAGCCGCTGATGACCGAAGTAAGTGAAGCGCAGCTCGTCGATGTCAGGCCGCTTCACGCCATCGAAATAGGTGCGCGGCGTCTGCTCGGTGCCGACAATCTTGTTCGCCGACAGATACGCCATCTGGACATCGCGGAGAATGCGGTCCATCGCCAGCCGCGCGACGCGATAGCGCGCCATCTTCGACTCGACGCCTTTCTTGGTGCGGAAAGCGCCCTGGCTCGAGGCCCACAGCATCAGAGTGATCGTCGACAGAATGCCAATCGACACCATGATCTCGATGAGCGTAAAGCCTGCCTGGCGCCGTCTCATAGCGACACCGGAGCCTTTCTCACGTCGGTGAAGAACGCGACCACCTCGACCTGTTGATCGGGCAGACCGGGCTCGTCCCACTGGACGCGGACGGTGACACGACGGATGCCCTGCTCGAGCATGTCTTTGACCGGACCGAGCAGACCCGACATGCCGCTGCCCAAGTTACCCGCCGATGGTGACGGGGCAGAGCTGCTCTTGGTCTGGCTCGCGGCGGTCTGCTTGTCCTGAAGCAGCTTGGTCGCCGCCGACTGAAGCTGATCCGCCGCCGGCAAACGAATCTTTTCGATGATGGTGACGAAGCGGAACTGCTTGAACGCGGGGTCGACAAAGTCGCCGCGATCCTCTTTGACGCCCGAGTCGTCTTTGAAGCCCTCGGTGACAAACTCGTTCTGGATCTCGGCCATCTTCTGACGACACAGGAAGGTCGCTTGGGTCATGGCGCGCGCGTGCATGCTGACGCGGATCGCGCGACCGGTCGTGATGTACAGACCGACCAGCGACACCGACAGAATCGCCATCGCGATCATGACCTCGAGCAGCGTGAAGCCGCCGGACTTGTGGCGCCTCATGTGCCCCCCTTTTCGCGCTCGCCGGCGTCGAAGTCGGGCGGTGGAGGCAGCCGACCGGGCAGCACCTCGACGCGACCCGTCAGTCCGTGAACCCACAGCGTGTACTGGACATCGTCTTGGGAATCGGTCCCGAGGTGAATGACTGCGCGCTCAGTATGGCCATCGGGAAAAAAGTGCAGATAGGCGTGACCGGCGAGAAACGGATCTTTTTCGCGCGGCAGCAGGATGTCGAGAACCTTGATGCGCGACAGCTTCACCTTGGGCAGCGTGCTGTCTTTGTACTCAGCAAAGCGTGGGCGACGGGGCGACTGAGGCGGCAAAAGCTCCTCGGGCAGACCGGCGAGCGCGCGCTTTTCCTCTTCGGCTGCTTCTCGATCGAGCTGGTCGCGATCCTTGCCGCGACCTCGTGACAGACCGCTGTCTTTGGTATCGATGAGCACACGGGTCTCCGAGCGCTCGAGCCGATAGGTCTGCTGATCGAGATCGAAGTGGAGCCGGTAAAACGATCCGGTGGTGAGGGCGCGGTCGTAGCTGTAGCGAATCGCCGCAGCCAGCTTGCTCGACTGCGAACGAAGCTCGCTGCGCACGAGGCTGCGGAAGCCGAGGATCGCGCCACCCATCATTAGGCCGATGATCGCCAGGGCAATCATCAGCTCGACAATGGTGTAGCCGGCCTCGCTCCGCCGTCGGATACCCGACCTATGTGCAGCCCTGAAACGCTTCATGACTCTGCGCCCGGGTGAAGGGGCTTATTTGTCGTCGTCCCAGCTCTTGAGGTCGTCGGCGGTGCCTTCTTTGCCGTCTTTGCCGAAGCTGTAGAGGTCTACGCCGTCGGTGTCGTGCTCGCCGGGGCACTTCATGACAAAGGGGCGACCCCAGCCATCCTTGGGTTCTTTGGTGAAGACTTTGGCGGTCACGAGGTCGTTGATAGAGCCGGGGCACTGCTCGCCGGTGGCGTCCATGCGCCACTGGAGCACGCCGTCCTTGATCTTGCGCATCATGTTGACGGTCTCGCGCTTGCGGGCTTTCTCGAACTGACCGAAGGCGTAGACCGCCGCGCCACCGAGCATCATGCTGACGATGGCGAGCGAGATCATGATCTCGGTCAGGGTGTAGCCACCCTCGGTGGGTCGGACTCGCAGAAGCGCCCGCTTGTCACGGCGGCTCAGGCGTCGCCCCAGCGAGTGCCACAGCATGGTCGCGGCCTGCGCGGCTCGTCGCAGCGTCCCGCAGGAAGTCGTCACAGAGAGTGTGTCAGAAGTAGGGAGCGTCATAGGAGTCTCCTTCAAGTCGCAATGGGGACGTTTACTGCACAAACTCGTTCATCTGCATGATCGGCAGCATGATCGACGTGACGACGAAGAACACCGCGCCCCCCATGCCGAGGATCATCAGCGGCGATAGTAGCGCCGTCAGTCGTTCGAGCTGGGTCTCGACTTCCAGGTCGTAGGCGCCCGAGACATTTTCGAGCATCTGTTCGAGCTGTCCGGAGCGCTCTCCGACGGCGATCATGTGACAGACAATGGCCGGAAACTGGCCGCTGCGCTTGAGCGGTGTGGCAATCGACTCGCCTTCGCGGATCGACTCGCGAGCCTGCTCGATGACGTTCATCAGCACCGTATTGCCGAGCACGTTCTTGACGATTTCCATCGCCCGCAGAAGCTGCACGCCCGAGGCCAGCATCGTCGACAGCGTCTTGGCAAAGCGGCTCACCGCGACCTTGCGCTCCAGCCCGCCGAACACCGGCAGCCGCAGCTTGAAGGTATCCCACGACAGCCGCCCCTTGGGAGTCGCCAGCCAGCGTCGGAACAGCACGGTCACCGCAATCGCCAAAAGGACAATCAGCCACAGATAGTCACTGATCAGCGTGCTGATGAAGATCAGGATCTGGGTGTTGAGCGGCAGCGCCCGTCCGGTATCCGCAAAGATCGCCGTCACCTTTGGCACCACCGTCGTCATCAGCAGCGTCAGGATGCCCACCGCCAGCACGGTCATGATGATTGGGTACATCAGCGCCGACATCACCTTGGAGCGCAGGCGATTCTGGGACTCCAAAAAGTCCGCGAGGCGCAGCAGCACCGCTTCCAGGTTGCCGGCGGTCTCTCCGGCGGTGACCATATTGACGTACAGCTCCCCGAAGCAGCCGGGGTGACGGGCCAGCGCCGCCGACAGCGGCAGACCCTCGTTGACCTGGACCTTCACATCCGAGAGCACATGCTTGAGGTTCGGGTCTTCGGCCTGCTCGATGAGCGCGGCCAGCGACTCCGAGAGCTGCACACCAGCGCGCAGCAGCGTCCCGAGCTGACGGGTCAGCACCGCGACCTCAATTGGCTTGGCTTTGCGACGGTATTCGGCAAAAGCCTGGACCACAAAGCCCAGCTGCAAGCTCACCAACAGCCCAACGAACAGACCCTTGCCAACGGTATCCAGCGACGAGTCGCTCGAGCTGCGCCTCGACCGGCCACCAGCGACCTGGGCTTCGCTGACATCGGTCAGCAGGATGCCGTCGCGACGCAGCACCTGGCGCAGCGCTCGGGCACTGTCCGCGTCACGAACCCCGTGGACCTGTTTGCCCTTGCCGTCGTAGCCCTTCCACCGAAAAACCGGCATGGTCTTATTCCTTGTCCTCTGCGGTCACCAGCATCACCTCTTCAATCGAGGTAATGCCCGCCAAGACCTTCCCCGCCCCGTCGGTGCGCAGCGTCCGCATGCCGGTCGCCAGCGCCGCCTTTTTGAGCGTCGAAGCATCGGACTTGCGCAGACTCAGCTCGCGCACCGCGTCGGTGATCAGCAACAGCTCATAAATCGCGGAACGACCGGCATAGCCACGCTGACCACACACCGAGCAGCCCCCTTCGTGCTGGCGATAGAGCATCCCCGGCGGCGGCGGCGGCGCCTTGGTGATGTAGGTCGCGACCTTGAAGCGCCCCGAGTAAAACGCCTCGGGAGGAATGTTCAGGCGCTCCAGCTCCGTCGGAGTCGGGCGATAGGTCTCGCGGCAGTGGATGCACAGACGGCGCACCAACCGCTGCGCCAGCACGCCCATCAGCGACGAGGTCACGAGGAACGGCTCAATTCCCATATCGACCAGACGGGTCACGGCGCCGGCGGCATCGTTGGTGTGAATCGTCGAGAACACCAAGTGGCCGGTCAGCGACGCGGTAATCGCCATCGAGGCCGTCTCGTGGTCACGGATTTCGCCGACCATGATGACGTCGGGATCGTGACGAAGGAACGAGCGAATCGCCGCCGCAAACGTCAGATCGATCTTGGGATTGACCTGTACCTGCGAGATTCCCTCGAGCTGATACTCGACGGGATCTTCGACGGTCAGGATGTTGATGTCGGGCGTGTTGATCTTCGACAGCGCGGCATAGAGCGTCGTCGTCTTACCGGAGCCCGTCGGACCCGTCACCAGCAAGATGCCGTGGGGCCGGTTGATAAGCCCGAGCATCGTCTCGAGGTGGTCGGCGCCAAAGCCCAGGTCCGCCAGGTCGAGCACCACCGAGCTTTTGTCGAGCAGACGGACCGTGATGCGCTCGCCGAACGCCGTCGGAACGGTGGCGACACGCATGTCAATGTCTTTGCCGGCAATCTTGCGACGGATACGACCGTCCTGTGGCAGCCGCTTCTCGGCGATGTTGAGACCGGCCATGATCTTGACGCGGGCGACGATCGAGTTGATGAAGGTACGCGGCGCCTTTTTGTATTCCTCGAGGACGTTGTCGATGCGGTAGCGCACCACCATGTCCTTTTCGCGCGGCTCAAAGTGGATATCCGACGCCTTGACCCGGACGGCGTGGAAGATCACCGAGTTGACCCAGCGAATGATCGGCGCTTCGTCGCTGACATCGACCAAGTCGACGTCTTCCTCGGTCTCGGCCTCTTCGGCGGTCTCCTCGTCTTTTTGCAGCTCAGCGTCGATGCCGGCGCGAGAATAGACCTTGTTGATCGCCTCAATGATCTGGAGCGACGGAGCAAGGAACGGCGAGACCTCGGCCCCGACGGTGCGCGCGATGTCGTCGAGAACATGCACCGCAGTCGGATCAGCAATCGCCGCCTCGACGGTGTCATCGTCCTTGTTGCGACGCAAAAGCAGGACCGAGTGCTGCTTGGCGAAGTTGATCGGAACCCGCTGCACCAAGTCTTGATCGATGGTGTCAGGCTTGATCTCGAGCAGGACCTCGAGACCAAACTGCTGACCGAGCGCGCGGAGCACCTGTTCTTCACTGACGGCCCGCCGACGGAGCAAAATCTCCCCGAGCCGTGAGCCTTCGGTTTGCGCTCCACCTTGCCGACGAAGATCTTCCTGTTCAACGAGTGCTTCACGCAGCAGCGTATCCGGCAGTCCCGCTTGCTTTTGCAAGATCGCGCCGAGCGAGCGCGCCGACAGCGCCCGGGCTGGCACGATCGGATGCTGACCGCTGCTCTTGCCCGCGCTCGCTTGTCGCGACGGCAGCACCGAGTGTTGCCCCGAGCTCTTGGCGGCCCCGGCGGCACTCAGCGTGCCACTTCCCGGTGGCGTCCTGCCTTCTGGTTTGTCGGCTTTGGCCATGTCGGTCCTCGTTTGCCCTTAGCCCGGAGGCGCTCCCGGAGGTGGCGGAACAGGTCGCGGCGCCACTGGAGCCGGCGCCACAGTCGTCCCTGGCGAGCTGACTGGACTCGGGGCGGGTGACGACGCCCCACCGATCGATCGCGAGCCCGGCGGCAGTTCGACGGGACCGGAGTCCACCACCTCGCGACGCAGCGACTGCTCGGCGGTCCGCAGCTCGACCAGCTCCCGCTCACTCTCGACGGCGGTGCGGTTGATCTCCTCGAGCGCGCCGCGCTTCTTGTTGTAGTCAATCACGCCCATCATGTCGCGCTCGTCGGAGAACGCCGAGTAGGCTTCCAGAAACTCGCGCCGCTCACGGGTCTTGCGCTCGAAAATCCGGCCCAGCTCCGACGGGTCATTGATGACGTACGGCGTCAGCACGATCAGCAGCATCTGCTTTTCGACCTTCTTGCTGCGGGTCTTAAACAGATAGCCGAGGATTGGAATGTCACCGAGCAGCGGAATCTTGGTCACCGCCTCGGAGATCTTGTCGCGCATGATGCCGCCGAGCACCACCGGCTGCTGGTCACGCACCACCGCGGTGGTCTCGAGCGTCCGCTTGTTGGTCGCCGGGCCGAGGTTGTTGAAGTTCTCTGCCGCGATGTCCGAGATCTCGGTCTTCAGCTCGAGGCGCACCGTCTCACTGGCGCTGACGTGCGGCGTCACTTCGATCTTGAGCTGCACGTCCTGACGCTGTACCGACTGCATCGCCGCAAACGCCGCCATACCACCGGCCTGACCCGCCATCGGCAGACCGCCGGTAATGGCGCTCGGGAACGGCAGGTTCTGACCGACGGTGATGGTCGATTTTTCGTTGTCGGTGGTCAGGATGTTCGGCACCTGCATGACGTTGACGTCGTTGTTGGTCTGCATCGCCTGGAGCAGGATTCCGAACTGTGGCGGCAGGATCGATCCGCTCGAGCCGGTGCCCTGACCAAAGATGGTGCTGCCGGTGATCTGCGGACCGACGATGCCACCGACGAGTCCCGGCATGGTCAGAAGCGACAGCGGATTGAGCGAGTTGAGCGAGTTGCTCTTGAGTCCACCGAGGACCAGTCCGCCGAGGCCGGGAATCGCACCGTGATAGGACAGACCGAGATCGCGCGACTTGGTGATGTTCACTTCCATCACCATCGCCTCGATAAAGACCTGGCGGCGCGGCACGTCGAGCCGACGAATCACATCGCGCAGCGTCAGGAAGTCTTTGCCCGTGGCGAGGATGACGAGCGAGTTGGTCGCCTTGTCGGGCGTGACCTTGACCTCGTCTTGGAAGGCGCCACTGCTGCCCTGCCCGCCCCCGCTCGACTGCGGCGGTGGGCTGAAGTTTCGACCCGTGCGGCCCCGACCCGCGCCCGCCGACACCGAGATGCCGAGTCCACCCAGCACCTGCACCATGTCGTCGGCGTTGGCGTTCTCCAGCGCATAGACGTGGATGCGATCCCCCGTCGAGGTCGAGCCCTGCTGCTCCAGCCGCTTGATCAGCGCAAACACCCGCTGATAGGTCCGCTCTGCCGATACCAAGATGATCGAGTTGGTGCGGTCGTCGGCGAAGATCTGGCTGATCGAGTCATCGCCGCTGCCAATCTGCGAAGGTGCCCCGGCCTCTGCGCCACCCGAACCGACCTGAATGGGAGCGCGCCGTGGCTGACCCGGGCCCGTGGGCTTGCCGACGCCAAAGACCTGCTGGAGCATTTGCAGGACCTCGGTGGCAACGATGTTCTTGAGCCGAATCACCCAGATCTTCTCGCCAGCCATCGGCTGATCGAGCGCGCGCACGACCTCTTCCATGCGGCGGATGTTCGAGGCCAGGTCGGTGACCACCAGCGTATTGGCCGCGGCATACGGCATGATGTCGCCGTCGCGCCCCTTGAGCCGGTTTAGCACCTGCACCACGTCGTCGGCGGTGATGTACTTGAGCCGCAAAAGCCGCGTCACGTAGCGCTCTTCCCGTGGCACCGTGTCTCCCGGGCTGATGACTGGAATCGACGCCTCGCGGGCGCGGTTCGACTCGATGATCTTGAGCACCTTGCCGTCGGGCTGCACGGTCAGGCCCATCGACTCGAGCGACGACAGGAAGATCCGATACGCCTCGGCAGCCGTGACCGTCTCGGGCGCAATCACCGTGACCTTCGACTGCCGGACGTTCTGCGGCAGGATGATCGGTCGACACGAGATCGCCTTGATGAAGCTCACCAGGTCGGTAAGCTCGGCCTCCGGCTTGAGGTTGAAGTTGACCTTCTTGTTCGGCGGGAACGCCTTGCACTCCATAAACTCCGCCGCTCCTGGGAGTGGCAGATCATCGGTGCTGGCTCCCACCTTGGCCGCCGGGGCGCCTGCCGTCGCTGCCACCGGTGAAGTGGCCGCCGTCGGAGGAACCGTCGGAGGTGGTGGTAGCATGCCGGGCGAGACGACCCCCAGCGGAGTGGGCCGCACGTCACGTCCCGGTGGTGGCTTGGCTCCGGCTTTGTTCTGCGCCGACGCGGACAGCAGCCCCACAAAGAGCACGACTGTCGCACTGAATATTATGCGTTTCAAAGTCTTCATATTCGGTCACCGAATCTGGTAATCGAGCGTGACGTTTTCGCCGCGCCGCTCCACCATCACAGTCAGGTGGGAAGCGCTCTTGAGCTTGGTATAGGCCTCGAGGGCCTTGTCGGGAGTCGACATATCAAGACCGTTAATCGCCTTGATGAGGTCGGCATTCTGGAGCCCAATCTTCGAGAAGATCGAGGCGGTACGAATGTTGTAAAGCTTGAAGCCCGACGGCTTGCCATCCTTGATCCACGGCACAAAGCGGGCACTGGTCGCGAGCGCGGTGGTATTGGCGAGCACTTTGTCGATAAGGCTCTTGTCGACTTCGCAGTTGCTGCCGGTGCAGCGGACACCTTTTTCGACATCCTTCTCGATGCCGGTCGGGTCGCTCGAGTTGGGCTCGGCGCTGGCAACCACCGGCGGTGGCGGCGGCGGTTCCTTGTCCGAGGTCAGGTACTCGACGCGCTTGCCAACCACCATATAGACCCGGCCTTCGACCACCTGCGCGACGATCGCACGGCCTTGAGTCAGCTTGTCACCGCGACGGAAAATCCCGACCCGCTTGCGGTCATCGGAGGTATCGCGAATCACCGCCATCGACCAGTCCCAGTCGCCCGGCGACACCATCGTCGCGACCAGCTGAAGCGGCAGGCTGCTGCGCTGCGGCGTCTGATCGACGGGTCCCTCGTCCTGCTGCGTCTTGTCGGGCGTCAGCGAGATGGGGGCACAGCCACTGCAAAAAATGTTGCGCCGCAGGATCGCCTCGATCTCTTTGCTGCGGCTCTTCTCGGTGCTGCCGCCCGCGCTGGCCTCTCGTCGCGGGAACGGAGGACCATCGCCGGACAGAAGGGCCGCTACCGCCGAGTTGGCCGCAGTACGTCCAACCAGCGCTGCGCAGATAGCGACGACCAAGAGGTTTATGACCCAGAAGTAGTTCTTGACCAACACGGCTTTTGACTCCGCCTGCGCCCAAGCTAATGCAAGCCTTGGGCCACCGCAAAGCCGCCGAGCCCGCACCAATGGCGACGAGGACTTAGCTCACAGGACGCCGCCTCCCGCTCGATCCATCTGCCAGTTTGACAAGCAGGCCAGCCGACGCCACCGCTTGCTTTGCCAATTTGACAAGTCGGCCACGCGGCCCAGGCAACCCGCACCCACCGCCCCGCAGCGCCCGGCGCACAGTTGCCGCGCCATCCCCAAAACGCGATACACTAATTGGTTCGTAGGAATTGCTGGATGTTGGCGTCGATCAGCGAGGGGGTGTTGCTCGACAGAGCGGTCGCGCGAGGACTCGTCTCGGCGAAAGATGTGGCGGCGGCGTCGGCAGCCCGCGCTGCCCAGGCTGGCCCACGCACCTGGGGCGCCACAATCGATCTGCTGATCGCCCAAGACAAGCTGACGGATGCGGCGGTTCGGAAGCTCCAAGAGGAGCTGACGGCGGCCCCACAAGACTCCCCCGCGCTCGAGCGGACCATTGATGGCGGGCTGGAGCAGACGCTGCAAAGTGAGGCCGGTGGTCCCGCTCCCGCGCCGCTTCCGACGACCCCTTCCTATCCCGCGCCCCACTGGGACAAGTACGAGTTCTTGGCGACTCTCGGTCGCGGTGGCATGGGAGCCGTCTACAAGGCCCGTGACCGTCGCTTGGGACGCCTGGTCGCACTCAAGTTCATCCACGGTGATGACCCCGCAATGATCCAGCGCTTCCTACAAGAAGCCCGAGCGCAAGCGCGCCTCGATCATCCGTTCATCTGCAAGGTCTACGAAGTCGGAAGCGTCGACCACAAGCCCTATATTGCGATGGAGCTGGTCGATGGCCGCACGCTCGATAAGGCCAGTACCCAGCTCGCGCTGAACGAAAAACTCCAGCT
>Ga0154020_10000279_pt1 | contig 61152 bp, 62 predicted proteins | sample Klosneuvirus_201_FD_109709 | JGI IMG/M metagenome (GOLD analysis project Ga0154020, IMG submission 109709) | Active sludge microbial communities from wastewater, Klosterneuburg, Austria - Klosneuvirus_20160825_MG | ecosystem: Engineered > WWTP > Aerobic digester > Activated sludge | place...
CAGCTTGAAGAAACCATCGCTAAATACAATAAAAATATTGCCCAAAAACAAACTGAAGCTCAATCATTAAAGAATCAGTTAAGTATTTTGGATAATCATATCGCAAAAGCTGAAGTGGATATAGAATTGACTGAAAACAAAATACAAGCTGCGCAGCTTCAAATTGAAGCATTAGAATTAAGTATCTCCGCTAAAGAAGCAACTCTTGATAAGCAAAGAAAAATTATTACAAAGATGGTGCAAAGCATCAATGCCGACAAAGAAAAAACATATCTTGAGGTTCTGTTAACCAATAATAGTTTTGCTTCTTTTTATGATCAGTTGCAGTATACATTAAAAGTCTATCAAGATGTGGGTCAGTCAGCAAAAGTGTTGCGTTTGATAAAAGAAGATTTGCAGGCAAAACGAGATCAAGTTTCAGCAACCAAAAAAACGTATGAAGAATTAAAAGCAAGCTTGGAAGAAAAACGCCTCAAATTAAAAGACCAGTCAAGCACTAAAGAAAATTTGTTATTAACAACGAAATCTTCAGAATTAAAATACAAAACATTGCTTTCTAGTTTAAAACAGCAATATCAAGCTGTGATCAATGAACAGCGCGCATATGAAGAACAGGTAAGAAAAAAATTAGAGCAGCAAAATAAATTAGGAGATTCCGTGGGAAGTTTTGGTTGGCCATTGTTAAGCAGAACCATTACCGCAAAGTTTCATGACCCTGATTATCCGTTTAGAAATGTGTTTGAACATAGTGCTATCGACTTGCGTGCTTCACAAGGAACACCTGTGCGCGCCGCCGCCGCCGGTTATGTGGCACGAGCCAAAACTTGCAGTCTTTCGACTTGTTATGCGTATGTGCTTATTGTGCATACAGGTAATTTATCTACGTTATACGGTCATTTAAGCCGTATTGATGTGGCAGCAGATCAATTTGTTAATAAGGGTGATATTATTGGTCTTTCGGGAGGAAAGCCTGGTACAGTTGGTGCCGGTCCGTTTGTAACTGGTCCGCATTTGCATTTTGAAGTTCGGCTCAATGGTATTCCTGTTGATCCGCTTGGATATTTAGAATAATTCATTATTGATATGCCAAAAATTAAAGTAGGCGTGCTTATGGGAGGTTCTTCATCAGAAAAAGAAGTATCGCTTGTAACCGGTCAGGCTGTGTATGAAAATCTTGATAGAAAAAAATACGTACCATCTTTGGTTGGAATGACTCCTGATAGGCACATGTGGTTGTTGGGAAAAAATAAAAAACAAAAAAGAAAGCTTGATTTGCAAAATAAAGATAGAAAGTTATTTGATATTATTTTTATTGCGTTGCACGGATCGCCAGGAGAAGACGGGGGAGTGCAGGGGATGTGTGAGACGCTTGGTATTGCATATACCGGGTCGGGTGTATTGGCGAGCGCTTTGGCAATGAACAAAGTTTTTTCAGCGCAAATATTTTTTGCCAATAAATTACCATATCCGCAGTTTATTCACTTTAAAAAAGATGGTTGGAAAAGAGAAGCAGAACAAATAACACAAACTGTCATTAAAGATATCGGATTTCCCGCAGTGGTGAAACCTGTTGATCAAGGATCGGCAGTTGGTGTGTATATTGTAAAAACAATAGAAGAATTTGTTGTAGCAGTTAAGAAAAATATTAAATTGTTTCCTTGGCTTATGGTTCAAAAATTTATCACGGGCAAAGAATCAACCTGTGGAGTATTAGAACAACATAATGAAATTGTAGCCTTGCCACCAACTCGTATTTTGCCAAATTTGGGGGAATTTTATGATTATAAATCAAAATATAAAGCAGGTGGATCAACGCATATTTGTCCGGCAGATTTTGGGGATGATATCAATACACGCATTCAAAAATTGGCGATCATGGCGCATAAAAGTTTGGGTTGCCGCGGTATGTCACGTACGGATATTTTTGTTACCGAAGATAAAAATCTATATATTTTAGAAACAAACACTATCCCTGGTATGACTCCGACCAGTTTGCTGCCGGAAGCAGCTGCCAAAGCGGGGATTAGTTTTACGGAGATGCTAGACGGTATTATTAAAAGCAGTCTGTAGTTTTATAGCGAGTTTTTGTTATTGTATATGATGAATAAACAAAAAAATTTACATGCCTTGTTTAAGCCAAATTCAATCGCAGTGCTTGGTGCTTCTCGTGATGAAAAAAAAATTGGTCATATTGTGTTAAGAAATATTTTGGAATCAGGATTTGAAGGCAAAATTTTTGCTGTTAATCCGAACGCGCAATCGGTTCTTGATATTGAATGTTTTTCTGATTATGTAAGTTTGCCTGAAACCCCGGATCTAGCAGTTGTGGCACTGCCAGCAGCGGTTGCCGTATCTCTTTTGGAGAGTATTGCGCAGAAAGGCACAAAAAATATAGTGATGTTTAGCGCTGGTTTTAAAGAGGCGGGATTAGCGGGTGCTGCATTGGAAGCTGATTTGCAAGCGGCTGCTAAAAAATATGATCTTAATATTTTAGGTCCAAACTGTCTTGGGTTCGCCAGTACATTATGTAATGTCAACGCGACTTTTAGCCAGGCTGAGAATCGCGCAGGCAATCTGAGATTTATGTCTCAATCCGGAGCGTTGGCATCTGGTATTTTTGATTGGGCAAAACAGCAGCAAATCGGGTTTAGTGAATTTATTACATTGGGCAACAAAGCAGTGATACATGAAAATGACATTTTGGAATATTGGTTAAATCAAAAAACAAAAAATAATACAGAGGTCGGCTTATCAAATTACCAGCCGATTGGCATGTATTTGGAGTCAATTAGTGAAGGGGCTTATTTTTTAGAATTGGCAAAAAAAATAGCAAAACAACATCCGATTTTTATTTTGAAACCGGGTCATTCTAAGCATGCGCAACAAGCGATTCAGTCACATACCGGTTCTATGGCAGGCGATGATAAAGTGCAAAGAACAGCTTTTGCTGAAGCTGGTATTTTGTATTGTGAAGGTGTGGAAGATATGTTTGATATGGCAAAAATATTTTCTTGGGAAAATGCGCCCCGTGGTCCTCGTGTAGCGATTGTGTCAAATGCCGGTGGTCCAGCCGTGCTCAGTACCGACGCGCTTGAAAAAGAAGGCCTGCAATTAGCCGTGTTAAGTAAAAAAACGATAGCAAAATTGGAAGAAAATTTGCCTCGAGCAGCAAACGTGCTTAACCCGGTGGATGTCTTGGGCGATGCGCTTTCAGCTCGGTATCATGAAGCAATAGAAGATGTATTGGCAGAAAAAACAGTAGACGCTTTGTTGGTTATTGTTACGCCGCAAATTATGACTGAAATTGAAGATACCGCCGAGCTTATTGGCACGTTGTCTGCTAAATATGCCAAGCCGGTTGTTTGTTCTTTTATGGGCGGGTCGGCAATTGAAGCTGGTGAACATGTGCTAAATAAATATAAAATTCCATCATTTCGTTTTCCAGAGCGAGCTGTAAAAGCGCTTTCAGTGATGTGGCACTGGCAGCAACGCCGACATACTTTGAGTATAGAAAATACAAAATACACTCTTGGTTTATTTGCAAAATCAAAAATTCATAAGATAGAAAAAATTATACAGACGGTCAAAACAGAAAATAAAGTATTGTCTTTGATTGAAGCTGAAGATGTGTTAAAGGTGTGTGGTATTAAAACGCCGCCCTCTGAAGCGGTACGCACTATGTCTGAAGCTTGGCAATTTGGCCAGAAACACGGCTTGCCATTTGTCTTGAAAGTTTCGTCTCCAATGCTTATCCATAAAACCGAGGCGCAGGCTGTATTTACTAATATTTATACTGAAGCAGATTTAAAAAAAATCTGGGCTCGTATAGTAGCTACGGTAAAGAAATTGCCAAAAAATTCAGATTATGTAGTGCAAGCACAAAAACAGATTGAATCTGGTTTAGAATTGATTGCCGGTATTAAAAATGATGCTAATTTTGGTAATGTAATGATGTTTGGCGCTGGGGGTATTTTGGCAGAATTGATAGGGGACAGTAATCTTGTAATAGCGCCTATTACAGAAAAAAACTGTGTAAGTTTGTTGGAAAAATCCAAAGCGTTTACTTTGTTGCGTGGGTTTAGAGGGCATAAGCCATATGCCATTAAAAAATTAGTAAGCATGTTAATAAAATTTGGCTGGCTGGCGGAAGCAGTCCCGTATTTTAACGAGATGACAATTAATCCAATTATTGTTACTGCTACTGAAGCATGGGCAGTGGATCCCCGTTTTATTTTAAAACAAAAGTAGTTGCCTTGATAATTTTATTTACTTATTTTGATTATGAAACCATTTACGTTTAAGATAGGCGGGGAAGCAGGGTTTGGTATCATGCTCTCAGGCTTAACATTTTCCAAACTTGCTATTCGTTCGGGTTATTATGTATTTAATTATGCCGAGTACCCTTCGATTATTCGCGGTGGGCATAACATGGTGCAGATCACTGTTTCTGATCGTCCGGTTGCCGCTTCTTATACTCATACTGATTTTTTGGTGGCATTTAACCAAGAAACGATCAATTTGCATGCGCATGAATTAGTGCCGGGTTCCATGCTTATTTATGATGTGGAAAAGCCGATATTTCCAAAAATGGCAAAGGGTGTGCGTTTGTTACAAGTGCCGTTTAAAAAAATAAGCAAAGAAGCTGCCAATTCTTTTTTCTTGCGTAACACAGCAGCGCTGGGTGCAACGGCGGCGTTTTTGGGCATCAAAATGCAGTTATTAGAAAATTTATTGGCAGAAGAATTTGCCAGTAAACCGCCAGAAGTAGGAAAAAGCAATCAAGCTGTTGCTAAAGCAGGGTATGAATTTGTGAAGAAAAATTTTGCAGATAAAATTATTGATACATTGACGGTTCTCAATAAAAAGCCAAAACAAATGGTGATAAATGGTAATGAAGCGATTGCGTTGGGGGCAGTGGCTGCTGGCATGCAGTTTGCTTCCATCTATCCAATGACGCCTATTAGTAATATTTTACATGTTCTCGCGCCGTTGCAAGAAAAATACAATTTTATCTATAAACAACCGGAAGATGAAATTGCCGCGATAAATATGGCGATTGGTGCATCGTTTGCCGGTGCTCGCGCGATGACTGCGACTGCCGGTGGTGGTTTTTGTTTGATGAGTGAAGGGTATGGGTTAGCAGCTATGACAGAAACACCACTGGTAATTATTGAAGGTATGCGGGGCGGTCCTGCCACAGGATTGCCTACATGGACCGAGCAAGGAGATTTGCGTTTTGTGTTGCATGCGCATCAAGGAGAATTTCCTCGTATTGTATTAGCAGCAGGGGATGCAGAAGAAGCTTTTCATCTGACCATGGAAGCATTTAATTTGGCAGACATCTATCAAACACCCGTAGTATTAATGGTTGATAAACAAATATGTGAAAGTGGTTTCACAACACCTATTTTTGATATAAAAAAATATATCATAAAACGAGGTGCTATGTTATTAAAAAAACAAACAGGTTATCAACGGTATGCGCTCGCCAAAGACGGTATTTCCGTACGATCTGTCCCCGGTGTAGGCAATCATATCGTGGCAAATTCTGATGAGCATAATGAACATGGATATTCTAACGAATCTATTGATAATAGAATGGCGCAGATGCAAAAACGCATGCAAAAATTACAGACTTGCGCGCAAAAAAATATGCCAAAACCCGTATTGTATGGTCCTAAAAAAGCCGACTTAACCATTGTTTCATGGGGGAGTAACAAGGGTGTTATTTTGGAAGCGCTTAAACATTTTTCTAATGTAAATTTTTTACATATAACTTGGATCAGTCCTTTTCCTGTGGAGGCGGTAAAAAATATTCTAGAAGATGCACATTTGATTCTAAACGTAGAATGCAATGTGACAGCGCAAATGTCTGGTCTTATTAAAGAACATACAGGCATTGGTATTAAACATAATTTATTGAAGTACGATGGTCGTCCATTTTGTCCAGAAGAAATTATTACTAAAATTAAAAAAATGTTATAGCTTTATATGACTAGCAGTATACAAAATTTAAAGACTCCTAACATGTGTAATTGGTGTCCAGGGTGTGGAAATTTTGGTATTTGGACAGCCTTTAAAGAAGCTGCCGCTCAAGAAAAATGGAACAATGCCAATACTGCAATCGTAGCTGGAATTGGTTGCCATGGACATATCAATAATTTTATAGAATTGAGTAGTTTTGAAGGGTTGCACGGAAGAGCAATTCCTGTTGCTACAGGTATTAAATTGGTAAATCATCGTTTAAATGTAGTTGTTTTCACCGGTGATGGTGATTGTTTAGCTGAAGGAGGAAATCATTTTATGCATGCTGCCCGTCGTAATCATGATTTGACTGTGATTTTGCATGATAACGCAATCTATGGCTTGACCACGGGTCAAACGTCGCCACGTTCTCCGCATGGGTACAAATCAAAATCAACTCCCACGGGTAATTTGGATGAGCCGGTGAACCCGCTTAGCGTTGCTTTGTCTGCCGGCGCAACTTTTATTGCGAGAGGATATTCAGGTGATGTGCCACGACTGACCAATTTGATACGGCAGGCTGCCGCGCATAAAGGATTTTCCGTATTGCAAGTGTTGCAACCTTGTGCCACATTTAACCGTGTATATACACATGCTTTTTTTCAAGAAAACACGTATCAATTAGACAAAAAATATAATCCAGCAGACAAGCAGACAGCATTTGCAAAAATAAATGAATGGGGATTGAAGCAAATTCCTTTGGGTGTTATATACCAAGAAGATCGTCCGTCGTATGAAGCTCAAGTGCCTCAAATTCAGAAAAAACCATTAGTTTCCGTGCCGGTAAAAAAACGAGAAATTACAGAGCTTATGAATTTTTATCAATAGCTTATGAAAAAAGTTCTTATAATTTATACTACAAATTCAGGGAGTACATTTGCTGTTGGTGAAGTTATTAAAGATATTTTATCCAAAATTTGTATCGTGAATTTTCAAAATGTGAACGAAACAAAACCTGATGATTATATCGGGCACGATCTTGTTGTATTGGCTTCACCAAGCTGGAAAAGCAGGGGAGAGGAGGGTATGCCAACTGAAGCTATGTTGAAGTTTTTGGATATTTGGAAAACAAAAAAATTACCCCAGATTAAATTTGCGTTGTATGGATGTGGCGATGAAGAGTTCGCGCACTTTTGCGGCGCGGTTGATTATTTAGAAAATTTTGTTCAGTCCGTGCAAGGCACGCTTGTGATTGAATCGCTTCGGTTAAATAGTTTTTGGTTTGAGCTAGATAAAGGGGTGGAAATGGCAAAAAGTTGGGCAAAACAATTAGCAGTAATTTTGAAATAAAAAATTATTTTTTACCGCTGTGAAATTTTTTGTGAATATCTCGTAAATGTGGATTCGTAACGTGTGTATAAATTTGCGTCGTAACAATATTTTTGTGCCCCAATAGTTCTTGTACCGAACGCATATCAGCTCCTTGTTTGAGCAAATCAGTCGCAAAACTATGGCGTAATGTATGAGGAGTTGCTTCAACTGGCAATCCAGCCATTGTGGCGTATTTTTTCATTGCTCGTTCTACTGAACGCGCAGTAAGTCGATGTTCATTATCATCGTCATCTTTTTTGTAATTGATAAACAGGGGAGTCATCATGTCTGTTCTGGTTTTTAGATATTGTGCCAGCCATTCGAGCGATCGACTTGAAAAATAGATGGTGCGTGTAGAGCCGCCTTTTCCAGAAATAGTCATTTCTTGCTCTGTGATTTTGCCTTTGATGATATTTGGTACATCAAAACCACGAAGATTGAGTGCTGTGATTTCAGATACACGCATGCCGGTAGAAAAAAGAACCTCAAGAATTGCCCTATCTCGCAATCCGTCAGGTTGGGAGATGTCTGGCATTTTCATTAGTTTTTCTATCTGATCAAAGTTTAAAAATTTAATTGCTTTATCTTTATCGGTAAGTTTGGGTAGTTTTATTTTATCTGCAGGCAAAGAAACAATATCTTTTTCGGCAAAATAGGTGAGCAGGTTTCGTAAAGCGATCAGGTAGTAATTCTGAGTGGTTTTTTTGGTATAGCGACCCTTTTTATCTTGTTTGCGTGATAAATGTACCCGGTAATCCCAAATATGTTCAGGAGTTAATTCATGAGGTTTGAGATCGTTTAATTTTTTTTCTTCCAACCAACGTTTGAACATTTTTAAGAAGTTATCATAGTTGCGGGTCGTGGTGGGGCTTAATCCTTTTTCAATTTCACAATATTCTAAAAAACGAGGGATATGAAAACCGATAGGATTGTCAGATTTATGCATATGTTGGTATAATAACGTGGTTACATAGATATTATACCATATAATATTATGCGACGTTAATTATTAAAAGATGCTATGATTGGAGAAAAAAATGAGCTATCGCTTGAAGAAATGACTGGAGAAATGGTCTCAAAAGATTCGAATTTGGAAGCGCAAATTAAAATTCAAGATGGAAGTCCAAAGGTTTCTGTGGGTAAAGAAGAGACTCAGGAACAGCAATTTTTAAACCTACGTGAAATTGCTAAACAAATTGCTGCTCAAGAAAGAATTAAAGCTGGAGTTAAGGTGATTTTTGATACAAAAAAAGAAGGCGCTAACATAGAAGGTGTTGTCGGAGGGTTTCAACTAGGTGATAAAAATACAGTTTTATTGTCTGAGGATGCTGTAAAAGATGGAAAGTTTAGTGTTTTAATTGAATTAAACACATCAAAATCAGGGCGACTAACTGCTATTAATTTTGAGTTCAACGAACTTAAAGAAAAGATAAGAATCGGGGAAGTTAAGCTTGTAGTTTAAATGTAAAAATTTTATCTAATCTTAGCTAATTACCCTTAAATTAAGGGGGACAACAATTATCTCTTTTGGCTAAGATTAGCTATTTTATGAGGGTGGGGAAGTGCGTTATTTTTTTAAATTATTCTGGTCAAATTTTTGTATAATATTTGCACGCATTTTTATAGTTTTGTCCATAAGTTTCTCTAAAAAATTAGCGACACCTTTCGTGTTTATTTGAGAATATCCTCCAAGATCTTTTTTAGCCGCTAGCACGCCATATCTGGCTCCTTCTAAATTTTTAATACTAATTTCTTTTTGTTCTCCATCAAGCTCTATTGTAAAACGAAATTCATCCACTAATAAATCTTTGTCGACATTCGCGTTATATTTCCTAATATTGCTAATTTTTAGCGCCTTCTTTAATTCTGGTACCTCATTAAAAATTTTATCAAGCTGATGAAGGAGAGGTTTTATTTTTTTATTAATAGTTAAAAGTATCTCTTTGGTTGGTTTACCATTATTTTCCAGGCAAATGCGCGTAGCTATAATAGATTTGAGTAGTAGTTCAGTTGCCTGTGAAGCAAGCAGGCTAAATGAATGTACGTAATTGGTGCTCCAATTGATGCCTTTATTTGCAGCTTCATTAAGTGCTAAAGCTGATCTGACAAAATCACAACCATGACTTTCTAAAGACATCATTACATACCCAACCGCTGTATCTCGACCATTGTTGGTATTTGCCATAATCCAATAAATTATATTATTTACACAGTAATAAAGTGCTAGTTACACCCCCCCCCACACCTAGTATATATGTCGCTTAATCTATGTTATACGACGTTCCCTCTAGAGAGACCCCGAGGGTAAAGAAACTCTTATACCCCACTACTTCCAATATACTTTTTCACCAAAACGTAAATCAACGTAATGAGCCGGTTTGATTGTTGGTAGTATTTCTCTAAAAATTCGTATTTGATCTTGAATGCTATTTTTTGGTTGGAAAATAATATCCCAATTTCTGTCTGTTTTTATGACGATGCCTGAGTTAAGATTGTCTAAGACAAAAAATTCTGGGGTGATGCTCCCCTGTTCGTTCAGACTGTTATACCAAATAATCACAGAACTGATATGATCTGTTGGTAAAATATTTTCTTGTTTTACTGTAATATCGGCGGCATGTTTATTATATAAAATAGGATAATCACCGAACATGTTTGTGATTTTTTGATAGTTTGGAGTATGAACTAGTGTAGATGTGTTAACACTTGAAGTGGTAATGCTTGTTGAGCTGGTAATAATTATTTCGTTTGCAACTGAAGAAAGAGAGTTTTCTGAAGGTTCTACATCCGTTAAGTATTTTATGGTTGTTCCCTGCCCGTCTAATAAAAAATATTGCTTGCCGGTGTCATAAATAATAGAAGAGATTTTTTCTTGCACGTCGATTGTTATTTTGTTTGGAAAAATTTTTTTAATTATAACAGTCTCAAAAGAAAAATTTTGCAATAAATCTTTGGTTATTTTTTTATCACTTACAAAAAAATAATTATCAAGTGGTAGTCGGCTTTTCTTATGTAGATAGCGGGTGTAAATAAAATTATCAAGCTCTTGCTTGGTGTTATTTTTAAGTCCGCTATATTCTATTTTTTGTATTTGAAAATAAGGTAAATACATCAAACAACCCATCCAAAAACTTATTACAATCAATAAAATTGACAGCTTTAGAGTGGTTTTTGTGCGAGACGGTGCTTTTGCGCGGCGAAAAGGGTTTATTTTATAGTTGGCAATATTTTCTGAAGAGACTGTGGTTCGTGATTGTTTTTTAGCAAAAAAAATACTTATTTTTTTTCGTAATGTCGTGTGTGGCTTGTATTTTTCAAATGCTCTTTCTGAGCGAAAATGCTTCATTGGAAGATGTTTATAATGTTGCAAATCCGGTATATTTTTGTAGTGCTTTTGGTATAAGAACACTGCCATCCTCTTGCTGCATGTTTTCAACAAGGGCAAGTGGGAATCTGCTGAGAACTACGGCAGTACCGTTAAGTGTATGAACAAAATCATTAGTGCCGTCTTCTTTTTTGTATCTAATATTTAATCTGCGAGATTGATAATCTGTACAGTTGCTAGTGCTGGTAATTTCACCATAATCATTTTTCATTGTCATCCATGCCTCAATATCAAATTTGCGGTAGGCTGGACCGCCTAAATCACCGCTTGCTACATCGATTACACGGTATGGGATTTCCAATCCATCGATAATCGCCTGTTCTGCTACTAGCAACTCTTCGTGCATGCGAGTGCTATCTTCTGGTTTGCAGAAGATAAACATTTCAAGCTTGGTAAACTGATGAACGCGGTACATACCCTTACTGGTTTTGCCATAAGCCCCAGCTTCCGTACGGAAACAATGAGAAATGGCAGCATATTTTTTAGGTCCATTTGTTAAATCTAGTATTTCATTGGCATGGTAGCCACCCATTGTAATTTCAGCAGTGCCAATAAGGCTTAAATCGGTATTTTCAATTGAGTATACCTGCGTTTCAGTACCGCGCGGATTAAATCCGATTCCGGAAAGAATTTCATTTTTTGCAACATCAGGCGTTTCTATGAGAGTAAAACCCTTTGCGCTAAGGATATCTATGCCATAATTGATAAGCGCTTGATTAAGGCGAACCAAATTATTTTTTGCAAAATAAAATTTTGAAGTTGCAACTTTTCCACCTCGTTCAAAATCTATTAAATCCAAATTGAGCATGAGTTCTTCGTGATCTTTTGGAGGAAAAGCAAAGTGAGGGGGTTCTTTGTGGGTAGAAATTGTCTTAAAATCTTCTTCGCCTCCGATTGGAGTGTCAGGGTGAGTGAGGTTGGGAATTCGTAATAAAAGATCTTTATACTCCCCTTCTATGGCTAAAGCCTGGGTTTCCAGTGCGGTAATTTCGTCTCCTATTTTTCTTAAACGAATAATATCCTCTTCGCTTGGCTTGCCTTTTGACTGGCTCTTTCTTTGCGCGCGCAACTGATCGGTTGATTGTTGATTTTCTCGTCTCTTTTCATCCAGCTGGATCAAAGCATCAACATCAACAGCAACATTTCTTTTTTTACAGTTATCTTTAATGAGTTCTAAATTTTCACGAATAAATTTAATATCTAGCATATAGTTTAGTACAGGTAAGTAAAGGCGTTTATTTTAATTTTATGTATTTTAATAATATTTTTTTATTATCTTTTGATTGAATAACTTTTTTGTTCAACGCAAGCATATCCATAGCGAGCGCTTCTGTATAGGTAAACCACCCGTGATCGGAAGTTTCAGCGTCGGCTGTTTTAAATACGCCCGATTTGATTTTGCATACCGACATAAATAAATGAACTTGATAATTTTCTTTTTTATTTTGTACTGTGGCAGTAAGAATATCAGGCAGTTGCTCAAGTTTTACAACGGTATAACCTGTTTCTTCTTTAATTTCTCGAATTGCGGTTTCGTCAAATGTTTCTCCGTTCTCCACTCCCCCGCCTGGAAATTCCCATTTATCGTTAAATTCAGGACGCATATCGCGGCGTTTGGTAAGTAACATTTTACCATCTTTTACAATAATACCCGCCGCACAAATGATTTGATCTGGACGAAAATTTTTCATTAAAAAATATTTTATTTGATGCGTCATTTTGCCCCGATGACTGATCATATTTTTTTCCAAAACAGACAGTTCAGCGAGTAGTTTTTTAAGGGGTGGATAGTAGAAAATAGACGAAAAAGGCATCTGTTCATCTATGGAAACGGTGAGTTCTTTGGCAATTAACCCGTTTGTTTTGCCGGTAAATACGTGGAAATTTTCAGTGTGTGGATTGTAAAGGCAGCCGGCAGTTTCAAAATATGCCGTTCTTTTTTTCTCCGGCACTTCTTTCATTTTTTTTAATATTTTTTGAACTCGTAGCGTAGCGGTTGGCGCAAATCGTTTTGCTTTCACGCCGGGATTACCATCTAACGCATCGATGAATAATCCAGTATCTTCGGCAATAGTAATGAGCCCTGTTTTTCTGGCAAAGAAACGGGCTTTTTCTACAGCATTTTCCCAGGTCGTCAGATGAGGCTCCTCTACTTCAATGTTATCCAATTTAAGATCTGTTAAGTTTATAAATTTAAAATGAAGGTCGGCTAATTCAGCAACTATTTCTTTAAACTTTCCTGGATTAGTTGTCGCGATAAGAATTTTTTCCATATTATATTTGTCCCTTTTTTTGCATTTCTGCTTTGATAAGCGAGCTTTTATAAATTTCTGGTTTATAAGCAGTAAGTCGCACTACTTTTGTGTTTGGGTTGAGGTGTTCGGGGAGTTTGTCGACAAATGCTTGCTGGTCATAGCCTAAGGCAATTATATCCGGTTGCACCTCGGTAATAACTTGATATCTATCTTCGCCCAAATTTCCTAACCTTACCTCATCGCCAATATGAAGGTTCTTAATTTGCTGTAAACGAGCTTGTTCATTAAAAATTGGCAACGTACCTTTGACCTGAGCAGTAATATCGTCACGGGAAACAACAATCACAAGGTAGTCGCCGTATTTTTTTGCTTCTGTTAACATGTGAACATGACCCGGATGAATGATATCAAATGTACCAAATACGAGAACTTTTTTCATATTGAAGATGTTTTATTCTTCAGTCGGATCGACTTTTTCCGGTTTTAGAGTTGGAAATAAAATAACTTCTTTTAAGTTTTGAGTGTCTAGTAATAGTTTTATCAATCTATCGATTCCCATACCTAAGCCGGCAGTTGGTGGCATGCCATGTTTTAGAGCCGTGATGAAGTCCTCATCAAACGGCATGCTCTCATCGTCCCCTGCTTGTTGCAGGCGTTCTTGGTCTCTAAAACGAGCTTCTTGATCAAGCGGATCATTTAATTCAGAAAAACCATTGCAAAGTTCATTGCCGCCTACACAAACAAGCTGCATGCGCTCTACGTATTTTTGATTTTCTACTTTTCTTTTTGCGAGTGGAGATAATTCTACCGGATGGTCAATCATAAATACCGGATTGATGATATGAGGTCGAGCAAAAGTTTTATAGATCTCATCTATCATTTTTCCATAGCCTGTATTTTTATCAACGCCATCTATTTTAAGGTCTTTTATTTTTGCAAATAAAGATGTCTGATCAGGAAAATCTTCAATATCAATGTGCGCGTATTGTTTGATGATGTCTCGCATGGTATGGCGAGGGTACGGAGGTGTAAAATCAACATCTTTATCTTGAATTTTTAATGCCAGAGGCAAACCTGCTGCTGTAATAATTTTTGGTAGGAGATCTTCAATCAAATTCATTAAATCTTGATAATTTGCGTATGCCCAATAAAACTCAATTTGAGTAAATTCAGGATTGTGATTATTGTCGATGCCTTCGTTTCTGAAACACTTTGCCACTTCGTATACTTTTTCAAATCCGCCCACGATCAATCGTTTTAGATACAATTCAGGTGCTACTCGTAAGTATAAAGGAATATCCAGTGCGTTATGATGTGTAGTAAATGGTTTTGCGAGAGCGCCGCCGTATAGTGTTTGCAGAACCGGTGTTTCCACTTCAAAGAAGCCTTTATTATCAAAATAATTTCTTATTTCACGCACTACCAAACTTCTGGTCTTGGCAATTCGCATTGATTGGTCATTGGCAATAAGATCCAGATAGCGCTGGCGGTAACGTATTTCTACATCAGTAAGACCATGAAATTTTTCTGGTAATGGGAGCAATGCTTTGCTGAGTAAAGTATATTTTTTTACAAGAATAGTCAGCTCTCCTTTATGAGTAATAAAAAGATCCCCTTCAATATGAAGAAAGTCGCCTAAATCAAAATATTTAATAAATAGTTTATAATTCTCTTTACCCAATTCTTTTTCGGAAAAAGCAACCTGAATTTTTTCAGTTGCATCTTTAATATGAGAAAAACTAATTTTCCCCATTTCTCTTTTGGCAATCAAGCGTCCAGCAATCTGAACAGCTGTGTTTTCTGGTTTGGACAAAACATCTTTAATATCCATTCGATTTTCAGTGTTGCTTGGATAGGGATTAATGCCGATTGAATGTAGATGGTGTAATCTTTCCAATCGTACTTTATCCTCTCTAATATCATTAGTCATAGTATGCTTATTTCAAATCTAAAATCTCATAAATTTGTTTGCCTGCCGGAGTATTGACGCTTACTTTCTCTCCTACTTTATGCCCGATAAAAGACATGCCAAGTGGAGATTCGTTAGATATTTTTCCTTGCAACGGATCGGCTTCCTGTGGTCCTACAATCGTGTACACGCGTGTTTTGTTGTTTGTTTGGATTGTGATTGTGCTTCCTACGGAAATAGAATCTTGTTTTTTATCACTTTCAGTCATGATTTGTGAGTGATCGATAATATAAACAAGATCTTGTTTTCTACCTTGTGCCCACGCCATTTCTTCTTTTGCTTGCTGGTACTCGGCATTTTCTGATAGGTCGCCATGTTGTTTTGCTTCGTCAATACGAATGGCTATGTCAGGAATTTTTTGATTTTTTATGTACTCTAGCTCTGTTTGCAGGTCTTTTAATCCTTGTACGGTAATATACTGTGTTTTTTCTTCAGCCATATGGGTTAGCAAGTAAGCCTTATATTAAGCTTTAATTTTGAAAAATATACAAAAATTATACCATACTTCATTCGATTGAGTAAAGGAGGTTTAAACGGTCTTTTAGGGGGTTAGTTGAGGTATTTTTTACCCCACCACAACAAAAAATCTCGTGCTACAGGCTGAGCCGCTGAGCTACCCTCTTTTCCCTCTTCCACAAGTACGGTTACGACGATTTTAGGATTATCAAAAGGTGCAAATGAGGTAAGCCAGGCATGGTTTTCTTTATTTGAGCTCCATTGCGCTGTTCCTGTCTTGCCGCCACTGGAAAATGGCAAAGATTTGAGCATTTGGCAGCTGCCATAAGAGACACAGTCTTTCATGCCCTGTTTTACTATTTCCATGTTTTGCTCGGACACGGGTATCGTGTACTTCTTAAATTCAAAGACTGTTTTGTTGTGTGATATGGGTTCTTCAAGCTGCCAGGCTAAATGAGGTTGTACGACGCTGTTTTTATTTGCGACTGCAGCTGTCCAGACTGCTGCTTGGATAGGTGTTACCAGTAAATCTCCTTGTCCGATAGAAAGATTGTAGGTGTCACCCACAAACCAGGTTTCTTTTTTAGTTTCCTGCTTCCATTCCTTGCTTGGCAAAAATCCTGTTTTCTCACCGGTTAAGTCAATTTCTGTTTTTTTTGAGATTCCAAAAGCTTCCATGTACTTCACGATTCTGTCTACGCCTAACCCGACAAAATTTTTATAACCGCCCCCGGCATAATAAAAAAATGTGTTCACTGACCAAGCTATGGCTTTACTGACGTTGGTAATGCCGTGACCGCCTGCTTTCCAGTCTCTAAAAATTCTATCACCAAGCTGTAATCCACCAGTACTTAAAAAAGCTGTATTTGGCGTAATCACTTTTTCTTGAAGTGCGGCTGCCGCGACTACCATTTTGACAATTGAACCTGAAGGGTATGTTCCGCCAATAGCGCGATTAAAAAGTGGATTATCAGGGTTATCTCGATATACATTATATTTTTCTTGGCTAATGCCTCCGGAAAAATCATTGTTGTTAAATGCCGGCAAGCTGACCATTGCTAAAACAGACCCATCACGCGGGTCCATAGCAATTGCCGCACCTCTTGTTTTGTTTGTTTTAGCTAACATTTCTTTGAGCAGTTCCTCCATCTTTGTTTGTGCTTCCAGGTCCAGAGTAAGAATTAAGTTTTTACCTGGGCGAGGAGGTTCTTCTGCCAACACGCTTTGTTCTTGTCCGGTAGCATTAACTTCTACTTTTTTTAAACCGTATTTACCGCGTAAAGATGACTCGTATGTTTTTTCTAAACCCGTTTTTCCAATATTATCAAATGGCAAATAGTCGCCAATATTTTTCATTGATTCAATTTCGGCATCGTTTAATTTACCCAAATATCCTAGCAAATGAGAGGTGCTCAAATTTGTGTCGGTGTTTTTATCGCTGGCAATATATTTTCGCTTACTCCCCTTCTCGATCGAGATGCCAGGTAATTGAGAGCTTTGAATATACAGTTTGAGTGCTGATTCATAATCTAGATTTTCTTTAATTACCAAAGATGCATAGCTGTAAGAACTATATTTTTGCAATAAATTAGTAATTTGCTCTTTTGGAACACCGCTTAAATTTACTGCTTTATCAATGACTGCCTCTCTTTTGCCAGGGTTACGAGGTAAATCTTGCGGTATCAGTGTAAGAGAAAAATTTGGCACATTTTCTACAAGTTCCGTATGATTTCTATCATAGATAATACCTCTTTCAGAAAGAATCGGGCGGAGACGGATTCTGTTGCCTTCCGCAAGCGCTCGATACGTATCGCCTTTTATTACCTGTAAATAGAATGTTTTGCCCAATAAAATGGCCAGCCCCGCTGCCACAATCATGCCCATGATAAAAATATTTTTTTGTTCAATACTAGTACCTAAGTAATTTCGTGTTTGTGAAATGGCAGGCTGTTTTCCTGTTTGATTTTCAAAACTAAAAGAATCCTCTACCCATGTATGGCTGTATTTTCCTTCCAAGTCACCTTTCCTTTTTTTTTCTTCAGAAATATCAAAAAACTTTTCCATAATATGAAGCTTTTTTAAAGCTGGAAAATTTTGAACGACCGGCAAATCTTAAATACATCAAATAAATAACAAAAGAAAGAGTTGAAGAAAGCAGCACTTCCCATCCAGCATCTATGGTCATTTGTGCGTATGGCAAGGAATCAAGATTTAAAAAATAGTTATTAGCCGCGAGCAGAATAAGAAAAATAACACGGTACAGGATCATGCCAATGATTGCGGAGAAAAAAATCATATAAAATGATCTGTTTGAAAAAACGTTGAATTGCAGCCAGTTTGCTGCGATTAAGCTGGTGAGTAAAGAAAAGGTGCCAATGCCAAACGGAGCGCTACCGAACATTTCTGAAAAATAAGAAACAAACAGAGCCAACCAGATCATTTTTTTATGAGTACTGATGGTAAAGAGTAAAATAAAGACGGAAAAAATAACATTGATATGATTGTATGGGTAAGGTAAAAAGTTTATAATAAAAATATGCGTTGCTAAGATTGCTACAATATATAATAAAAACATGAGTATCCCGAATATCTTTTTCATATACAAATCTTAATTTGAAGTTAAGACGCTCACGATTGAAAGTTTTGATAAATCAGCTGCGGCTGTTAGCACAGCTTGCTGAAAAGGCTGGTACGCTTCATTCTCGGCTACTGCCACCTCGCCGATCAAAAGCCCCCGAGGAAATGTTTTTTCCAACCCTGAAGTAACAATTTTATCACCAACGAGCACTGTTTCGTTGCGAGGAATAAAATTCATGCGAATACTTAATCCGTAGCCACCTTCTACCACTCCCAAACTTTTATCTCTATTTAAGATGGTCGCGGCAATTTTACTTTGATTATCATTGATTAACCGTACCATGGAAATATCTTTTTCCACTTTTGCTACAGTGCCGACAAGCAGCCCGGCTCCGGTAATTACCGGTTGACCCACTTTAATATTTGATAATTCTCCGATATTTATAATAATCATTTTCTCAAGACTGTCGGTATTTCTGCCTACAACTTCGGCGGTAACTTTGCCGAACTTTCGTTCGTTAAAAAAATTTAGCTGTCCTCGAAGCTCTGTATTTTCTTGTTCAAGATTTTTAAGTTTGGCATTGGTCGCTTCCAAATTTTGGTTGTCAGCTATACAAGCATTATAATTATTGATGACAGTATCTTTTTTAGAAAAATAATCAAAAGAATCTTGGAAAGAAAGCCTCCATGTCGTAATGCGTGTAGAAATAGGAATGAGAATGGACTGAATTGGTTTTTCTGCAAAACGCATCCAGCCAAGATAATGAAATATAATCAGCAAAGACAATATTAAAACTAAAAAAAAGTAATTTTTTGTCTTTAGTTGTAACATAAAGATATTACACTATTTTTTTATTTTGATTTTTTATAGAAATCTCATTGAGAAGTTCAGCTTCATCAAGCAAAATACCAGTACCACGCACAACTGAAGTAAGCGGATCATCAGCAATCCGTACGGGAATTTCGATAGCTCTTGTGATGAGCTGGTCAAAACCACGTAAAAGCGCTCCCCCGCCCGAAAGTACAATGCCTCGCTCATGGATGTCTGCTACTAGTTCTGGTGGGGTGATTTCTAAAACTCCTTTAATATTTTCAATAATGGCTCGCAACGATTTGGAAATAGCTTCTCGAACTTGAGCATCGTCAATCATCACTTCTTTTGGTAAACCGCTTACCAAATCACGTCCACGCATTGGAAAAAGCATTGGCTCACTTAATTCTATAGCTGAGCCAATTTTTATTTTTATTTCTTCAGCTTGTTTTTCTCCCAATAAAAGATTAAACTTTTCTCGTGCGTATTGCATGATATTGCGATTTAATTCATCTCCGGCAACCGGAATTGATCGCCACGTAACGATACCGCTTAAAGAGATAACGGCAATTTCAGCCGTACCACCGCCAATTTCAACAATAAAATTTCCTACGGGTTCACGAATAGGCATGCGCGCGCCAATAGCAGCTGCCATTGGTTCTTGCACTACAATTACTTCACGTGCGCCAGCGTTGGTAGCCGCATCATTGATAGCTTTGAGTTCTACTTCTGTAATTTCTAAAGGAGCGCCCACAACCACGCGCGGACGTGTCATAAAATTCATATTATCTTCGTATACTTTATCGACAAAATATTTCAACATTTTTTCAGTGACTTCAAAATCAGAGATTATGCCATTAATGAGCGGTCTTGTGGTGGTGATATGAGGTGGGGTTTTGCCAAGCATTTCTTTCGCTTCATTTCCTACTGCTAAAATTTGTTCTGTCTTAACGTTGACTGCCACAACACTAGGTTCATTAATGACTATTCCTCTACCCTTAACATATACCAGCGTGTTGGCTGTACCCAGATCAATACCGATATCCTTTCTAAATTTTTCTAGCAATCCTTCAAACATATATTATCTAATTATTTCTCGATTATTGTACTTTCTGCTGGTAAAAATAATTCCCTCTATCATTATAAAAAATATAATTAAAATAAGCGCACTCCACCAGGTAAGTAGATTTGTTTGTAATAAAATCAGTCCTGATACTATCGTAAGTGATACGAGAGTTCCTTGTCGAAACGTCGATTTTACATGGTGAAACACAACCTCATCTTTTTTAAGAACTATCTTTTTAATTAAAAACCCGATAACCGAAAAGGTGCCTGTAAGCGCCAAAAATAAGCTGGCATAAAAAAATAAAAATCCAAAAAAATCCGCTTGCTCTGGATCGATACTGTTTAATACAAAAAACCATGCCATCCAGCAGATGAATGCGCCAAAAGACATGAGGATAAGATAAAAACGCAAACTCATAGGTAATTACCCAATTCTACGTATGCTAGTTATGATGGTATTTTAACCTTGTTTTGCCTCTTTGGCAAGCTGTGCTATCTATATAAGATAGCGAATTTTCTCAACCACAAGCGCCCCCAATTTTCCGTTAATTTCTGCAATTATTCTCTTTTCATTAAGCTTGATTTCCTGTGCCATAACAGAGCTAAGGCAAGTAAGTGCAATGACCTTTTCTTTAAAGTAAACCGCTTGCACATATTTGATAACTCCTGATCCAAACATATCCTTTACGACCTGGTTAGCTTTTTCTACAACAAGCGTGGCAGTAATGCGCTGCCCCACGGAGCTTTGTTTCATTTGTTTTTTTAAGATATCACCTAATGATCTCATAGCCATATTTGAAAAGAGTGAATATATATAGTTAACTGTTTTTTATGTTACGCCTGTTAAACCAGGTCATTTAGCAGATCGTCTTCAAACTGAATCATGCCTTCAAGAGTCGGTTCGTATGTATTAATATCAACAAAATCTAAGGCTTGTATTTTGTTATATACTTTTACAATTAATTTTTTAAGTCTGGCAACATCTTCTGGCGTAATAGTATATGGCAGCACAATCAAATTTTCGTTGTGAGATGGGCTTAAGAACTCCAGATACCCATTATGTACTTTGTATGTATGAAAATCACGCGAATTTTCTATTAAAAGTTTATAGAAAATAAGCTGTCTCTTGTAGTTATGAAATTGAATTTTTTTTGTTTCCTCTTTTACCTCCCAATCTTTTTGGGGTTTGCCTGTTTTGAAATCGTAGACTTCCAATATTTTTTTATCTTCGCTAGGAATGATTTTGTCAATTTTACCTGTAATCTGAGCTTTTTCAATCATTACGTTCTGCGTTCTAAAATCAGTTTCAATCCAGTGAGACGAGTCAAAACGATCGCCGGCTTTTTCTATATAAAATTTCCAAGCGGTATTACCCTGTTCAAGATAATTTATAAAATCTTGCTCACCCATCGCCTGCTGCTCTAACTTTTCTTTAAAAATTTCTTGAGCGCCTATTAAGGAAGGTTTTTTGCCGGTATTTTTTAAGTATGCATAAATTCCTTGCATTGTTTCGTGCATGGCAGTGCCATAAGATGTGTGCGCTGACTTTGCTTGAGGAAATCGTAAAAAATTCTGCTCGAAAAAGTAATATGGTCCGCCTTTTTTAGTATCAAGAAAATTATTTAAGTGCGTTACGCTCATTATATAATTATCTAACAACGGTTGCAGAATCGGACGTTCGTCTACTGCAATCGGTCCAACTTTTGGAAGAATATTTTTTTCTAAAGTTTTTACGGTATGTAGCAGTTCCATTTTTTGATGAGCTGTGTTTATGTCGTGGTTGAAATTAGTAAAAAGCGATGGTTCTAAAAAAGGAATTTGTAAAGAATCCTTACCGTTATCTTCTTTTATATAGCTCGTAACATACAGATGTCGTTTTGCTCTAGTTAATGCCACAAAAAATATGCGTAAAAAATCATCGAGGGTGTCGCCAGAGGGGTCAATTGGTAGATTTTTAGGAAACGCAATCATGTCTCTGCCTTGTGATTTAGCCCAAATATCATTTTGGCAATTGATAACAAAAACAGTTTCAAATTCAGACCCCTTTGCTTTATGCGCCGTCAGCAAAGAAACCGCATGAGTACCGTTTACATATGGACTGGTGTCGGTAATTGCCAAATTATTGTACTGATATACATCTACACAGCGAACCAGACTAGACAAACGAGGAGAATTTATTCTGGCGCCATATAAAGTAATAGTGTTTTTAAAGGTGTTTAAACTTGATAAAAATTGTAAGTATACTCTTGGATTTTTATTATATTTTTCTTTGCTAAAATAAAAACGACGAAATGGAGAAGAAAAAACTTCAGTTTCTTCTTCCGGTCCAATCAGTTTATCAAACATTAAATCCAGAGGATCTATCTTGGCTTCGGCTGCCAAGCTTAACAACCAGTTGGCAATATTTTTTAAATGAATATTTTCACTCGAAAGCATAACATCAATCCAGCGACCGTTTTTATCATTTTTTATAGTTTTTTGAGCATCTATGGATAGTTGCCAAATGGTTCGGCGTTCAATTTCCCAAAATGGGAATGCAAGAATGGTTGGCAATAAATCATTTTGATAATTCATGCTTTCGCTAGAAATTGATTCTACTAAACGAGCGAGTAATATGAGTTGTTGTATTTGCGGTTCGTTTAGTATATTTCTTTGTTTTTCGTATTTAATGGGGATATTTTCCGCTTCTAAATAAACTGAAATATCTTCTAGCTGATAATGGTTTCTGGCGATAATAGCAATATCGTCTGGATTTATGCCATTATCAATTTTATTTTTTATCTCATTGGCTACATATGCATATTCGTGCAAAGCAGTATCAAACGTATGTGCCACAAGAGCGCCCTCAGCTATGGCTGGATTAGCAGCTTCAAGTTTTTTTTCAATTTCTTTAACTTGGTTTGTGAGACGTATGTTGCCTTGTGAAATAATAATTTGTGAAAAATCTACAATCTGTTTTGTGGAGCGATAGTTTTTAGACAATGTTATTATTTTTGTTTTTGGATAGTGCTTTTTAAATTGTAAAATATTGTTTATTTCGGCTCCTTGAAATTTATAAACCGCCTGATCATCATCCCCCACTACCATTATATTGGGATTATTCTCATGCACAGCATGGTCAGCAAGTAAGTGTATAATCCGCATTTGAGCGTCATTTGTATCTTGAAATTCATCTACCAAAATATACTGGTATTGCTCTTGGAGCTGGCTTAGAATACCTTTTTTGGCTTGCAGTACACGCAAGAGATCCATAATCATATCGTCAAAATCTACATATCCAGCTAGCAGCATTTTTTCCTGATATGCTTGATATACTTGTGCGAGAGATATGTTTCTGTCTAGCTGGTGAGAGTCTTTTAGTTTTAACTCCTTTGAATCCGGATCTTTTTTTAGCCACTCTTCTTTCCATGCAGTAAGTGCTTTGGTGCTATCTTCTTCAATAGATTGCTCATACGCAAAAGAGAGGGATTTAATAAATAATTCTTTGTAATCAAAAAGGCTACCGTATTCAATTGGTACGCTCGATGTTTGGATTGCATCTATTTGTGTGAGTATTTTTGGCAGTTGATTGCGAACATCTTTTGAGATTCTGTTTTCAAAAAAAGGAATAATTATATTTTCTATTTCTTTATAACATGCTGAGTTTGCAGTAAGTATACTTTTGTATTCTATTGGTGTAATACCCGCTTTTTTTAATTTGCCAATCCTATCTTTTATGCTATGTAAATAAAAATAGATGCCCGTTTGATCTTTTTTACTTAACGCATCTGATAACGGTAAGGTTGCGAGAATTTCAGAAATAACTTCTATCTGGATTAACTCATCAGCAGCATTCATTTTTTTTGCTTCATAAAAATTTTCCTGAAAACGATTTTTAATATGTAGAGCAAAGCTGTGAAATGTATGAATTGCCACTCTGTGCGCATCTACGCCAATTAGCGTAGAAAGCCTGTCATTCATGTTTTTAGCTGCTGAATCAGTAAAAGTTAAACATAAAATATTAGACGGATACACGTCGCCTTTTTGTAATATATTGGCAACGCGCAAGCTCAAAAGCTCTGTTTTACCAGAACCCGGACCTGCTATTACCAGCACAGCACCTTCAGTGGTGTCTACGGCTAATTTCTGCTGTTCATTTAACTTATTATATTTTTGCAAGAAAATAGCGTTATTTATGGATTTTATATCATCAGTGGACATATCTAAAGTTACATAAAAACAGCCTTCCGGCTGCCTCTATTATAAGCGAAGTGACCGAGGGAAGCAATATTGAATTAGGCAATAAAGCCGCCCACTTGGGCTTGCCATAATTTTTTATAAAGACCATTGTCTTTTTCCATTAAAACTTGATGTGATCCGCTTTCTTGAACTACCCCTTCGTTAATCACAAAAATTCGATTCATTTTCATGATGGTGGAAAGTCGATGAGCTATCACTATAACGGTTTTATCTTTAATAAGCACATCCAGTGCTTTCTGAATTAAGTGCTCAGATTCTGAATCCAGAGATGAGGTTGCTTCGTCAAGAATTAAAATTGGTGCGTTGTGTAAAATTGCACGAGCGATAGCAATGCGTTGGCGTTCGCCGCCAGATAACTTTACGCCACGCTCCCCCACATATGTATTATATCCATCAGCAAACCCTTGAATAAATTCGTGGCAATGCGCTAGTTTTGCTGCCTGCACAACTTCGGCTTCAGTTGCATCCGGTTTGCCATAGCGAATATTCTCCAGCAATGTACGGTGAAATAAAATAGGATCTTGTGGCACCAAAGACACTTGTTTCCAAAGACTTTCCATGGTTACATGGGCAATGTTTTGTGTATCAACCAAAATTTCACCCCCGGAAAGATTGTATAAGCGTAATAATAATTTTGTCACTGTGCTTTTTCCGGCACCGGAGGGACCGACAAAAGCTATTTTTTCTTTTGATTGTACTGTCAAATTAAGATTTTTGAGCACTTCTTTATTTTTATCATATGCAAATACCACCTGCTTGAATTCAATCCTGCCATCAGTTACATGCAAATCGGAAGCATGAGCCAAATCTTTGATTTCCGGCGGTGTATTAAGCATTACAGTCATTTCCTCGGCATCAGCTAAGCCGTGATAAACTCGCCGAACACTTCTGCCAAAACCCCAGAGCATGGAAATCATGCCAAACAAATAGGTTTGCAACAACACAAGATCGCCCACTGTCAACTGGTCTTTTTGCCAGAGCGTGACCGCAAGATACAAAATACCAATATCAAGCGCAAACATTAAAAAGCTTTGTACTGCTTCAAAAATAGTATCGAGACTATATGTAATTTTGCGCCACTTTTTTACTTCATCAGTAATTTTTGAAAAACGAGATTCCTCAAGCTTTTGCGCTGTAAACAACTTTACGTTTAAATGGTTCGTAACAGTATCGGCAAGTATTCCCGTTGCTTTGGTTTCAGCATCATTTCTTTTTAAATTATATTTGAGCTTTATCTTTACAAACTGGTGATTGAGTATCAAAAAGAAAACCACCCAGGCTGTTAAACTCCATCCGAGTATTGTGTTGCGAGTAAAAATAACGCCTAACATGAGCAGAATTCTGCAGGCAACTACAAAAATATCCCAAAAAAATATTTCTATAATACTTTCATACGCACGCACAAACCAATTAACACGCTTTACTAGTGAGCCAACAAAATTACTGCTAAAAAAATTAAACGAGAGTTTTTGTAAAAAACTAAAGCAATCTTTACTTATATCGGCCATTGCCCAAATTCCGATCATGCCGCTGTAATATGTAGAAACACGCCAAGCCACCCATTCAATGGCGTAAAGCAGGGTGATTATTCCGATAATGCTAAATAATTCTGAAGAGACATTTTCTTTGCTGACATTTACTGTGGTCATAATGTCGATGATTTTTTTTAAATACACCGGCGTGGCAGCAGTAAGAATCGCCGCAATCAGTAAAGAAAAAATAGTAATTAAAAAAGACCACCGATACCGCATGGTATAGCGCCAAAAAATATGCATTGTTTTTTTGGTATTTTCTTGCACGCTAAATTTCTATTCTAGGAATAAATAGTCTGTACAAACAATCGAAAAAGAAGAAGTTAGACTAAACAGCTTGCTTATCAATACATTCACAACCGCAACTTTCGTCACATTGGCAACAGCGTACGCACAAGCTTTCATCACATAAACATGCTTCATTTGTTTCTTCTAAACCGGTTTTGCATTTTTGGCATTTTTCCATAAGAGAGAGTGTTAGATTTATTCTTTAATAGATATATGTTTATATTTTTTTGCAACTTTTAATTTATTTACTTCTCTGTCAATTATAGCTTGTAATTTAGCGTAATCGACATTTTCTGCATGCTGACTTTTTGCCATCTGTTCTTGCGCTCGTTTTTTGGCTTCTTCTGCTTGAGAGACATCTATTTCAGCCGCTCTTTGCGCGTGATCTGCAAGAACTATAATTTCATTTTTTCCTCTCACTTCCAAAAATCCGCCTGAAACCGCCATTGCCTGTTCACCTTGCGCGTCTTTAAAACGCAACTCTCCGGCTTTAAGGATAGATATGAGCGGAATATGATTTGGTAAAATCGTAACCTCGCCTTCTACCGTAGGAATTGATGCCTGGTAGATCTCGTTTTGATAAATTGTTTTTTCCGGGGTGACAATTTTGAATTTTATCATATATGTATAATTACCAGGCTCAAAAAAGTTTTTCCTTACTTTAGACAAGGAATGCTTTTATTTTACTTCGTCAATACTGCCTTTCATATAGAAAGACTGTTCTGATTTTTCATCATGCTTGCCATCTAAAATTTCTCGGAATCCGCGAATAGTATCCGCCAATTTTACATATTTACCTTCGGTGCCGGTAAATGTTTCCGCTACGAAGAATGGCTGAGACAAGAACTTCTGCAATTTTCTGGCGCGAGTTACTGTTAATTTATCTTCATCAGATAATTCTTCCATACCTAAGATAGCAATTGTATCTTGCAAGTCTTTGTATTTTTGCAACACTCTTTGCACATCACGAGCGGTGCGGTAATGTTCTTCACCAACAATCAACGGATCCAAAATTGTAGAGTTAGAGTCTAGCGGATCAACAGCTGGATAGATACCAAGCTCAGAAAGAGAGCGGTTCAACACAACAGTAGAGTCTAAGTGCGCAAAAGTTGTAGCAGGGGCTGGATCGGTAAGATCGTCGGCTGGTACGTACACGGCTTGCACAGAAGTAATGGAACCTTTTTCAGTACTGGTAATGCGTTCTTGTAAAGCACCCATTTCAGTAGCAAGCGTTGGCTGGTAACCTACAGCAGAAGGCATACGACCAAGCAGTGCTGACACTTCAGAACCCGCCTGGGTAAAACGGAAAATATTATCTACGAAAAGCAATAAATCCTTGCCTTCTTCGTCACGGAAATATTCTGCCATAGAAAGCGCAGTAAGGGCTACACGAGCGCGAGCACCCGGTGGCTCATTCATCTGACCGAAAACCAGAGCAGTTTTATCAAGCACGCCGGATTCTTTCATTTCTCTATATAAATCATTACCTTCACGGCTGCGTTCGCCCACACCAGCAAATACGGAATACCCACTGTGTTCTTGAGCGATATTACGAATAAGCTCTTGGATAACAACAGTTTTTCCTACACCCGCACCACCAAACAAACCAATCTTACCACCTTTTAAGAAAGGGCAGATAAGGTCGATAACTTTAATGCCAGTTTCCAACACTTCATACTTGGTGGACTGATCTTTAAACGTTGGAGCAGTACGGTGAATTGGGTAGGTTTTATCTGATTTAATTGCGCCTAATCCGTCAATAACTTCACCGGTAACACTAAACATTCTCCCGAGTGTTTTTGGTCCGACTGGCACAGAAATTGGCTTGCCGGTATCTACCACTTCAGTTTCACGCTGCAAACCATCTGTCGTGTTCATGGCAATAGTACGGACAGTGTTTGAGCCTAAATGCTGCTGTACTTCCAATATTAAATCCTCTCCATTTGGGGTTTTTGTTTCGAGTGCGTTATAAATAGATGGCAAATTTTCTGGAAAATGCACGTCCACCACCACACCGATAATCTGGGAAATTTTTCCTTTATTTACTGTGCTCATATATACAAGTTCTTTAGTTAAATATTTTTTTAATTAATTTATGGTTATTCAAGGGCGGCAGCGCCTCCAGCAATTTCGGCGATTTCTTGGGTAATACCTGCTTGTCTTGCTTTATTGAAAGTCAGGTTTAGCTCGTCAATCATTTCTTTTGCGGCATCGGTGGCACTTCGCATTGCGAGCATGCGACTACTGTGTTCGCTCGCTGATGATTCAAGCATTGTTTGATAAATTTGAGATTCTACTAGTCTTGGTAAAATTATTTTTAACACATCTGTTCTATTTGGCTCAAAAAGATAATCAATTAAATTTGTTTTGAGTGGCGCTTCGGCATTGCCAAGATCTCCCAATTCTATTAACGTTTTTTCTAATTCTGATTCAGATACAGGGAGCACTTGTCTTAATCGTGCAGTTTGCACCAAAGCAGATTTAAAATCTGTGTATGCTATGATAACTTTGTCATACATTTTTTTCTCATATGCATCTATAACCATTTTGGCAATAGGAAGGGCGTCGTCAAAATTTGGCGTATCGGTCATGTTTGTAAAAGCAGCAGTTAAATTGTAATCCATTTTTTTAGCAAAATCGGCTCCTTTTCGTCCGATACCAATTACATCTACAGATAGATTTGTTTTTGGTAAAACTTCCTCGCCATCAATTATTTGCTTGGCAATAGCTCGAGGATCTTTCATTTGTACCGCCGTTTTTTTGATTATATTTGAGTTAAAACTACCGCACAAACCGCGGTTAGAGGTAATAATGATCATTAATATTTTTTCTACCGGTCTGGTTTCCAATAAAGGTATTTGCACTTTTTGAGTCTTTGATAAGTTTACCAAAAGTTCCCATGCCAACGTAGCATACGTACGAGTATCTATTGCCGCATTTACCGCTTTGCGCATTTTAGCAGCAGCAATCATTTCCATGGCCTTGGTGATTTTTTTGGTGCTGCCAATGGATTTGATGCGACGTTTAATTGTTTTGGTGTTAATTGCCATATTCGAAATGAGTGAGTGAAATAATTAACTTATTAAATTATTTCCAAACGAATGAGAATATATGCGGCTTTAGCCCATATAAAAGTTTATTTCTTAAATTGTCCGCATGCTTCTTTTAGCTCTGCCTCAACTTTTTCATCCCACTCCCCTGCTTCTATTTTTGCAAGTAAGGCGCCTTTTGATTTTTCCAAAAATGCATGGAAGTCGTGTTCCCAATCTTTCATATCTTTTACTGCTACGGCATTAGTAAAACCATTGCTCACAGCGTAAATAATCGCAACTTGTTGAGCAGCTGCTACTGGTTCGTACTGTGGCTGCTTTAACACTTCGACTAAACGCTGCCCAAGATCAATTTGTTTTTTTGTTTCCGCATCCAAATCGCTGGAAAATTGTGCAAACGCTTCCATTTCACGAAATTGTGCCATGGCTAATTTTAATTTACCAGCAACTTTTTTCATTGGCTTAATCTGCGCAGCGCTACCTACACGAGATACAGAAATACCAACGTTTAACGCCGGACGAATACCTTTGTAAAATAAATCTGTTTCCAAGAAAATCTGACCATCGGTGATAGAAATTACGTTAGTTGGAATGTAGGCTGAAATATCACCAGCTTGAGTTTCAATGATAGGCAATGCGGTGATAGAGCCGCCACCGGATTCTTTATTACGACGGCAGGCGCGTTCAAGTAAACGAGAATGCAAATAGAACACATCACCTGGGTATGCCTCACGACCTGGTGGTCTGCGAAGCAACAAAGAAATCTCACGATATGCCCATGCTTGTTTGGACAAATCATCATAAATACATAACACATCTTTCCCCTTATCCATAAAGTATTCTGCCATTGCTACACCAGCATAAGGCGCAATGTATGAAAGAGTTGCTGGCTGAGAAGCGCCGGCTACTACTACGATAGTGTAATCCATTGCACCAGCCTCTTTAAGCTTGGAAACAATACGAGCAATTTTCGAATCTTTCTGACCAATAGCAACGTATACGCAAATAATATCTTTGCCTTTTTGGTTGATAATGGTATCGATTGCTACTGCAGTTTTACCAGTTTGACGATCGCCAATAATAAGCTCACGCTGACCACGTCCAATCGGAATAAGAGCATCGATCGCTTTAATGCCGGTTTGCAGCGGTTGTGTAACCGGCTCTCTGGTCATCACGCCTGGAGCAACTTTTTCAATTGGATAAAATTTACCAGTTTTAATTTCTTTACCACCATCGATGGCTTGACCTAGTGGATTGACTACTCTACCGACAAGCTCATCTCCAACCGGAACAGACAAAATTCTACCTGTTCTCTTTACTACATCACCTTCTTTAATATGTTTATATTCTCCCAAAAGCACGCAACCAACAGTTTCCTCTTCCAAATTTAAAGCCAAACCATACGTAATATGTTCTCCTGAGCCAAACTCCAACATTTCACTGGCTTGGCACTTGCTTAGCCCGGAAATACGAGCGATCGCATCACCAACTTCTATCACTTTGCCCACCTCTTCTTGTTCGGCTTCTTTTTTAAATAAAGATATGTTTTTTTTAATTTCCTCAACAATATTATTTGTAGACATATAGTATGTAGTTATACCTGTAAAGATTGTTTTAATTTGTTAAGCTGAGTTTTGAGGCTGGCGTCGTAGACCATGTCATCGATTCGTATCTTTATGCCACCTATCATGTTTTTGTTCAGAGTCTCTTTTATATCCGACTTTTCACCAAATATTTTTTTTATCTTTTCCAGAGCTTGTGCAGTCAATTTTTCTTTCGTTTCTATTTCTATTGTTTTTATGCCGGATTGCTTTTTTGAGTATGAAATGAATTCTTCAACAATATAGTTAATCTTTTTTAATTTATTATTCCTTTGTAAAACAATAAAAAACTGTTTGATAACTGCCGGCACATCGGCGTCCGACACATCTTTCGTAACTTCGTACAAAGCTTTGGCAAATTGTAGGTTAGTTTTCTTTTTCATAGTCAACATTCTTGAGATGAACGAAATTTAACAGAATTTATTTCATGTTTTTTACAGCGTCTTCAATTATTTTATTATCTTTTTCTACATCAAGCTTCGAACCAACGATTTTTTCTGCTGCCGCGATTATAAGCTGCGCGGTTTGCTCTTTTATTTCACGGATAGACTCATCTCGCTCACTTTTAATATTTTTTCGAGCTGTCTCAACCAATGCTTCAATTTCTTTGCGAGTTTTTTCTTTAGAAACTTCTGCCACCACGACCGCCTCTTGTTGCGCTTTTTCAATAATTTTATTTGTCTCAACTTTAGCTTGATCAATTTTTTCTTGATACTTGCGTTCGCTCATACCAAGGTTACTTTCAATTTTTTTAGCATTTTCAATACTATCATCAATCATTTTTTGTCTTTCTGCCATTTTTTTTGTGAGTGGTTTTAAAATTAAAAACCATAAAGTAGACGCCACCAGCGCAAAGTTAATTAATTGAAAAATAAATAATGTGCTATTGACACCAAGTGAAGCAAGCACTCCGCTTTCAGCGGTGGTTTCGGCAACATGTTCAGCTGTTTCAGCTGCGTAGGCGATGTGTGTAAACATAGGTCAGTTATGTTAAATAATTCTATTTCGCTTGACCTGCAACATACAGATCAAGCAAGTTGAATTACTTTAATGTGAAAACAACAACTAATGCGTAAATAGCGATGGCTTCAGCGAAAGCAGCACCAAGCAACATCGGTACAAATAATTTGTCCGAAGCTTCCGGGTTACGTCCGATTGCTTCCATTGCTTTTGAAACTAAACTGCCGATTGCCACTGCTGGGGCAATACCTCCGATAGCCATGGTCAAACCTTTGGCTAAAATGATAATGGATTCGTGTTCCATATTCGAAATGAATGAGAGAAAAAGTTAAATGTGCTTAACTTTTTCCGAGTGAATTAGAATATATACGGCGTAGCCTATATATTTTTATCTTTCTGATATCAGAGCCGGACGAGGGGGTTGGCGTTTTTAACCTCGCAGATGATACCTTAGATTAATTAGCGTGTTAGCTTGTTACTATAGCAAGCTAAATAAGCTAATTAATGTTTTTCTTCCGCATGCCCATGTGGTTTAGCGGTCATCACAGTCAAGTACACTAACGTAAGCATCGTAAATACACTTGCTTGAATAAGACCAACCAAGATTTCCAGCATCATAAAAGGCGCTGGTACAAAAGCCGCGGCGATACTACTGATTACAGAAATAAGCACTTCACCGGCAAAAATATTACCAAATAATCTGAGAGATAGTGATAAAACCTTCGCCATCTCACTCACAATTTCAATAAGACCTACCGCCAGTTCGATGATAGCGGTAAAAATAGCCACAGGTCCTTTGGTTAAACTTTTTACAAAAGTGCCAATCTGAATGAACTTGTTGAGATGAGTAAAAACTCCAACACTAAATAATCCAAAAATATGGGAAGAAACAACGGAAACCGCTGCCATGGCGAGAGTTAGATTGAGATCTGTGTTGGCGGGACGCAGCAATGGTGAATGTCCCACAGTAATACTGCCGGTACCAGGAAGCAGACCAAGCCAATTAGATAATAAGATGAAGAAAAAAACAGAGCCAACAATTGGTAAAAATTGAATGGTTTTTTTTCTATCGCCGGTTACTTGATCAAAATATACAAATATTTTTTCCAAGAAAAATTCAATAAAATTTTGGGTTTTTCCTGGTTTAAGTTTAATTTTTTTGCGTAAAGACAAACCAAGAACTAAAAAAATTAACATCGCCAACCAAGTATTTATCATGGTGTTAGTCACTGGAAACCTGCCAATATGAAAAAGGGTTTCTGGAGCAAGGGTTGGGATATGTAATTCCATAGTAAAACGTTGTTGCTAAGAATTATGCTGTTCCTCTGTTTTGTTTGGTCGGCTTGTGTTTTTGCTTGCGTCATTAAGCTGCTTATACTCAATGCCGTACCGAGTGGCTTTTTTATGAATAATTTTTGCTGACACAAATGCAGAAAGGATAAAGGCGGAGATAGTCAGCCATGGACCGGTAGCGTATTTCTTATCAAGAAACTGCCCTGCAAGGACAAATAATACAACTGGCACGGCAATGGAAGCCCCAAAGTCCCCTATTATTTTAAGACCTAATAGTTGATAATCTCTACTAGATGGTTTGGGTGCTTGTTCTTCTTGCATAGAAAGGAAAACAAATAACGCCATTATTTTACATATATTTTTTCATAAAGTCAAGGATTTTGGAAAATATACTATTGCATCTTGACCGGTTGACGTTTTTTTGCTAACTTCTAATCATATCTCAAGGTCAGGAACAATCTTGGGTAGCACCTTTTATCAGAAACCAACAACACTGCGAGGCTGTATGCTCGACAAAATTTTGGCAGCTTTCCATCAGCACGGGCTACAGGCATTGCCCTACCCTGCTACACAAGAAACTGCAGGTAAATTGCAAATTCTGATTGGAGAAATGACTTCACCTGAGTGGAGCTGCTTGATTACTATCGTGCACCTCAGCGGCACGCCGGCAGGAATTCCCCAGCAGGAGGAAGATGGGATTTTTTGCAATATTATTGAGGGTCCGAACAAAGGCAAGATCTTTTCCCTAAAGAAGCTTCTAGAAGAAGGATCTTTCGCCACTTGGCAGTTTTTGGGAGGCAGAGATCTCCCCAATGCAAACCGGATAAAAACAGCACGAATTCGAAGAGTGATTGGCGGTAACTGAAGATGGGCGTCTAGACAAAAAATGTCGGAGGGAGTCTAGACGCCAAAAAACAAAAAAAGCTTTGAAAATCAAGGCTTTTTTTGTTTAAATCTAATAAAAAAGCTAATTTTAGCCAAAAATGTAACTTTTTTAGTGTGAACGGGTATAAATCTATTGACAAAATATTGTAAATAGTATATATTGAGTTGTTCTTTAACAATAGTTTCCTAGGGGAAAAAGAGCGTTATTTTGTTTAATATTAGCGCTTTGTTTCCCCTTAGGACACTACATTAATTTCGGCGCACCCAAGGGGAATGCGCACAACAACCCAACAAGGATACCAAGAAGCGCTATGGACAAAAGCTTGACGCCACCGAGCAACAGCGATCCCGATCTGCTCATCCTCCAGATTCGCTGGGAGCTCAAGGCCGCAACGCACCCTCTTTGCGACGCAGGAGATTGCGACGCGGGAGAAAGCCCTGATCTGACCCTGATCTTTTCGGACGACGAGGCTGAGCTGGAGTGGGAGATCGAGAACGCCTTTCGCAAGGCAACGGTCGATCCGCTTCCACAAGTGTTGGCGATGGCAACCGAAGATGTCATCTTCGAAACGCCTCCAACCACGCAGATCGCTCGAGGAAATGTCGTCGATGACGGCTGGGATGACGAGAAAACTGAGGTTGACGGGCACAAACGCCTAGTCATCTCACCAGACAGCGTCATCTTGCAGACCGTTTTCCCCGGCTAAAGATTGTGCTACGAGTTAGTGTGTAGGGGGTTCGTCGTCTGTCGTTGCTTTAAAGACAATACAAATTGTCTGTAGAGCAATGACGACGAACTCCGTTAAAGAACAATATAACAAAAAACTACGTTTAAACACGTAGTTTTTTGTTTGCTTTTAAATATTGACTTTTTTTCTTTTTTATGGTATTTTGTTTTTTATGCCCAAGTTCAAACGAACGCTGACCTTCATGGATGCTGCCGACAAGCTAATGGAAGGTCTCACCATCATCAGCCTGCTGATCTACGCCGAGATCAAGGATCGAATGAAGGGTCGGAAGTCCCGAAGCTCGTACGTGGGCATGTAGCCCGCTACAACAACAACCAGTGGAAAAGCCTTATGACTTTTCCGACCGCATCAATCTTGTGCTGCTCTGACAGCCAAATAGATTGGTGCGGGTTTTTTAATTTTAATTAAAAAAAATTTACAAAGACCATTTGATAACAACATAGACCTATGCTACTGTAGCAATACAGGAGGAAACCACAATGACAAACTTGAGGCAAAAAAGTGAAAGACTGCTTACGCTGGCTGCGCAGACAACCGTATTCTGCGCGGGACTCGCTTTTCTTTTCTTTTACGGAGTTATCCGTAACAAGAAAGAAGATTCTTATCGCACACGACTATACTAAGACATGTCTCTCAAGTACCATTGTTGCCTTGCTTACCAAGCAAGGCAATTGCATTTTTATAGAAAGATATTAAATAATCTCAGCGCATTTTCAGTAGTTGCACGTTCAGCTTCTTCAAAAGAAACATGTTTTAGTTCAGCAATCTTTCTAATTGTATACTCGACCATGGGCGGTTCACATCGCTGCCCTCTAAATGGAATCGGAGCCAAATATGGAGCATCTGTTTCTACTACAATACGCTCTAGTGGAATATTTTTTACTGCTTCCAACAAATTAGTTTGAGTTTCCGGGTTGGATTTTTTTGGTGGAAATGTGATTACACCAGTAAAACCGATATGCAACCCTAAAGCCAGATACTGTTGCGCAAACTGCCAATCACCCGTATAACAATGCACTGTACCGCGCACCGATGACAGCTCGCATTCTTTCATTAACTTTGCAAGCAAATTTATCATTTCCGCATGCGCCTCTCGTACGTGAATAACCAGCGCCACCTGCAATTCTTGAGCTAATTTAAATTGCAAAGTAAACATTTTTTTTTGCTTTTCCAAAACTTCCTCGACAGTTTTACCTTCGGGTAACCGATATAAATCCAGCCCGCATTCCCCTACCGCGATTACTTTTTTGCTTTGTCCTAATTTTTTATAATACTCATAATCAAAATCTTCTTCACGCGATAAAAAACTGCTCTCTTCTTCGTCGATATGAGTGGAAAAGAGATGTACTGGATGCAAACCGATACTGGCATACGTAAACGGAAATTTTTCTGCCATTTCTACTCCGGCACGGCTGGTGTCTTTTTGTGTGCCAACTAAATTTAAAAGCATTCCTTTGTCTCCGGATTTTTTTACTATTTCCAATCCGTCATTTTTAAAACCATTAAATTGCACATGACAATGAGTATCAAACATATTTAGAGTAAACTATCAACCGAACTACGCAACATACGCAACGCTTCGGGAAATAAAGGAATAAGAATAGATGCTAAACGGACCAGCGGTGGTGCTATACGTGATTGAGCAAGCCCTTCCATAAACGGCAGGCTGATCGGAAAACGAGCGATAAAAAATATTGAAACTCCTACCATCAACGCGCCTTCCAACGCCCCCAACGCAAAACCAAGCATTCGATCAATGCTATGCAAAAATGGCAGCTGCGTAAAAATCGAAAGCACTTTTTCTATAAGCCAAAAAATAAAACCTACTAATCGAGTGATTATTAAAAATGAAGCAATGAAAATAATAACTTTGACATGATTCTGACTCCAACCAGTAACGCCAATTATCCAATTTGCCAAAAACTCATAATAACGACTCGCCACATATACACCCACGACCGTACCAATGAGCGAGCCAACTGTTCGAACCAAGCCAAACCATAACCCAAACAAAGCAAACCCCGCGATAATAAGGAGCAAAGCTATGTCAAAAAAAGACATATAAAAAATTAAAGAATAATGGCGCTATGATAAACGAGGAAATAATTGTTCAGGTTTTGCAATCTTGTTACCTACAGTTAATTGTACCCAATTTTGGAGTTCTGATAAAGGCTTGGCAAGTTCGGTCGATGTATGTAAACCAAGTTGAGTCGTAAGTTTTTCTGAAGTCTCTGGCATGATAGGCCAGATCATTACGGCAATATGACGCAAGCTTTCAGCTAAATGATGGAGCATATTGTATACGTCTGTTTCTTTGCCATTTTTCATCATTGCCCATGGCTGCTTTTCTGAAATCATTTGATCGCAATAAGAAATAAATTTCCATACATGTTCCAACGCGCGATCAAAACGCCACATGTTCATCGCATCGGTATAGTCGGCATATATACGCTCGGCAAAAGCTACTACTTCATTATTTATTTCTGTAGTTTCAGGAATTACGCTATCGCAATATTTTTCAATCATCACGGTAATACGATTGGTAAGATTACCCAAACCATTGGCCAAATCTGCTTGGTAGCGTTCATTGAATTTGTTATACGAAAAATCGCCATCATTATCAAACAAAATTTCACGCATCAAAAAATAACGCACCGCTTCAATAGGATATTTTTGCACTAATTCCAAAGGATCAATTACGTTCCCTATACTCTTACTCATCTTCTGTCCGTCTACAGTTATCCAACCATGTACTGCAATTTGCTTGGGCAGCTCTACTCCAGCAGACATAAGCATTGCAGGCCATAATAATGAGTGGAATCGATTAATTTCTTTTCCAATTACATGCGTGTTTGCCGGCCAATATTTCTTAAATAACATGTCGTCTTGGCTGCCCCAACCCAAAGCCGTCACATAATTGGTAAGCGCATCAAACCATACATACATAACTTGAGCATCGTCATCTGGCACAGGTATCCCCCATGGTAACTTGTCTTTGACGCGAGAAATACTCACATCTTCCAAAACATTTTTAAGAATATTTTTCATTTCCTTAAAACGGTGTTCCGGGTACACAAAATCTGGATTTTTTTCAAACAAATCTTCGATTGCCTGTTGATACTTCGATAATTTGAAGAAATAATTTTCTTCTGAAAATTCTTCTGGAGCTTTGTTGTGATCAGGGCATTTACCATCCACCAGATCTGTTTCAAGCTTGAAAGATTCACAGCCTACACAATATAAACCCGTATAGCTTTTTTTATAGATGTCACCATTTGCCAAAGACTTTCTCCAAAACTCCTGAGCGGATTTCATGTGGCGATCTTCAGTGGTACGAATAAAATCATCATTGGAGATATTCCACTGATCTGCCAAGTTGGCATATATAGCAGATTTCTCATTCACAAATGCTTCTACTGATTGATTATTTTCCTTGGCGCTTTTTAAGATCTTCTGTCCATGCTCATCAGTGCCAGTCAAAAATCGCACATCATTGCCAAGCAGTCTTTGATAGCGTGCCATCACATCTGAATATAAAAGTTCCAATGCAAAACCAATATGCGGACTTGCATTTACATAGGCAATGGCAGTAGTAAGATAATATTTTTGTTTCATACAACATCATTAATTTTAATTGATCTTCCAATTGAAATACACAATAAACCTATTATTCCGCATATAATCCAAACACCCAAATTCGCCATAAATGAATCTATTACTACTGTATTATGTGGCCCTGAGAGGACATAAAATATTTTTATCCTATCTCCAACTTTTAAAAAAGGCTTGGTAAAATATGAATTTTCGGCATCTCGTATATATTCTCTATTTTGCACAATGAATTTTATTCTCGGATTTATACCACTACTGCGCACCCCGCTATGTACAGTAAAATCTACAACAACCCCTTCCGTTCGGTCATAGGTGCTTTGTGTATGATAATAGGCAACTAAACCGATCACGTTAACACAAATTAACAAAGCTCCAAAAATGAACATGGATATTCTCTGCTGTTTTTTGCTCACAGGATGATTATCCATATTTTATAAACTATTTATCACTACCACAAATTCCCCTCTTTCATCTTGCATGTTTTCGATAATTTCGACAATCGTACCTCGATATATAGTTTCAAACTTTTTGGTAATTTCTCGACATATGAGCACTTGTCTTCTTGGATCCAAAGTTTCTTTTAATTCCTGTAAACATTTTTTGATCCTATGTCCTGACTCGTAGAAAACAATCACACTTTCCGCAGCAGCAACTTCTTTAAAATATTTTTGTCTTTTATTTTTGTGTGGCGGAAACCCCATAAATACAAATCTATCTGTAGGAAAACCGGAGATAGAAAGTGCAGCCACAATTGCGGAAGGACCGGGAATAGGCACAATTTCTATCTGCTGGGAACTATTCACAATCTGCTGTATCAAAATCCCCCCCGGATCACTAATGCCAGGCGTCCCCGCATCGGTAACAAGTGCAATATTTTTACCTTCAGCCAACCAAGAAATAATCTCTTTTATTTTCTTTGCTTCGGTATGCTGATGATAGCTTGATAAGGTTTTTTGAATTTTAAAATGTTCTAACAAATTTTTGGTAACACGCGTATCTTCGCATAAAATAATATCCACGTTTTGTAGTGTTTCCAGTGCCCGCAAAGTTATGTCTCCCAAATTGCCAATGGGAGTAGCTAATATATATAGTTTTCCATTCATAATACAAAGGATATCCTAATACGAATTTAGCTAAAAATCAACCAAGTTCCACAGTTCGTTGTTTACGCAGACGAACAACCAGCCAACCAGACGAAAAGACAATTGCACCAAGAGTTCCCATACAAAGATCTTTCATCGTATCAAAATTACTGACCTGAGAATGAGTATATAGATACGTGTCAGATAAAAACTCATAGAATTCCCAGCACACTGCTATAGACATCGTAAACAATATTATGAGTACTGCATCTATAACTGGTGAGCTTGAAGTAATTTTATGAAAACGTTTTGCAATCTGCAATATAAAAAAACCGCTGGTTGCCATACTAATTCCACCCAAAAAGTGAAACAACACATTCCACCACCAAATCGTACTGTACGGTTCGTAAAAATTATTGAGAGAATCGGCAATCAAAAAAACCACGAACGGCGGAGCGCAAATTTGAAACAGATCTGTAAAGGAAAACCGCATATTTATAATAAATCTTCAAGAACGTTGTTTAATTGCTCTTCTTTTTCTTGTTGAGTGATTAGTTTTTCATTGACTGCTTGGTCTATCTGATTCATAACCGTTTCCGCTTTCACATTGAGTACTAAGCTATCATTGACCAACATGTTTGGACCAAAATCACAACACCCCAAACAACAAGCAAAATCAATATCGTATTTTTTATTTTGCTCGCCAGGTTCCAAGCCTGTTTCTGATTCGATTTTTTTCATGACTGTTTCCGCGCCATTTTCAACGCAAGAATAATTCTGACACACACGCACAGTCGTTCTTTTTTTTGACATACAGCTTATGTTATTTTTTCGATTTGCCGCAGCTGCTCTACCAATTTTGGTAAAAACTTCATTACATAATCAATTTGCTGCTTAGTATTTTCTGCACCTAAAGAAAATCGTACGCTACCTTTACTATTTTGGTAACTGACACCCAAAGCTTTGAGCACATGTGACGGCTCATGTGTTTTGGAAGCACACGCAGATCCAATTGAGCACATAATACCGTGCGCATCCAAATAAAATAACAAAGCTTCGCCTTCAATACCGGCTATTTGTACATTTAAATTATTCACCAATCGATGCACGCCCAACTCTGGACCATGTAACAATACGCCTGAAATTTTCTTTTGTATTTGCTGCCAAAAATAACGAGTAAGCGCTTCAATTCTTTTCGATTCTTTCGCTTTATTTTTTTGCACTAACATAAGCGCTTTTGCAAATCCTACAATGCCCGCAAGATTTTCTGTACCTGATCGCAGCGCATATTCTTGTCCACCACCCACAATAACAGGCTGGAGCGAAACTCCATTACGGACATACAGCATGCCTGTACCCTTTGGACCATAGATTTTACTGCCATTGATAGTCATTGCATCAACATGTAATTTTTCTACGGAAATATCCAAATACCCAGCTGCCTGGCAGGCATCGGTATGAAAATACGGAAACGCCGTGTTGTGTGTTTTTCGATATTGCAGAATACTACGCCCGATATCAGCGACTGGATTGATGCTGCCAATTTCATTATTGGCATACATTATAGATACCAAAATTGTATCAGGACGAATTGCACGTAACACATCCTCTGTCCGTATAATACCGTGCTCGTCTGGTTTGATATAGGTAATTTCCCAACCGCTATGCTTGAGGTCTTCCAACGGTTTTAATACTGCATCATGCTCTAATTGAGTAGAAATAATATGCTTGCCTTTTTGTTCGTACGCGCGAGCAATACCATATATCGCCATATTATCTGACTCTGTACCGCTACCGGTAAAAATAATATTTTCTGGATGAGCACCCAAAGAACTGGCAATAGTGGTTCGAGCATGAATAAGAGCTTTGTCAGCCTGCTGTCCTTGACTATGGAGTGAAGACGGATTGCCATATACCTCATTAAAAAATGGTTTCATTGCCAAAAAAACCTGGCTATTGAGCGGTGTAGCAGCAGCATGATCTAGGTATACTTGTTTACTTTTTTTAGTTAGCAATAGCATTAGCGTATATATTAAAACGGCAATGTTAAATTGATATTTTTCTTTACCATGGCATCCTTACCACTATTAGGCAAATCAAAATTAACCGCAAATGGCGTTACTTCACCTACCAAAGACTTATAAAATAACTGCTTATTGTTTTTTCCAAACTCGTACACTTCTTTCGTAACCTTCACGTCTTGTTCGCAATATTTTTTAATTTCATCTACCTTGCCTTCCTTCCACCACTTCATAGCTTGTAGACCATCAGCACTTTTAGTGATATCAAGAGTCGCTTCTGCAACATCATTGAGCCTCAGCCGTCTACCCAACGAATCTTTGATAGCTTTTAACAAATCAAGATGAGGGAATACCGTTAGGTCACCCGGATAATATCGATTAAGAATAGGCAGATCAAAATGTTCGCTATTATACCCTATCAAACGCGTAGATTTTTCTAAAATAGGCCAGAGCTTACCCAATTCACTACGTTCAAACGAGCTGTATGTATCATGCTCATACTCATAGATAGACACAACGGTAATTTCCATGGTGCTTAAATCAGTAATATCCCCGATAGTTTCTATATCAAACACAATTTCTTTGGACATATATTTCTTTAAAACTTGATATTTTACGAAAATACTATATCATAACCAAGGATAATTTAACAATATTAATATACCATTTATATGTCCCACACTATTGCAGTAATTGCTGGCGCCTTCCACACAAAAGAAGTTACCGAAATGCTTGAAGAAGTACGCAAAGTTGCTTCCGAACACAGGCTGCTTATTGCGGAAGAAGTTTGGGTAGATGGATCATATGAAACACCGCTGGCACTAAAACGCCTTCTTCAAAAAGAACATATCGATGCGGTAGTAACTCTTGGTATTATTGAGCGCGGAGAAACAAAACACGGACTAATAATGGGTCTCACTGTCATGCAATCAATTTTAAACCTTGAACTGGAATATATGAAGCCAGTTGGTATTGGAATTTTGGGACCTGAGATTTTACCAAGTCAAATCCCTTCTCGCTTACTTCCAACTGCAAAAAAAGCAACACTAGCTGTAATCAGCATGCTGAAATAGCGACTTTGTTATCCTATTGCTTTTAAAATTTTTTCTTTAATATCAGCTGAAGACATTTCGGCAAGATCGTAGACTTCTTCTACATTTCCAGATTTTAAGTAATGGCTGATGCCGATGGCTTTTTTATCATAATCTGCCGTTAGCATAAATGGATACATAAATCCTGACCAACCGTTGTGTAATGTAATCACCAATTTTCTTTCTTCATCTGACAAAATACTTTTGGCTTTCGCTGGATTTGTTTTTCGTAATTCTTCAAACAACTCCGGCGAGGTAACGGCAATAATTTTTATGTCCATTCCTTTTGCTTCTAACTCCGGCAATATTTCTAATGTATTTTGTAATATTTGCATGCCGGAAATTGCCAAGACGAGTTTATGCCCACTGCCGGTAAAATTTCTATACACATAAGCACCGTTATTTGCCTCTATTGCTTCTGGTATATTTTTACGATCTATCACTGGTTGTTCTGGTCTGTACACAGACAACACAATCGGCTCACTTTTTTCCAACGCGCCAAACAGCATTTCTATTGTTTCGTTGGCATCTAACGGCTTATATACTTTTATACCTGGCAACGCATTGTATGATGACATCCAATACATCCCTTGATGCGTGGGACCGTCCTCTCCTGTTTCCGGACCATCATGAGCAGCCAAACAAATAAAAAATCCTTTGGTAGATGGATTTAATTGATTGCCAATTACAGCCAACCTGATTGCGTTGGTCATCATAGTAGTAAAGACGGCAAATGTACCAAATACCGATACCGGTTTATATCCACCAGGTAAAATATCTTGGGTCAATCCGGCTCCCATCATTGCCATATTTTGCTCGGCAATACCATATCGAATACCGCGTCCAAACATATTTTCTTTACTTATCAGTCCATACACTTCTTCAGCGGAATTGGTAAAAACTGATTTTGCCAAATCCCCTGCCCCGGCATAAAAAAATGCTGTTTGTTTCATATACCATGCAAACCAAGCTTGCACGGCTTTGCGAGTAGAAATTTTTTCTCCAGCTTTGAATACCAGTTCCGGCGGTAATACTTTCGGACGTTTTATAGATAACGGATCAACCAGCGGTCTGCCGCCTAAAATTTTCTTCATCTGATTTACTTGTATATGTTCGGGCACAATTTTCTGTGCGCCAATTTCCAATCGTTCCAAAATATATTTTTCATCCTCGGGAGTAATATGTACAAAAATTTCTTGGATATCTTCCATAACCTTTCCTGGCTCACCAGGAATATTAAATCCTAACTGCTGCATGATACGCACATATTCATCATGCTTTACCGGGGACCCATGCGACGCAGCGGTATTTTCTTTACTTCCATAACCTTTCCCTTTTAAAGTGTGGCAAATAACAACCGTAGGGGCGTTATTGGAAAAACCTTGAGCAGCCAACTGATACGCATTGATCAGTTGTAGTATATTATGCCCATCCACTTCAATCACGTTCCAACCCAACCCCAGCCAGTGATTGATATACGGCGAAGAAATAACCTGCTCTATTTCGGCGTCAATACCAAAATGATTGTAATCCAAACTTACAATCATATTTTTTAACCCATTGGTAGCGATAATATTTCGGGCTTCATACGTCATACCTTCTTCACTTTCCGCATCACCCATAAATACCCATGTTTTGGTATCAAGACCACACGAAGAATGCACCAAAGCCATACCGCCAGCTGCAGAAAATCCATGCCCGGACGGACCGGTTGTAAAATCAGAATAAGGATATTGCGCTTCGGCATGCCCTTGCGGACCATCTGCATGACGGAAACGTAACAAATCTTCTGGCATTATGGCTTTGATAACAGCTTCAGAAAATTGCCTACCAGTACGTTTTAAAATTTCATAATATAGCGCCTGTCCAGCAAACAAGAGCGGCGTGCAATGCCCTGCGCTCCACACAACCCTGTCTCTTCCAGGATTTTTTGGATTCATTGGATCAAATGCCATTACACCACTAAGTGTCATCGCCAAAAATTGTTCCACTTTACCACTGCTGCCCGGATGACCCGATTGCCCCGCTTCAACAGTAGCAAAAATAAGTCCACGTAAAACTTTAGCAATCTTTTCTAAACGAACAATGTCAATACCGTCTATCGGCGCTAGTTTAGTATCTTGAATATTTAAATACTGCCCTCCATGCATTGTAAAACTGTCTGTTTTCTTTGATTTAGTCATGTTTTTTTTATTCAAGGAAATTGTGGACATATAAAAAAATACTAATAATACAAATATTGTACCGATTTTACGCACTTTAAACAAGGTTTGCTTATTTTAAAAAAGGTGCTATAGTATTTAACATAATTAACTCTTAACTTTATTCGTATGGACGAGCAACAACCAGTCAGTCCAGAAAGTACACCCACAGCACCCGCACCACAAACCACAACATCTACATCAGCAGACCCGAAACATAACACACTTATGTCGGTTATAGCATACATTATATTTTTTGTACCCCTGCTTACTGAAGCAAAAAATGATCCATTTGTTAAATTTCATGTAAAACAAGGGCTGGTACTTTTTCTTGCATTTGTTGCCTCAGCAATATTTATGCGCTTGCCTATTATCGGCTGGGTTCTTATGTTCCCGCTCAATATTTTTCTTTTTGTCTTATGGATCATGGGGATACTCAACGCACTCAGCGGCAAACAAAAACACTTACCGGTAATCGGTGAATTTGGGGATACTTTTAAATTCTAATAATTTCGCTTACACAAAATAACTGTCTTACTTAAGACAGTTATTTTTTTATATGTAACTTAACTTGAAATTAACCGGAAATATCATCTCTGTACTGAGCAAACTTTGTAATCAAAGACCACATAACTGATTTTGCATATGCAGGATCTACCTGTTTTTTACTTGCCTGCGCTATAAATAAATCGCGAGCAACTTCTTTCATTTTCCAGACATCCAAAGCTTCCAGTTTTTTATTATGTGCAAGGTATTGCTCTTTGCCATACCCAACTATTTGATCAATTTGCTCTCCAGCTTCTGCCACCAATTTTTCCAAGTTCATCTCTTTAATTCTTCTTACTTCTGCCAAGTCTATTATAGGGGTTTCTTTCTCTATAAAATGCATGCTATTTTTTTCCGACATATATTATTATGGTTCAGATAAAATAAAGGCATGTAACACGGCTTTTGCAGCCAACGGATCTTTGTGTACCACATCCGGATTTAGCAACATTTCTTGAACGGCTTGTTTGAGTTCATGAACTGATGTTTTTTTCATCAATTCATTTATTTGCCTGCTTATAAGCCGCACTTCGGTAGAAACAATCATCTGACCTAGTAAATCTTTTGCTCTTTTTTTTAATTCTTCCATGCTCGCCTGCGTAATCTCCTTTTTTCTTCTGGCTTCGTCAATATCAACAATAGGCGCAGGCTCACCAACAATCTCATTTGCTGCAGAAGCTGAATGTTTTGGTATAAATTCTAAAATTTTTCCAAATCCGTTTTTTTCTGTAGACATATTAAAGCTAATTAGGAAGTTTACCTTGTCGCCATTCTTCAAACGGGACCTCTCTGCCATCTGCTAACTTGATAGTTACGCCCCTTTCAACACCGCGTTCATCTTGAGTAAAAACCATCCGCTCTCCCTCGCCCAATACATACGTATCTCCGCGAGCATCGGTAAAATCTAAAATCTCACCGTGTCTGCCACGATTAAATGTAAAACCGAATTCTGCTGGAATATTATTGGCAAGTCTACCAGATCTGCCACGTCTAAAACCGCCTTCCATATACGTTATAATTAGTTTAACGTTTTGTCGTGATATAAATCAATCCATTCTTGAACAGGAATATCTTTTGTATCCCCTTTTTCATCTATTACACGGACCATTACTTCTTCTACTCTGCCATCTGCGGATTTTTTTGTCACAAGCTCTTCACCGTCTTCAAAGGCATAAAATTGATGATCTGGAGATTGAAAACCGGTAACTACCGGACGACCATCAACAACATCAATTTTGCGCTGAAAAAGATCTGTTCCTCTCATAAAGCCCTCTGGTATTTTTGAATCTCTATACATATATATAAATATAAAAATTTATTTTCCCCAAAAACGACCTTGTTCAAATATCTGGCGTTTCCATTTATAAAAATCAAGGTATTCACACAGCGTGAGGGGTGAACTGGTAGAAATTGTAGCAGGTTCTTTATCACATTTCAATTCGCTAGGAATTTCGTATTGCACATCTCTGCCACCACTTAACGTTTGATTGACATACAAACCATACTCATGCATACCTAAAATATTTGGAAATTTTTTTCGATCTTCAAATATAGAATATCCTTCAAAACTATTTGCCGTGTTAATATCTAATAGATGCAGTAACGTTGGTGCCAAATCAATTCCTGATGAATATGCATCTACTGTTTTGGCAGTAAATCCAGAATTTGTCAGAAGTTTTGCCGGCAGATACATGAGCAGCAGGTTCTCATCATAAAAATTAAGATTTTTTCCTTCAAGTCCTGCTATTTTTTTTATTTCAGATCCAGGAAATGCCGCATGATCTGCAACTGCAATCACCATGGTATTATCATAATATGAACTCGCTTTAAACTTCTGCCACCACGCACCAAACGCATCATCGGCAGTATGATACGAATTTAACACATTATTTTTTCCATCCTGATAAGACACCATATCTTTTGCCAAGTCAAACGGCGGGTGCGTATCAACCGTAGAAAGCATCATCAAAAATGGCTCTTGTTTTTGCGCCTGCACCAACTGCCACATCGCCGGATATAATTGATGATCTGAATAACCCCAAGACAACGGTTCTCCGGTAATTATTTTTTTTAACTCATCTTGTCCGTATATATTATCCGCATCCATGCTGGCAAAAATAGAGTCCTTATTTTCAAACTCTTTTTTGACTGCAGTAATATAGGTAGCGGAAGCATACCCATTTTGTTTAAGTATCGTCGGCAGGCAAAGCAATCGTAATCGTTGCAAATTTTTATCTACCTCTATTTCGGTATAACCGGTTGGCGGTAAAAACGAACAAAGTTCAGCAATAATACCATTAATCGTAGGCGTGGAAGCATTATAAAAATTTTTAAATACTATTGTACTAGTCTCAGCAGCCATATGTTCCAGACCGGGTGTCAACGCAGGCAAATGTTGATTATAGACACTGGTCAAACGACTCGAAAAAGATTCAAAAAAGATAATAATAATATTTGGCTTGGCATGCATCATGCCGCTGGTTTGTGAAAATATTTTTTCTTTGCGCGCTAAATAAAATTCATCTACGTTGTACTGTAAGCCAAATTTTTTTAATTTTTCTTGAATTACCGGACTAAGCTCTGTATTGATTTTTTGATCAAAAATATAATTATAAAAATTGCGTGCAATGGTATACTCCGGTGTATTTTGGAATGAACTCAATCCCACCACCGAACCTATAGATAATGGTATCAGAAGCACGCAGTAGTAGAGCCATTGCCGCATGCCGCCAGTGCGTAAAACCGCAATAGTTGAACGCAATAACCAGCCAAATATCCCCAACACACCCAGCGCCCCTACACCTACTACACCTGTCAGCCAATTAAACGAAACACTGGCAGATCCTTGGGCAACTGCTACCATAAGCGGATTAAGGTATAAACCGGAAAAATACATGATAACGATATTAATACCCCACACCATTGTTACTGCCCCAAAAAACATTGCCCACAATATCAACACTATAAGCCGCCATGGTTTTTTTGTTTGCGCGTATGCTATGACAGAAATTACAAAACCAAGAATTAAAAACATCGTCATTGCCCACGCTCGGAATAATACAATATTATGGAACTTAATGAATGCATCAAAATTCGCCATACGAAAAGCCAGATATTGCACCGTGGCAAAAAACGAAAATAAAAATAAAATTAAATAAAAAAAACGCTGATTGACCTGTTTCCACACGCCAGAATTTGGGTGCGCTGATAAGTACCGCTGCGTTGTATAAAACAAAGCTATTATCATTACTAAAAACAACAATACGCTCAGCATCTGATTACGACTGAAGAATATTAAAAAAAATAATGATAGTTGCAAAAATAACCTATCTAGCATAGAGGCAAAATCTGCCTGCCAAAATACATCTCGGTCAAACCGCACAACACAAATAGAATACAACCGCTTACCAAGATAATACCCAACAAAAACAACTGCCCATGTGAGCATCGAAATAAATACAAATCGACCATGAGGTCTATACGGCGTATGATACCAATTCCAACCTGCGGCAATAATAAACGAGGCGAGCAAAACCTGAAATATTCCACGCCATACTATATTTTTCTTATATGGAATCTGCCACACACGCACTCGTTTAAAAAATTAAAAATGATAAAAAGGAACGCATCGATGCAGGTTCGATCCCTGGCACGAGGTGTCTTTGCTGCAACGCACCGTCTTGGTGCGACACATACGCTGTTCTGCGATACAACCTCTAAAAGAATTGACCTGGTCGCATCTATATACCAGCACTCGATTGACATAACAAAAAACGAGCAGGATTACTACCACCAAAACAACCAACACAGCATAAAGCTTGTGTGTAATGCTTACATTTTTATAATTCCACTGTATACTCTTTATTTTTTCGAGCAATTTTCTTATCTTTTTCATTTACACGTTGTTTCAATTTATATTTTTTAAGTTCAGATTCAAGATAATCACGCACGGCATCGATAGCCTTGTATAAATTTTCTTCTTGTTTTGAGGCAAATAAATTTTTACCCGGCACATCCAATTTAAACTCCGCCATAAACATATCACCTTTACGGTGGTGACGATTATTAATACCTACCACGATCTCGGTTCTCATGACGCGATTATTGTAAAATTTGTTGAGCGCTTGCGCTTTCTTGGTCGCATACTCCTTAATTGCTTCGGTTAATTCTATGCCTTTGCCTGTAATTTGAACTTCCATAGGAATATAAATTAAATATTAACGTAATTTATATGATAATTTGCACTTCCGGCTCCAACTCTACTCCAAATTTATTATATACCCTCATTTTAATTTCTTCAACCAACGCCAATACATCCGCTTGAGTTGCTTGATTGAAATTTATAATATAATTTCCATGCTCCTCAGCAATTTTTGCACCACCCACAGACAATCCGCGCAAACCCAACGTCTCAGTAATCCAACCAACCGGCACAGTACCTCTTTGCACAAAAAGCTCCGGTAAATCTTTTGGGTCACCTGTCCATTTATGCATTTTAATATTTTTAAAAAAACTACCAGCCGATGGAAAAGGTGTGTGTTTTCGTTGTTTCAAATTGGCTTGCATTTTTTCCATAATTTCTTTCTGATCGCCCGGTTCCAAATAAATACAACCGCGTAAAATAATATCTTTATTATGTTTAAAAATACTATTGCGATAAGAAAAATCGCATACTTCCGGTTTTAATCTAAGGACCTCTCCATCACGCCATACATCCACCCAGCGCAACACGCTTACTATTTCTTTGCCCATGGCACCGGCATTGCCTCTAATTGCTCCACCAAATGTGCCCGGAATACCGATTGCCCAACTCATACCGGTTAAACTATTTTTTGCCGCCAAATTTACTACGGCACTTAACATTACTCCTGCCTCAACCTCAATTTCAACACCATGCTCCAGCATATTGATTTGCGGCGGTTGGTTGGTAACAATTTTAACCACCAATCCGTCAAAACCCGCATCTTTCATTAGCATATTTGAACCACCCGCTATCACAAAATATGAAATATTTTTTTCTTTAAGATAGCTTAACAGCTCGACAAGCTTTTCTGTTTGATTAACAGAAATAAAAAGATGGGCGGGGCCGCCAATTTTAAACGTTAGGTGTTTTGCCAAAGATTCATTGATTTTTACATCGCCAAATTCTTTGAGTTTTGCATGTAATTCTTCCATATACATATGCTTGCTTTATGGTAATTTCTAGGCTATAATACTGCTCGGTTACGTCTTAGTATATAGCAAACGTATGGCAAATTCAAATGCGCTGACAAATGCCATTTCCAAGCGGTTATCCAAACACCGTTTATTTTATGTTTGTCGAGACTTGGAACGCGCCACAGGCAGCCATCTAAATTTGAAAAATTTTTTTATTATCACCAACAAAACAAGGCATGCCGAAGAAATGGCAGCCAAACATACTAACATCTTTTTAATCACCAACCCTACCGCCTTAGACACAAGCGAACTGCTTGAATCCGCGCAAACAAAAAAAATAATACAACCAAAAGATTTTATTTTAGTATTTAAAAATAACGTCATTATCGAAAAAATCTGTCAGCGCAATTCATGGCGACTGCTCAACCCTCCGGCGCACTTAGCTGAGACTGTTGAGAGTAAAATAACTCAAATTACCTGGCTTGGTCGCTTAGCGAAATACTTACCACCGCACGATGTACATATATGCGAACAGATACCTTGGCAAAACCAAAAATTTATTTTGCAATTTAATCATTCCCATACCGGTGGAGGCACTTTTTTAATTGACACCAAATCTAAACTAAATGATCTAAAAAATAAATTTCCAAAACGTCCGGTGCGAACCATGACATATATTAAGGGTCCTGTATTTACCAACAACAATCTGGTGTGGGGTAATAAAATTTTTATCGGAAATATCAGTTACCAAATTACGGGCATTCCCCCATTTACTAACCATGCATTTGCTACCGTCGGCAATGATTGGGGCTTACCGCATACCATGCTATCAAAAAAACAATTACAGCAATACAATCATATTGTACGAGCGGTTGGAACAAAACTAAAAAAAAGCGGTTGGAAAGGATTGTTTGGCGTTGATGTTATACAACATGAAAAAACCGGACAACTGTACCTATTGGAAATCAACGCTCGCCAGCCTGCTTCTACTACATTTGAATCAGAGTTACAGTCTGTGCAAAACCCCTCAAAAACTACATTATTTGATGCGCATTTGGCAGCGCTCCTTGGCATTGTTCCACAGCATAAACCTCTCACAATCATACAGACAGGCGCTCAAATTGTACAACGGGTTACTGCCACAGCGCCCAAAACAATTACATTGCAACACCCATCTATCTTACATATTATTTATTATCCCAACACTGCTCTCGGCTCAGATTTAATTCGCATTCAATGCAATGAGTCAATCATGAAAAAACACAACAAGTTCAATTCGTTAGGCACTAAGATTAGCAAATCAATATGTTGACCAACACTTTTATTTCTGTCGCCGCGCAAAAAATAATTTCTGATTATAATAATTTGCCTTTTTCAGAAACACTGGGCGTACGTTGTCCGTATTTTAACAATGCCAAAACCGGTCATCGCGGTCAGCTAAAAGTATTGGCAGGCAAAGGCAGCCCGCAAGAGATTGTAGAAGAAGCAAAAATTATTTCCATTCAATACAAGCAGCCAATTGTCGGCAACACTACTCTCACAATCGATGATATTCGCAAATTTTTAATTGACAATAATTTAGGCATAGACTGCTCTGGTTTTATTAGCAACGTATTGCGTGCACACTATACAGCTCTTGGTGTGAATTTTTTTAAACATATTTTTATCACTTCAAAAACACATATACTCCGCTGGCTGATTAGCCGCCTGCGACCAACAGAACACATAAGCGTCAAGGTATATGCTCATGAAAAAAACAGCCACGTTATCCCCCTTTCTGATATTGCCGCTGGCGATTTAATCGTTATGCTTGGTACCGGTCCACAAAAAAAACGGGATCATATATTACTTGTTACTGCTACCGAACAAAATACCATTAGTTATGCGCATGCTCGAGCCTGGTCATCAGAAGGTCGTTACGGACATGGTGTTTCAGAAGGAACTATTATTCTTACCGATCATTCTCAATCATTGCTCAACCAGCAATGGAAAGAAAAAAATATGCTCAATGAGCAAAATGAAACATATCTTGAAGCGCAACAAGCAACTATTTTAGAAATTAGAAGACTTAACGTATGGAAATAACTATCATCAAACAAGCGCTTTTTTATATTATTTTTGCCGCCATTGGCGCTTTTATGTGGGCGCCGCTTTTAACTAAATTTTTATACACATACAAAATTACCCGACGTGATGAATTTGATTTTACGTTGCGCGGAGACCGACAACAAAAAGTAGGCACACCAATTATGGGAGGACTTTTAATCATTATCACCGTCACACTCATCACAATGATTTTTAATTGGAATCGCGAAAATACATACGTACCGATTGGTGTAATGGGCATTGCTTCATTACTGGGTGCTGCCGATGATTTGTTAAATATATTTGGCAAAAAAAGACGTGATCGTAAAATTTCTCATATTATCAACCTAATTCGAGTGCACAAAAAATGGCATATGAAACTTTGGTATGTTTTGATTTTGCCATGGGAAATTTTCCATCGATCGGTTTCTATGTTTGGTTCTCATCCGGGTCGCGGCATACACGTACATGAAAAACTATTGTTTCAATTCATTGCCGGAGCTGTTACTGCGTGGTGGATATACTATAAACTAGGCATCCAATGGCATTCGCTCTGGATCCCATTTGACGGTCAACCTCATATCGGCTGGTGGATAATCCCTATTGTAATCTTTTTTGTTATGTTTACGGCAAATGCCGTAAATTTTGCCGATGGCTTGGATGGTTTGGTAGGCGGCTCGCTTATTCTTACTTTTTTAGGTCTCACCATCATCAGCTGGACAGAGGGTCGCATCTCTTTTACTTATTTAAATGCTACGGTCGTTGGCGCGCTTATTGCCTATACATACTTCAATATTAAACCCGCGCGCTTTCAAATGGGAGATGTTGGATCGTTAGGACTTGGCGCACTGCTCGCCATAAATGCCATTGCGATCAATCGCACCCTACTTATCCCGTTTTTAGGTTTTATTTTTTATGTGGAAATAATATCCGTTATTATTCAAGTTTTATTCCGTAGATTGCTCGGCAAACGTTTTTTCAAAATGGCGCCACTACATCATCATTTTGAATTTAGAAGCTGGGGCGAAGAAAAAATTGTTATGCGTTTTTGGTTAATCCATGGATTCTTTGTGATCGTAGCCGTTTGGATGAGTTTATATAAATAAAAAACTACGCCTATTGCATTAAGCCCATTATATGTACCTATCCTGGAACGAAAAAACAATCACTGATTTTTCTACACAATCCATTGAAGCCGCCTATAATGAGGGTTATGTTTTTACACGCATAGGCAAAGGCATTATGAACCAGACAAGAACTTTGCGCATTGATCTTGGCAAATTTAAGCTATCATCTGAAAATAAACGGGTATTAAAAAAAATTGAAGCCCTGAATTTAACAACACCCTCTATCCCTTACGATCAATATGATTGGACTATACACAAAATGGGAAAAGAATTTTATGAAAAAAAATTTGGTGAAAAAACTTTTAGTGCGCAAAAAATAAAAGAACTGATTGCCGATAAAGAAAAAAGCAATTTTAATACATTGTTTGTCTATCATCAGGTAAACAATCCAATCGGGTATTGCATCGCACTGGAAACCGAACATATTGCGCACTACTGCTACCCGTTTTATGATCTGTCTTGCACTCTGCCAAATATAGGCATGAGCATGATGTTGCGCGCCATCATATGGGCGCAAGAGCATCATAAAAAATACATGTACCTTGGCTCGGCACAACGACCTTCTGATACATACAAAATGCAATTTTCCGGACTGGAATGGTTTGATGGACAGCAGTGGAACACTGATACTGAAGCATTAAAAAATATTTTACATACGCTTATCTCATAATCTATGACTAAATACCAAAAAATACTCCTAAGCACAGTCACCGCGATTTTTATTTGGTCAGCGATCAATCCGCATGATTATTTTACTTGGTTTTTAGAAGTTGTTCCCGCTATTATTGGTTTTATACTACTTGCTGCCACTTACAAAAAATTCCGTTTTTCAAACGTAACATACACGCTTATAGCTCTTCATGCCGTAATTTTAATGGTGGGCGGACATTCTACATATGCCGAAGTACCCTTGTTTAACTGGTTGCGCGATATAGGTATTTTTGAGCGTAATAACTATGATAAAATCGGTCACCTTGCTCAAGGTTTTATTCCGGCAATAGTTGCTCGAGAAATTTTGCTGCGCACATCACCGCTCAAACCAGGCAAATGGCTTAACTTTATTGTTGTTTCGATTACCGGACTTATTACTGCTTTATACGAAATCATAGAATGGTTAGTCGCCGTTGCTATCGGTTCAGCCGGTGATGCTTTTTTAGGCACACAAGGTTATATTTGGGACACCCAATCAGATATGGCACTCTGTTTGCTTGGCGCGATACTCGCATTAGTCCTGCTCACAAAATTCCACAATAAACAACTGCAAAAAATAGGTGTTTTACCTCAATAATTCATATGGAACCAAAGCATATTCATTTTATCGGTATTTGTGGAGTGGCAATGAGCGCCCTCGCTATTGCGTTTAAAAATGCAGGCTGGCATGTAACCGGTAGCGACGTAGGTTTTTTTCCACCCATTTCCACATACTTGGAAAAAAATAATATCGCCTTCTACCCAGGCTGGCATGTAGAAAAAATGATTGCGCGTGGCACACCCGACCTTATCGTTGTTGGTAATGTTGCAGGGTCCACCAACCCTGAATTTGTATTTGCTCAAACAAATAATCTTCACTATAAATCATATCCTGAGGTGGTAGCCGAATATATTGTGGCACAACATTCACTGGTTTGTGCCGGCACTTACGGCAAAACTTCCAGCGCGGCTCTACTAACATACATCTTGCAACAGAATGGTTTTGATCCAAGCTATATGTTTGGCGGTTTAAGCAGTAACATACCAGATAGCGCTCATATCAACAGCAACAAAGAGGGGTGGAGCGTTCTTGAAGGCGATGAATATAAAACAGCGCGCTGGGATAATCGTCCCAAATTTGCCCTGTACTCACCTACTCATTTACTGCTTACAGCCGTATCCTGGGATCATGCCGATGTATACCCTACCGAAGAGTCATACATTAATACATTTAAAACCTTGCTCGCTTCCGTACCTGAGAACGGACTGATTGTAGCATGTACAGATGCAGAAAAAATAACAGAGCTAACTACCAATGCTGTCACCAAAGCACGCGTTATCTCATACGGAAAAAACAAAACAGCCGAGTATAGATACGACAACATCTCTCAAACAACAGATGGTTTGCATTTTAACATTTACCACAACACACAAGAATATACCATACATTCAGCTGTGCTTGGCGCGCACATGGCGGAAAATATTTGCGGTGCATTTGCTATGGCAGCCGAAATCGGAATTGACACCAATATTATAGTACAATCAATTGCCAATTTTACAGGCATAAAACGGAGATTGGAAAAGAAATACGAAGGATTTATTACGATATATGACGACTTGGCTCATTCACCTGCCAAAGCAAGCGCTACGCTAAAAACACTAAAATTTATCTACCCCACCAATAACATCATTGCGATATTTGAACCAAACACCGGCAATCGCAAATCACAATCAATCCCGGGATACGCTCATGCATTTGTCGATGCTAACGAAGTCATTATTCCAACATTAACAAAATTAAAAGTTGATGAAAAAGATACTGACCCACCTTTTGACGGTCGCGCATTATGCGATATCATTGCCAAAAATCACACACATGCACTATATATTGAAAATGATCCTGCCCTACTGGCATACATTAAAGAACACGCCAAAAAAGAAGACGTTGTCGTCTTCTTGGGTTCTCATGGTTTTAGAGGCATGATAGATGAACTCGTGCGCTCGTATGAAGGCAAATAATTATTTACCTTCATCTATTACTTCCGCCTGTACCTGCTCTCCGTTAATGGCATTTACCATAAGAGTAATACCACACATCGTGCATTCCACTACATTTCCAACAGCCAAGTTAACGTATTGAGAAAGATCAACTTCATTTTGACATTCTGGGCAAGTAAGTTTCATAAAATATAAAAATTAAAACTCATAAAAATAATACCTAGATTATAATACAAACCTTTATTTAAAACAAGCAGTATGCTCACCCCTCAATCACAGGCGAAAGAACTAGCAAAAATAATCGGCCTTAATACAGACCTCTATCTTAAACGTGAAGATTTATTATCTCCTTACCATTCTCATAAAGGCAGGTCTATTCCCGGCATGCTTGAATATTACATACAACAAGGGCAAAAAAATTTTTGTATTTCTTCTTCAGGCAACGCTGCGCTTGCTGCCGCTATTTTTGTAAAAAATTATAATCAAACTCAAAGCGCACCTATACAATTAAAAATTTTTGTAGGCAAACATATTGCGCCGCATAAATTAACAGCACTACAAGAAGTCCTGCAACACAACAGACAAATAACTTTGGAGTCCGTACAAAATCCAAAACAGAGCGCTTTTATGTTAGATAAAAATGGCGTCGCTAAAAACTTAAGACAATCGACTGATGACCTGGCGCTTTCAGGTTACCACACACTAGCCGAAGAACTATCTCTCATTCAAAACCTAAGCGCTGTTTTTGTTCCGACCTCAAGCGGCACAACCGCTCAGGGGCTATTTGAGGGTTTCAAAAAAATTGGCATAAATCCCCAAATCCACATTATACAAACACCAAAGTGCCATCCATTTATAAATAATTCTATCACCGGACCATCTGTGGCAGATGCCATTGTTGACACAATTGGCTATCGCAAACAACAAATACAAACAGCCCTGGCAGAAACACACGGTGCCGGCTGGATTGCCACTGACGAAAAAATTACTCAAATTCTAGGGATAATTGCTGATCACCATATTTCTGACCAAAAAAAACCATTGGATGTTTCCGCCAATAGCGCACTCTCTCTGGCAGGGTTAGTACTTGCGATAGAACATGACTGGCAATTTACAGGTCCTGTTGCCTGTCTAATAACCGGAAAATAATTACTGCTTGTTCATCAAAACAATTTCATCAATTCCGTCAAAATTTACATCCACTGCCCCTACATTTACATGCCCGTTGGTAAAACTGGTTGAAATTTTAAATTGCGAAATCAATTTACCTGCCAATGAATACACCTTCACTTGTTTAAACTTGCCATAATCAAACGCGGCAATTATTTCTTTTTTTGTGTCGCCATTTAAATCTCCCACAGCTACCCCCAATTCTCCTTTGAGTCGAACAGTGTCAACAAAAAAACGTTTATTTATTTTGGAAAAATTATTATTAAATATAATTATTTCCGGACGAACGCCACCTCCCTTACCAACTATAATCTGACCATTTTTTTCAGTAATTTGAGTTTTATCTTCAGCAATTGCCACGGACAATCCCGACTTATACGTCTTGCCAAGCGGTGTAATATTTTCTTTGATAATGCCCCCATGATAATTGTACACAATCGCCTGTCCGCCGCTACTTTGAGTAACTACGATTGATTTGGTATTGGCATTTGCCAACCTGCCAATAGCAATACGCAAATCTCCTTTATAACTGCCAAAAGGAAAACCCTCAAACCAAATTTGTCCGGCATTGTTAAAAATTTGTAATTTAGGACCGGTAGCCACAATTTTTTCTTCTAAACCATCCGCATCCAAATCACCATAGTAAATACTGGCACCACCAACAATAGTATCTTCATAAATAAACAACCCGTTTCTAGCACGATTGCCTTTTAAATCAAAAAAACGAATAAAATTACCGTTGCCAAAAACAAGATTTTTTAGAGTTTGAAAAGTGCGTAACATAATTAATCCATCTTTTGATGGCAAGCTTACCTGACTAACGATGGCACCGTTATTGACGGTTTTATCTTGTAACCCCGTTATTTTTTCATATTCGCCACCCAAATCGACATCTTGCGCGGCTGCGGTTGGATTCACGAGCGCGATACCGTTTTCATATTCTCGACGCCACACATCTTCTTCAAACTGAGGCTTATTATTTAAAGAAACAGGGGCGGAAATAGCTTTACCCAACTCAACATCATACTCATCATACCACCAAGATTGTCCGTGATTTTGGTCACCATAATCAAATGAAAAATAACCATCTCCCATCAAAGTACTTGCCAATCCAAATCTGAATTTTTTTAAATTACTGGTTTGTGTTCCTTTGTTACCTGTATTGGCATTGATAATCATAAAACGAGGCAGTGGACCATCTTGCATATTTGTGGTGTATACACGCATCGTTTCTTTCCATCCCATTGTTGGAAAACTTTCCAACATAATGCCATTTAGATCATTTTTATATGCATCGCTCGTAGCATTTCCTAAAATCAAATATTTGGAACCTGCCAAACGCCTGGTTTCTTGATATACACTACGCATACCTTCACGCCAATGCATATCAATATCAGCATCTTTTTGACCATCTTTGTTTAGATCGGCATCAGGACCGGCAATCCATTGCACATCTCTCCAAGCATTATCATAAAATACACCGTCCCATAAACCGGTAGAAAAAATCTCTTGATTAACAAACTGCGCAAGATACTGATTAAATCGTATACCATTTACTTGCGGCGCATTATCCGCCACATTGAGCATCCAGGTTCCAGGCCAAAAACTTTTTTTATTATTATTTGTGTCTGTCAAATACCAAGAATCGCTAATGCCAGCAGCTAATTTTCGGCGCATAATGCTATATCCAGACGCAGCATCAGACTTTATCTCTTGCGGTGTAATATACGCTAACAAAACAATATCGGGATTGATTTCTTTTATTTTTTTTAAAGACGCTTGACTGTTTACCTGTGTCTCCATATCCAACACTAACAAATCATACTTGGCTAATTCTTGAACTTTAGAGCTCGGTATTTCCCACCATAAAAAATAATTGGCACGGCGAGGAGAAATGCGCAACGCGGATGATAGATGAGGGAATAACAAAACGGCATACCCACCTACAACCAAAACAAAAGCCGCGACGATCATATAACGCCGCGTATTTTTTTGTTTTTTATGATATTTTTTTCTTGTTACTGGCATAGCTACATAATTTTAGTTTATCATAAAAATATGCTATACTCAAGAATAAGAAGCATTATATTCATCTTATGAATCATGCCAAAAATTTTTCCCTCAGCTCAATCGCTGTCATCTTTTTGATTCTTTTTACGTTTATCAACCCCAGCACTAATTTAGACCTGCTTGCATTTTTAACTGCCGGATTTATTATTTTGCAAAAAATACTAGGCGAATATTTTATCCTGGTTTTGCTCGCTCTTCGCCCAACACTAGATTATTGGCGTGATTACAACCTTTTCTCAATTCAATCTTTTAACATCAATATTAACGCGGCTTTATCCGTATTTTTACTAATCTGGTCAATTATCTTTTTCGTAAAAAACTACGAAGATTTTAAAAAAATTCCTTTCAAAATCGCCTGGCTGGCATTTATTACTTGGTGCGCAATCTCTTCTATATATACCTACAATCTTTCTTCCACTATTATTGAAGTCCTCAAACTGGCAAATCTCTTTGGGCTTTTTGGCATTTTTTACATCATGGCTCAAAAAAATCCATCCCAATTCAAGCAGGCATTTTTACGATCCGCTTTGGGTGCCGCGATTATTCCTTTTACACTCGGCTTATACCAATTTATCACTAAAACCGGCATGGACATCGACGAAATTTCCAACAGAATTTATGGTACCTTTGCCCACCCCAATGTTCTTGCCACTTTTACCATACTACTTACAATGATCGTTTTCAACGAGATTGTCGCTAAAAAATACCAATCTGATCCAGCAAATAAAACCTCGTTACTTGATTTTCATATAGATACGCAATTAAAAGTCGTTACGGTATTATTACTCTGTATAATTGCACTCACTTACACCCGTATTGTGTGGATAGGTACTACCGTCTTATTTATTTTTATTGGTGCTTTATATTATAAAAAAGCACTTGCATATAGTCTTGCGGCATTGTTTATTTTTTACAGCCTTTTTTACCCAATAAATCGATACCTCATTAACAATTATAATATAAACTTACAGGCAAATTCTCTTGTTTCTCGTCTTACCAGCCGCAACCAAGACTCTGATTCTGTGCGTTGGCGCACCAACTTGGCAAGCAAAATATTGCCTTTATTCAAAGAGCGACTCGTCTTGGGTTATGGATACGGAACTTTTGCCAGAGTATGGGATGATAATAAAGATATAGAAAATTTATGGGATAACACATCTGAAGCGCACAACGATTACATAAAAGTCGCTTTTGAATCAGGCATAATCGGACTACTGTTATTTCTCATGCTATTTGCAAATTTATTATACGCGCAGATTTCATTCGCACTCAATAATAATTGGCGCAACATTATCTACATCGCAAGTATTTGCATTTATCTGACATTAAGCCTTTCCGACAATATGCTACGCCATACGCCAGTTATTTGGTGGTTCTGGGCAGTTTGGGGATATTGGAGTTTTACGTATAGCAAAAAATAAACATATAAAAACAAAAAACCATCCGGGAGAGTCACCTAAATAAGTAATAAATTATTTATTCGGGTGATCGGATGGTATTTTTTGTTAGACAGATAAATCTATCTATTTTTATTCACCACAGCATTGATGAACAAGAGTAGAAAGATTTGTTGTGATTTGTTATCTCAGACATATTCACCATAATACTCTTGATGAACATGTTGCGAGACAGGAGAAGCCCACGCACACACAACCTTAATCTCAGTGCTTCTCCGGTATACCCTACTAGATCGGCTGCAGACAGCTGATCTTCGTGTTTGCTAGATACGTACGAACCCCGTCGTTGCAGTTCACCGTGTAGGTGATGACAGCTCCGACCGAAGTGCACGTAGCTTGAACGGTGTTCTCGGGCGCAGGATATGCACCCACGAAACCGCCACCGGACAGTGCAC
>Ga0154020_10000280_pt1 | contig 61096 bp, 56 predicted proteins | sample Klosneuvirus_201_FD_109709 | JGI IMG/M metagenome (GOLD analysis project Ga0154020, IMG submission 109709) | Active sludge microbial communities from wastewater, Klosterneuburg, Austria - Klosneuvirus_20160825_MG | ecosystem: Engineered > WWTP > Aerobic digester > Activated sludge | place...
CGAAATTTTTCAAACCACTGTTGATCCATATCTGCGAAATAAAAAAGCGTCCTAAGTTTTAGACTTAGGACGCTTTTAATAATTAAAAATTATTAAAAGAACTTATAGCGTTCATCTTCTATGTTGGCCCCGTGCTTCAAAGCTTCGGAGATGGCATAGGCTGACTTTCCATTTAACCCTTGTAGCAATTGATTTCTAAACATACTGTATTCGCCAACTGCAGGAGCAATAGTTTTGTTTTGAAGTTCGGCTATCAGCACACCATTTTCACCTGCAAACGGCTGCGACCGCTTCCCATTTTCCAATGAAAATATTTTTCCTACCGCAACAGGATCTAACCCTACACTAGGTAGTGTATTTGAGTTTAATTTTAAATCACTGGAAGAACCTACAGTGGCATCCGTACCAAACAGTTTTGCCATTTCTTCCAGCGTTCCTTTTTGTGTATTTAGTTTTTCAATTATTTGTTTTCCTTTTACTTCATTGCGCACTGCGGGTGTAATTTCTTCTTTCACAGCATCCAATGAGCGGAATCCGGCTTTGGTTTCGCCCGTCATTATAGCAACTACATAGTCGTCATCTAAATCAAACACATCAGATGCTTTTCCAATTTTTGCTTCCCGGAAAAGCCATGTTACCATAGTGCGCGCGTCACCAAGGTCATTGATTCTGCGATCAGCAGTTTTCAAATCGTTAGCATCCATCACAACAAGATTGTCCCTCTTTGCTGTCTCCTTAAAATTATCTACACCTGATAGATCGCTCGCGAAAGTTTGTGCTTTCAGGAAAGCTTCATTCTGAGTTTCATCACTAGGTGCAATAACTAATTCTACCGTAGCAACTGAGTAAGAAGTGTAATCAGCTAAACTGGTAACATCAATGATGTGGTATCCAAACTGTGTTTCAACAACATCATTAAGAAGACCGGTTTTTTTGGCTGAGAAAACAGCTTGCTCAAAGGGCTTTACCATTTGGCCAGTTGAAAAAGAACCCAAGTCGCCACCGCGCGTTGCCGTGCCATCGGTTCCAAACTCACTCGCTTTAGCTGCAAAACTTGCACCGCCTTTAATGTCATTTAAAATTTTTCTTGCTTTTTCTTTAGCAGCTTTTTTAGAGGCCTCAGACTCATCATCCCATTTAATTAGAATATGACTGGCTTGTGCATTGCCAATAGTATCTTTTCCAAAGGCAACAATCTTTACAACTTTGAATGATCCTCCATCTAAGAATGGGCCTATCACGTTGCCAATAGCCAATTCGTTTTTCTTATTGGCTAGAAAAGTTGGCAACGTTGCCGTTGTGTATTTAGCAAAGGGTTCAGCACCTTCGGTATTCGCTGCTGCGAATACTGAGTCTTCTGTTACAGTTTTGAAGTCAGCAGAAATTTTTTCTAACTCCTGGCGGATTTGAGCTGAGTCACTTGCCGATGCCTGAACCGGAAATGAAACATAACTTAAACTGCGTGTTTGTTCAGCTTTGTATTTTTCTTTGTTACGGTTGTAATAGTCTTTTAGATTGCTATCAGTAACCTTAATAGCTGAGTCGCTAACCACAAAATAAGGCACATACAAATACTTTACTTCAGCCACATCGTTTTGTGTGTGATAGTCACGTTCTGCTTCCGCATCGGTAACGTAATTAGTTTTTATTAAAAGGTTTTCATATTTAATTCTTTCACGGCCTAATCCTAAATCAGATTGGAAAGTTGACCAGCGGTATTTGGCTTCGTTAAAACTGGCCAACAGTTGCGGATTATTAATGGGTGCAGGGGTATTGAATTGATTAATGTATTGTATCAATTTTGGGCGATCAAAATTTCCAGCTGAGTCCAAAAACGAAGACTTTACGTTTTCGTCAATGTTTTTACCTTGAATCATGTCCCAAACCTCTTCGGTTGTTACTTGCACCCCTACTTTTTCAAATTGCGGCTTAATTGCTTTTTTAACAACTAAAAGATCCCAGGCCTGCTGTTGCAATAATGGTCTTTCACGATCGCCTGGCTGGCGTCCAAAATTTAGAATGTAATTGTTTTCGCGTTCTTGAATGGCAGCCTGATATTCTTCCAGCGAGATGGTACTACCACCAATTTCGCCCACCGTATTTGAGTGTCCGAAAACCGACCGTGGTCCACTACCAAAAAGATCATTTAGTACAAATGCCGATATGGCTACAGTTATAAAGCCAACTACCCACTTGGTCATCTTGTTCCTCAGCGTTCCTATCAATGCCATAAGAGAAAATTATAATGTTTTGAACTTTGTTTTATCGAATTTATGGGCTGTTCCCTAAAGAAATTTAACCCGCTCTGTTTAAAGAACCGCAAATTTAACCCGATATATCAATTCGGCAAAGGAGTGTTTTAATATTACTTCAATTAATAAAGATTGGTTATCAGCAGGTTAGCTATTAAAAATCTACCGATTCTTGTTTTTACGGTACGTGTAAAGGAAAAAGAGCATGACCGCCATCATAACCAGCCAATAAGCCTGACCAATGCCTACTGCCATCGTTTCATAAATGGCAATGATTACAAAAAAAGCTGCCAGGGAAAGGATCAGAATATCTACCAGTTTCATGTGTTTATGCTTAATCTTCAACTACAAATTCGCCTTCCGGATTTTTTATCTGATAGCTTGATAAATCCTGGTCGGCATCTAGCCCAGTGCCATAAATTACTTCACTCTGCAATTTGATGGTTACAAATTTATCGGTAAAGATCTTTTTTGTATCACGTTTCCAGAATAGCTCTTCAGTATTTAATTGCTCTTTCTTTTCAATGTTAATTACCTCAACTGCGCCTCGCCCCCGCCATTTGTTTTCTTCTTTAAAGAAATAGGCACTGTTTGCTTTAAGGGTGGAAGTCTTTTTTCCGAACTCATCAAAAAATTCGATGTAAATACCTTCGGGAAATTCCTGATCACCATTCTGAAATTCGAAGATTTTTTTTGCCTGCAACATTACTTTTACAACTTCCTTTTCGGTGTAAAACATGGTAACATCTTCGGCCTCACTTAGGGGCCCCTCATAAATTACAGGTTTGGCTGCTTCTTGCTGACTGCACCCAATAAGGGCTAAACATCCAACAAGTAAAACTCTTGAAATGAGATGAGAAGTTCTTAAAACCGATTTTGTTATCAGATTCATAAAAAAAGAAGGCTGGCCTTGCAGCCAGCCTTCCGTGAAGAATGATTAATTATTATTTATTCTTTTCCGCGGGTGCGAAGCACTACAGTTTCGCCAACCCAACATGAAATTGATTTTGATTCTCCTTCTTTCCAGTTTAACTCGAATAATTCAGTTACGGATGGGAACTGCGCTTTTGCAGTTGCCATTTTTTGACCATCACCAGCTTTTACATACATATCGTAGGCTGCTAAATATACTAACCTGTCTTCTGCTAAGCTTACGCCTTTGGAACAATCTTTACCAGAGCCCATATACAAGTCACCAATTTTTTCAAAACCAGCTTTACCGGCTTTGCGGTATGCCTCACGAGCAGCAGCTTTGTTTCCTTTTTGTGCAAGGAGGTCGCCAACCAAGATACTTGAGCTTTCTTTTTGCTCAGGCGTTGATGCTAATGTTATGGCCTCAGTAGCCAATGATTCTGCCTTTTCCAGATTTCCATTTTTAGCATAAATCTTAGCCATGTTAATTGCCAATCCGTAGTCTGGGCTATCCTTGTGAATAACCTCAGCAGTTTCTAACCAGAGTGGGTCATCAATACAACCACCTGCAGTCATGAATTGGAACATCTTTTTAGCTAAGCCAAGGTCAGTCGGATTCTTTCTAAAGTTTGGCTGCATCTTTGTCCTTACAAAATCACAATCTACTTGTACTATTTTAGGCAGAATTTCATCTATAGAAGATTTTGTTTTCTTAAGTCTGTCTACATCAGCTTGTTTGTTCTCGCTCTGTGCCTTTTTGATCTTAGCATCAATTACTTCTGATAACTTGTCGTAGCGCTGCAACACTTGGTCATCAGTCAAATTCTTTAACAAGGCATCGTTCAACTGAATTACCTGCATGTAAGTTAACAAGTTGTTTTCCAACACATTGTTGCCACTGATTTCAAATACTTTATCGTACAGAGCCAACACCTCGGCTGTCTTAGCTTTGTTTTGGGCATTGTACGTAGCCGCATAAATAGCTTTGCGATTCAATACGTTTTCCATATCGCCACAATTGGTAATACGCATATCGTATAACATCATTAGTGAATCAACTAATACCTGCTTTTTAGCGGGATCTTTTTCGGCAGCAGCCAAATTATTATAGATGTCTGTTCCGTTAATGTAAAGACCGGTATTGAGTTTAGGGGCATTGGTTAGCAACCATTGAAAACCTTTAACCGCACCACGATAATTCTTTTGCTTTAGCGCGTCTGTATAAAGCGCGTTATTTTCTTCAGCTTTTTCTTTGTCTTCAGGCCAGGTTGTTCCTTTGCACTGAGCGTAAGTTGTAGCCGAGGTTAGGATTACTAACATTAATCCAAGCAGCGATGATTTCATATTCATTTTCATTGTTCTGTTAATTTAATCAAATCTTCTTCTGATAAACCATTGATCGTTAAAAGTCACGCCAAAATAAATCTTAAAATAGTTTTCTTCAATAGTATTGTCCTGCAGATTTCCTCTTTTTCCAACCTTAAGTGCAAAATCGAGGCTTGACCTGTTTACTGGCATGGTAAACCCAAAATTAATGCCAAAATCTTTAACGGGCATTCCATTGATTAAATAAGGGTATTTATCATAGCTAATGCCTGTTCGGTATGTCATACGTTTTAAATAACTGCTTAGCGCTGAAGGATCGGGTGTAAACTCGGTGCCCCAAGCTAAGCGCCAGCCAGCAGTAGCTTGCTGCGAATAACCTTTATAATCCCGAAACTGCGAATAATCAAGATATTTATAATCAATTCCTGTCATCCATTTAAATCCACGACCAAATGAAATGCCTGCGCCCAATGTTTGTGGCAGCGTGATTGACCCGGGCTGATTATTAATTACTGTTGTGGAGTCCACAGGGTGGCCACTTAAATCCCTTCGTTCAATTCTAGCTGTATAACGCGTATTAAGTTTTGCTTTCAAATCATACACTAACCCTATATTCAATTTGTAGTTTTTGTTAAACAACGAATCTTTATGATAGGAGAATCCTAATGAAAAATCAAAATCTTTAACATAGGTGCGTTCATATACGGTAGGAAAGTAAGGAGCCGGTTGTGGATTTTGGGTAAGGGTGTTTGAGTATTCATTAATAATTGACCCAAACAAATACGAAGCTTTTATGCCAACAGAAATATTTTTATGAAGGACTACTCCATTAGACCAAAAAAGTTGATTGATACCCCCCGTTCCGGTTTCGGTTGCATCAACTGTATTGGTTGTTCCTTCAATTGCATCGGTGTAGTTGAGTCTATAATTTACAGATGAGTAGGGAGACAAGCCAAACGATGTTGACCATTTGTTGTACAAGGCAGGAAACCCCATTATAAGGTAGTTCAAGTTTCCATTTGCACTTGACTCTGAACTGCTATTGCCTTTTACGGTTCTTTTTTCGCCAATAAAACCAGCTTCGAAAACGGTAATTCGATTAAAAACCAGCAACGCAGGATTTTGATTATTGAGGAATAAATACTGTGGGTTGCTTAATCCAACGCCTGCCATTCCCTGATTATGGGCAAGGGCGTTGCCGTAATACTCTCCAATTCCTAGATACGAAAATGGAGATTTGGCTACTTGGCTAAATGCATCTGAAAAACAGAGCAAAAAGAGTACAACTAAGCAGGGAAAAATCTTCTTATAATTCAACATGATAGAGCAAAATCCTGTTTAATCCGTCAAAAACGAGATCAGGGGTTACAAATATGGGGTGTTTAAGCCTTTTTTCAAAAAATGAATAATCTCCACCGCATAAAATCACTCTGATGTCGGGATATAAAAATTTGTATTGATCAATAATTCCATTCACTTCGGCTACAACTCCATTCAGTACACCGCTCTGCATACACGTTTCAGTGCTCTTGCCAATTAGTGTTGCCTCAGCAATTGATTTCACTAACGGTAGTTTTGAGGTAAACGTATGCATGGCTTTAAATCTCATGGCAATGCCCGGAGAAATTCCACCCCCTCTATAATTTTTATCGCGATCCAAAAATTCATAGTTGATGCATGTACCGGCATCTATAACTAAACAATCTTGTTGAGGAAATAAAAATTGTGCTCCGCAAGCAGCGGCAATTCGATCGACTCCTAAGGTTTGCGGAGTTTCATAAGCAACGTTAATAGGAAGCGGTAGATCATTAGTTAGTATTATTTTTTTTTGTGAGGAGGTTGACCAGTTGAGAATTTCTTTTGCATCGTAATTAACTGAACTCACTAAAATATGATCAAAAGAATTTCCGATCACGAATTTTTTTAAATCTTCAACCTGAGAGAAAAATTCTTTTTGCATTAATTTTTCACCACTAAATATACCGGCCTTAAAGCGTGTGTTACCAGAGTCTATAACCAGATTCATAAATCAATTAAAATCAAAAATAAGCAAAGAAGATACATACCTGATTTTAAATACCTTTGGCCCACAAAATAAACAAGTAAGATGAATCACCTTCTCGAAAAGTTTGAAACAAAGCGCCCGGAAATTGTTTTTGAATGGAAGGATAGTGAAACAGAAGCTGAAGGCTGGGTTGTAATCAATTCGTTGCGCGGTGGCGCAGCTGGTGGAGGCACACGCATGCGCACAGGCCTCGATAAAAGAGAAGTTGAATCGCTTGCCAAAACAATGGAGGTAAAATTTACCGTGTCGGGGCCACCCATTGGCGGGGCAAAATCAGGAATTAATTTTGATCCCAATGACCCGCGTAAAGAAGGGGTGTTGCAACGTTGGTATGCAGCCGTTATGCCTTTGCTTAAGTACTATTACGGCACCGGTGGCGATTTGAATGTAGATGAAATTCATGAAGTAATTCCCATCACTGAAGATGCTGGGGTTTGGCATCCACAGGAAGGAGTATTTACCGGGCATTACAGGCCAACTGAACCGCAGAAAGTTAATCGCATTGGGCAATTGCGCCAGGGGGTTATTAAACTTATAGAGGATGAAATTTATACCCCCTCACTTCAAAAGAAATATACAGTTGCAGATATGTGCACAGGCTATGGGGTAGCCGAAGCGGTGCGTCATTATTATAATTTGTGGGGCGGAAAGTTGGAAGGTAAACGTGCGGTAGTGCAAGGCTGGGGCAATGTGGGTGCCGCTGCAGGGTTTTATCTTTCGCAAATGGGAGTAAAAATTGTTGGCATCTTAACCCGCGAAGGCGGGGTAATTAACCAAGCGGGATATTCACAAACAGAAATAAATAATCTGGTGATGAATAGGGCGGGCAATCGTTTAATAACGAATGAACTTTTGTCTTTTGAAACCGTGAATCAAAAAATTTGGGATTTAGAGTTTGAAGTATTTATTCCTGCTGCTGCTTCGCGACTCATTTCGAAAGATCAAATTGATCGGATGATTGATTCGGGTGTAGAAGTATTTTCGTGTGGCGCTAATGTTCCGTTTGCCGATAAGGAAATTTTCTTTGGAGCCACGGCTTTATATGCTGATGAAAAAGTATCAGTAGTCCCCGACTTTATTGCCAACTGCGGTATGGCTCGGGTGTTTGCTTATTTTATGGAGAAAGAGGTAAGCATGACAGATGAGGCAATTTTCACTGACATCTCAAATACAATATTAAAAGCTTTAAAGAAAACGCACGCCAGCAGCAATAAAAAAACGAGGCTTGCACAAGCCTCGTTTGAAATAGCATTAAAACAACTGGTGGTTTAAGCAGGTGGATGCACCGCCAAATAGGGTTGAATAATTAGATAAACAATGGCTCCTGCAAAGTAACCCAACATGGCCAGCAACGAGATTCGCTTGAGGTACCAAATGAAATCGATTTTTTCCATACCCATTACAGCTACACCAGCCGCAGAGCCGATGATCAGAATACTACCACCTGTTCCGGCACAATATGCAAGGTATTCCCAGATAAGGTGATCCATGTGATAAGTACCCAAATCGTACATACCCATGCTGGCTGCAACCAAAGGCACGTTGTCCACTATTGCTGAAAGAATACCAATTAAAGTGATGATAATACGTTGATCACCCAAGGTGGAATCCAGCCAGGTGGAGAAACTGCTTAAGATGTCCATAGATTGCAATGCGGTAACAGCTAATAATATCCCCAAAAAGAAAAGCACACTAGGTACATCAATTCGGGTAAGTGCACCAGCAGCCGTATAAGGACGCTTATCCGCTTCATCCATATCCGGATTAATTAATTCGGAGACAACCCAAAGCACACCTAAGGCAAGCAACATGCCCAGGTATGGAGGAAGGTGTGTCACTGTTTTAAATATAGGCACAGATACCAATCCACCAACTCCCATAATGAGCATGGTTAAGGAACCTTTTATTTCACCGCCCCCATGTCCGTGACCTCCATGTCCGTGGTCATTATTTTCATGACTGCCTGCGTGGCCAAGTTCGCCTTTCAGTGTAAACTGAAGATAGATAAGAGGAACTATCATACAAACAAGGCTGGGTACGAAAAGCGTTAGCATAATATTACCAGAAGAAATTTGCCCGCCAATCCATAACATAGTAGTGGTAACATCGCCAATAGGCGACCAGGCTCCACCTGCATTGGCTGCAATCACGATCATACCGGCAAAGAACAAACGCATTTGTTTGTTAGGAACAAGTTTGCGAATGAGGGAGATCATGACAATGGAAGTTGTCAGGTTGTCAAGTATCGCTGAAAGGAAAAACGTTATGGTACAGATGATCCACAAAAGCTTTTTTGGGTTTTTCGTATTGATTTTGTCTGTAATGATCCGAAACCCTTGATACGCATCGATTAACTCAACAATAGTCATTGCTCCCATCAGGAAGAAAAGGATAGCTGAAATTTCAGAGAGATGTTCACCTAATTGTTCGCCAATGTGATGAATTTTATCAGGCGAAGAGAGTGCATAAAGAGTCCAGCAGATAACGCCTGTTAAAAGTGCTGATGCGGTTTTGTTTATTTTGATGGGATGCTCAAACGCAATAGCACAATAGCCAAGGACAAAGATGGTGATTACAATTGCTACCATAGATCAAAAGTTAGGTCTATGGTAAATATAGCGGAAAAAAAATATTCCCTTTAGTAAACTTAAATTAAGCCTTTATTGCATGATAAGCGGTTAGATTTCTTTTTAAAAAGTAAGCCCTTATAAATGAAAGATTCCTTCATTTAGTAGATTCAACGCTTTATCTTTTTGTGTTGTATCCACCAGTATAGAAATATTGTTTTGACTTCCGCCATAGGAAACCATGCGAATTGGCAAGATGTTAAGCGATTGAAAAACATCTTTAAGCACCCCTTCTTTTTCGGAAAGTTTATTACCCACAATACAGATAATACTTTGATTGGTATCAACGCCAATCGTTCCAAAGGCTTTTAATTCCTCGAGTATGGCGGTGAGGTTACTGCTATCATCGATGGTTACAGAAACGGCAACTTCCGAAGTGGAAATCATATCGATTGGAGTTTTGTAGCGCTCAAAGACTTCAAATACTTTGCGCAAGAAACCATGAGCCAACAACATTCTGGAAGACTTAATGTTGATTGCAGTAATGCCATCTTTTGCGGCTACGGCTTTAAACAATCCACGACTTCCTTTATCACTAATAATCGTACCCGCGGCCTTTTCATCCATCGTGTTTTTCAATCGAACTGGCACGCTGTATTTCTGTGCCGGCACAATGGTGGATGGATGAAGAATCTTTGCACCAAAATAAGCAAGCTCAGAAGCTTCATCAAAGGTAAGTTCGGCAATGGGTAGAGTCTTTTTTACAATGCGTGGATCGTTGTTATGCATGCCATCAATGTCCGTCCAGATTTGAATTTCTTCGGCACGAATTGCAGCGCCAATTAGCGAAGCCGTGTAATCACTACCACCGCGTTTTAAATTATCTATTTCATTACGATGGTTGCGGCAGATATAACCTTGTGTAACAATGATGTCAACCGAGGCCATGGTTTCAAGAATAGGTCTTAGTCGATCACTTATTTTTTCAAGTTCAGGTTCATGATTTTCATCAATCGACATAAAGTGCAAAGCCGGAAGCAGCCGTGATGAAACTTTTTTCTCCTGCAGGTGATGATAAAATAATTCAGTTGAAATCAATTCGCCTTGTGCCAGCAGTTCGCGATAACTGCGGTCGTCACCCCGATAGCTATCGGGATTACCGGCAGCTAATAATCTAAACAGACTGAAGTAGCGACTTACAATTTCCTGTCCGATTGTTTTGAAGGTTTCGCTTTCGTAAAGTTCTTTTACAAATTGTAAATAATGTTTTTCTAACTCGGCCAGTTCCTGATCCACAGCAGTGTTTTGCTTAGCTATCAGGTGATCACCAATTCGCACCAGGGCATTAGTTGTTCCGCTAAGCGCGGACAGCACAACAATTTTTTTACCGGGCATGCTTAACACGAGGTTAGCAATCTTCTTCATCCGCTCTGGCTTGCCTACCGAGGTGCCTCCAAACTTTACAACTAGCATACTTTTAAATTATGGGTGGCAAAGATAGTTTTGATTGCAGCAAACCGTACCAAAAGTTTAAGAAAAAAAAGACCCTTTGGAGTTTTACTTCCAAAGGGTCGTTAGCTTTTGCTCGATGAGCAATCTTATTTTACTTCTTCGTATTCAACATCGGTAGCATTGCCACCTGCTCCGCCAGTTTCACCAGCAGTAGATTGATTACTCTCTGCGCCTGGGTTTGGATTTTGCCCAGCCTGAGCACCGCCAGCATACATTTCTTGAGAAGCCAATTGCCATGCAGCATTCAAGGCTGTCATAGCGCCATCAATAGCTGCTAAATCCTGACTCTTATGTGCTTCTTTCAATTTTTCTAAAGCTTGCGTGATGGCTGTCTTGTTGCCTTCAGAAAGTTTTTCACCAAACTCCTTCAACTGCTTTTCAGTTTGGAAGATCAATGAATCGGCCTGATTGATTTTTTCAACCTTCTCTTTCTCTTTCTTATCGCTATCGGCATTAGCCTGAGCCTCTTCTTTCATCTTCTTGATTTCTGCATCGGTCAAGCCGGAAGACGCTTCGATACGAATCTTCTGCTCTTTACCTGTTCCTTTATCTTTTGCAGATACGTGAAGAATACCGTTAGCATCTATATCAAACGTAACTTCAACTTGTGGCACACCGCGCGGTGCTGGTGGAATTCCATCTAAATGGAATCGACCAATCGTGCGATTGTATTGCGCCATCTCGCGCTCACCTTGAAGAACATGTATCTCTACGGATGGTTGACTATCTGATGCTGTTGAAAATACTTCTGATTTCTTAGAAGGAATAGTAGTATTCGATTCAATCAACTTGGTAAACACACCACCCATGGTTTCAATACCTAATGAAAGTGGAGTAACATCTAATAAAAGTACATCCTTCACTTCACCAGTAAGCACACCACCTTGAATGGCAGCACCAACGGCTACAACCTCATCCGGGTTAACACCTTTTGATGGCTTCTTACCAAAGAATTTCTCAACTTCTTCTTGAATGCGTGGAATACGAGTTGAACCACCTACTAAAATAACCTCATCAATTTGAGATACGGTGTAACCTGAATCAGCCATTGCTTTTTTGCAAGGATCCAAGGTTCTCTTTATCAAGTCATCGCACAGTTGTTCGAATTTTGCACGACTTAACTTTTTCACTAAGTGCTCGGGCACACCATCTACGGAAGTGATATAAGGCAAATTTATTTCGGTTTCGTTACCGCTTGACAATTCAATCTTTGCTTTTTCAGAAGCTTCCTTCAATCGCTGAAGTGCCATTGGATCTTTGCGAAGATCAATATTTTTGTCAGCCTTAAATTCATCGGCCAGCCAATTCATAATACGCATGTCGAAGTCATCACCACCAAGGTGTACATCACCATTAGTTGATTTTACTTCAAATACACCATCGCCTAATTCTAATATCGACACATCGAATGTACCACCACCTAAATCATAGACAGCAATTTTCATGTCTTTGTTCTTCTTATCTAAGCCATAAGCTAACGCTGCGGCAGTAGGCTCGTTGATAATACGCTTTACTTCTAAGCCAGCAATCTGTCCGGCTTCTTTTGTGGCCTGACGCTCTGCATCGTTAAAGTAAGCAGGTACAGTAATGATGGCCTCTGTAATGGTTGTTCCTAAATAATCTTCTGCAGTGCTCTTCATTTTTTGAAGAATCATAGCCGAGATTTCTTGCGCTGTATAAAGGCGATCTCCAATGCGCACGCGCACCGTGTCATTGTTTCCACTCTCTACTTGATAGGAAACCATTTTCTTTTCACCACTTATTTCATTGAACTTTTTGCCCATGAAACGCTTGATAGAAGAAACGGTATTTTTTGGATTAGTAATGGCTTGACGTTTGGCAGGATCACCCACTTTACGTTCGCCCTTTCCATTATCCAAAAAGCCTACAATACTTGGCGTGGTTCTGCGACCTTCGCTATTCGCAATTACCACCGGCTCATTGCCCTCCATTACGGCTACGCATGAGTTTGTGGTTCCTAAGTCTATTCCAATAATTTTTCCCATGATATGTTCGGTTTTTTGATTTTAGATTCTTGTTGCAAAACCTCTTTAACAAGGGTTGTGCCAAGGGGGATTTTTATGAAAAAAGTGACAGAGTGGCAGAACGAGCTTATTATCGCGCGTTTTGATTGTATTACTTATTGATTTATGTCATTGACTCCACTCCGTTGGAGTTCTATCCCAGCGGTGCTTCATAAGTTCTAACGCTAAAGCCTGTTCCAATTTTTTACCATCGCTTGTGGCGATATTGGCTTCAACATGGCTCAACTTGCGCATACCCGGAATGATGGTATCAACGTCATCATTACATAAAATGAAACGCAGCGCCATCTCGGCCATAGTCATATTTGTTGGAATAAGGGATCTAAGTGCTTCAGCGTGGTCTACACTCGAGTTTAAGTTTTCAGGAACAAAATACGTGTTGCGCCAATCGTCTTTCGGGAACACAGTTTCTTTAGTAAGCATTCCTGTAAGGGTGCCCTCATCAAATGGAACTCTGGCAATAATTCCAATATCTAATTTCCTGCAAAGCGGAAATAAATTATCAATAGGATTTTGGTCAAAGATGTTGTAGATCACTTGCACGGTATCAATCAAACCAGTTTCAAGTGTACTAAGTACATTGTCGGGCTCCCATCGGTTTACACTAATACCAACGTGTTTCACTTTACCCGAGGTTTTAAGTTTTTCAATCGCTTCTTTCCAATCATCATGGTGTGCCCAACTATCTTCCCACACATGAAATTGTTGCAGGTCAATACAATCCACGCGTAAATTCTTCAAACTTTTTTCGGTGTATTCAATGATGTGCGAAGCGGGAAAACATTCATCCAGGCTAAACTCAGCTTTTGATGGCCACTGAAAATTTTTTGGCGGAATTTTAGTAGCAAAATACAAACGCCTGGTAGAATGCTGTTTTAAAAGAGTGCCTAGAATTTGTTCACTCAGGCCGGCACCATATCCCCAGGCAGTATCAAAAAAATTACAACCAAGTTCAACTGAGCGAGTAAGAGAGAAATCGACCTCTCGGTTATCTGTTTCTTTCCAGCCGGCCAAGCCCCACATACCATAGCCAATTTCTCCTACCTGCCAGTCCGTTCGGCCAAATCTTCTGTGTTCCATAATGATGATGTCTAATTAAGTGTAGTTAATGCGAGAATTAGTTCTTTTTGAATGTATAATACTAAATAGCCTTAAACTTGATTTCACAAGAATCAAAAGCACTTTAGATAAGGACATTGAAACTAGATAAATTTTAGGATCGACAAGATACTCAAATTAGTTACTTTTGCGCCTCATTTTTATCATGACACTCAATCAGGAAATAGCCAAACGAAGAACATTCGGTATCATCAGTCACCCGGATGCAGGAAAAACTACGCTCACAGAAAAATTGCTACTATTTGGAGGAGCTATTCAAAAAGCTGGCGCTGTAAAGTCATCGAAGATTAAAGATCATGCGCGCAGCGACTGGATGGAGATTGAAAAGCAACGTGGAATATCTGTGGCTACTTCGGTAATGGGGTTTAATTACAAAGACATTAAGATAAATCTTTTAGATACTCCCGGTCACCAGGATTTTGCTGAAGACACGTATCGAACGCTCACGGCTGTGGATAGTGTAATTCTTGTTATTGATTGCGTGAAGGGTGTGGAGTCGCAAACTGAAAAGTTGATGGAGGTTTGCCGCATGCGTAACACACCGGTACTTTGTTTTATAAATAAGCTTGATCGTGAAGGGCGAGATCCGTTCGATTTGTTAGATGAGATTGAAGAAAAACTGGGTATTCTGGTTCGCCCCTTAAGCTGGCCTATCAGCATGGGTAAAACATTTAAAGGAGTTTATAATCTTTACGATAAGAGTTTGAATCTATTCACACCAAGTAAGATTACCGTTCAAGAAAGTATTAATGTTAAAAACATCAATGACCCTGAATTGGATACTTTGGTTGGTGAAAATTATGCAAAGCAACTGCGTGCCGATGTTGAACTGATTGAAGGAGTTTATTCTGAATTTGATCCGCAAAATTATTTGAGTGGAGATGTGGCTCCGGTTTTCTTTGGCAGCGCTGTTAACAACTTTGGGGTAAAAGAATTGCTGGATACATTTATTACCATTGCGCCAGCACCAATTCCGCGCGAGACTACTGCGCGTATTGTAAAGCCGGAAGAAGAAAAATTTTCAGGATTTATATTTAAGATTCATGCCAACATGGATCCTAAACATAGAAACCGAATTGCCTTTTTGCGAGTTTGCTCAGGCAAATTTGAGCGCGCCACCAATTACTATCACGTAAGGCAAGAAAAGGGAATCCGGTTTTCGAATGCAACAGCCTTTATGGCGCAAGATCGTGAAACAGTAGATGAAGCTTGGCCTGGCGATATAGTTGGATTGTATGACACCGGCAATTTGAAAATTGGTGATACCCTCACTGATGGTGAAAAATTTGTTTACACCGGCATACCAAGTTTTTCGCCAGAGATTTTCAAAGAGGTGATCAACAAAGACGCGATGAAAACAAAACAATTGGAAAAGGGCTTACTTCAATTAATGGAGGAGGGTGTGGCGCAATTGTTTACCTATGAACTTGGAAAGCGGAAAGTAGTTGGCGTAGTGGGGGCACTTCAGTTTGAAGTAATTCAGTTTCGGTTAAAGAATGAATACAGTGCTTCCGCAGAATTTGCGGGACAAAATATTTACAAAGCTTGTTGGATCAGCAGCAAAGACCCTAAGAAATTCCAGGAATTTCTTGATTCGAAGCAAAGACACATTGCGCGCGACAAGGATGATAAAATTGTTTTTATGGCTGAGTCACGTGCGTGGTTGCAAATGGTGCAAGACAATTTTCCTGAAATCAATTTTCACTTTACATCTGAGTTTAAAGATTGATTACTGATTACTTTCGAAGTCGTAAATTAACTTGGAAACATCTGCCATTGCCTGAATGCCAGCATCCGTATTGGTTAACTCTTTTGAAAGTAGAACAAGAATATATTTTCTTCCATCGGGTAAAAATACAATTCCTGAATCGTGTTGTACACCCGTAATTGATCCTGTTTTGTGAGCAACCTTAACATTTTTAGGTAGTTCGGCAGGTATAATTTCATTGAAACGCTGATCTAATAAAATATCAATCATCGCCATACTTGCCTCAGCATTTACAACTTCTTCATTGGCAATATTTTCATATAAAAGCATTAGGTCATAGGCTGTTACCTGGTTGTTTAGCCTTGCATTAAAAGCCTTCGTATCTTCAACTCCTCGCAACACCTGAATGTCATTAGCGCCAATATCACGCATGGTTTGAGTTACGTTTTTAGCATCTACTAATTCTACTATTAAATTAGTGGCCAGGTTGCTGCTAATAATAATCATATCGTACAGCAAGGAATAAACGGTGCGCTTTTCGCCTATGTGTTTGTAAATTAGTGTGTCGCTGTCGTCCGTTGGGCTAAGCGAATACAAACTGCTATCTACAATGCTTTTGAATTCATTTTTTATCAGTAGGGAATCCTTGAGCGAAAACTTTCCGGCAGCAGCCTGTTTATAAACCTCCACCATTACGGGCGCTTTCATCGTGCTGGCTGCATGAAACAATTGGTGTTCGTTAAAAAATATTTCTTCACCGGTTGTAAGGTCTTTAAAGGCTACAGCAAAAACACCGCTTTGTTTATTGAGAATGGCAGTAACTTGTTCTTTAACAGTTTGCACTGAAGGCTTGGTTTTACAACCCATCAGCAGCATCAGCAACAAGAAAACACTAGTTAATCGACTTATCATAATTTGTTTGTTTGAATGTCGGTTTTAAATTACACCTTTTATGAATAGTTCCTTACGAATTTTATATGAAGACAATCATTTGCTGATTGTGAACAAACCGGCAGGCATGCTTGTGCAGGGTGATGCCACTGGCGACAAGCCTTTGGTTGAAATAGGGAAGGAGTACATCAAGGAAAAATATCAGAAACCCGGTGCTGTTTTTTTAGGAGTGGTGCACCGAATTGATAGACCGGTGAGTGGCGCGGTGGTGCTTGCGCGCACGTCTAAGGCGTTGGAGCGCATGAATGAGCTCTTTCGCGATAAGCAAACGAAGAAAACGTATTGGGCACTTGTTAAAAAAATTCCACCAAACCCGCAGGGTACATTAGTGCATTGGTTGGTAAAGGATGAACAGAAAAATAAAACAACCGCGTATGCTCGTGAGAATGCAAAAGGCCAGCGTTCAGAACTGAGTTATAAAATCATTGGTGAGCAATCCGGATTTTATTTGCTTGAGGTAAAGCCCATTACCGGCAGGCCTCATCAAATTAGAGTACAGCTTGCATCTATGGGTTGCCCAATTGTTGGCGACTTGAAGTATGGCTACCCAACTCCGGCATCTGACGCCAGCATCGGATTGCATGCGCGACAAATTGAATTTATTCATCCTGTAAAAAAAGAACCGCTAATTGTTTCGTGCGAGTTGCCGCGCAATGAGTTATGGAAATTATTCCGTTAAAAATATTTCTTTGCAGTTCCATAAGATTTATAGTACTTGTGAAAATTAAATCTATAATAATGGTTAGAAAGATATCTGTGTATTTGTTTTTTTGTTTATCGGCCTGTACAATAATTCCGGATGACGCGCTTGATAAACTTCCCGAACAAGTTGTAGTAAGTGGACTTGAAATAAGATTTCGAAATGAAACTACAGGCGAACAGAAAGTAGCACCTGCTAAACTAAACCGAAGTGCGCAAAAAATTGAAATTAATTGGCCTGAAGACGTTGATATTTTCTTTTACAACAAGAATGTTAGCAAATCTGTTTACCAGCTAAATACAGCTGGGTTTACCGAAAAAATAACAACCACATTTATAGATGGTTCAGAGATAGTGGATGAAATCGTTTATGATGGTAGTAACCGCATTGCTCAATTGAAAAACTCTTTCTTTAACGATAACTTAAAATTCTTTTATATAGGTGATCAATTAGACAGCATTGCCAAAACAAGAACTTTGCCTGGCGGAAGTACCCAAACGGGGTTTTACAAACGCACTGATGCTGATAAGTTTGTAAGCATATTTCCATTCAATAGCGGGCAGGCATATTCTCTTTTCTTCAGTTATATTGGAGAATGCACTTGCGAGGCAACCGCACCAGTGGCTAATGAATTAAATAAAACAGGTTACACGTATTCTAATCAGGATTCTCCTTATTACAGTGGTTTTTATTTGGAGACTATCTATCGCCAGCAAATTGGTAGTAACTATTGCAATAAAACATTTTCCAGTACCTTTTCTGAATCCAATAGGAACTTCTTTAGCAAGTCCAATTACCGAGAAAATTATTCTTTTGATTGTGCGAACCCCGGTAAAAATTACCTAAGCGTTTTCTTATTGATTCCTGAAACTGTACCTGATTTTCTATCCGTTTATCTCGCTACAGTTGATAGTGAAGTAAAAAGATTAAATATCAATCCAAAAACTTCCGACTGGGTGTTAGGGGCTTACTATACCTATTCACCACTTTAACCAAGAACCAATATGACGTATAGAAAATTTATCGTAGCAGTAGTATGTTTAATACCGATTTCTGGTGTTGGTTATTCACAAGATCAACAAATTGAGTTGGGTATTAAAGCAACTGTTTTGTCGTCTGATTTAACGTATGCAGAATCTTCCTCTTACAGGGGATTAGGATATTCAATTGACGCGAATTATTTTTTTAACCGGAAATTAGCAGCTGGAGTTTTTTATTCCCGGTCGGCCTATAGTAACCAAGCCAGCGAAAGTTATTTATCAAAACCCGGCACCTATGATGCTAACTTTGGATCATATCAGTTTCTTCAATATGGGCTATCGGGAAAAATTACTACAAGCCGCGAACGGTTTATGCAGATCTATGCAATTGCAAGGCTTTATAAAATGGAATCCGTTTATGATTTTAATGAAGATCTTGGTTTTGTAGCTAAAGATAAGGGCATGTGCGGTGCTGTTGGATTTGGTATTGTTTTCCGATTTTCACGAAGAGTTGGGTTTAATCTCTTTGAAGCAAGTTACAATGCCTTTTTAACTGATTTTGAGTTAACTAAATCCAATTTTACACCCTCGGCTTTCCAAATACGATCGGGACTTGTTATTAATTTTTTGGATCGCAAATAAACCGTTATCTGCACTAAGTTTGAATCTTGCGGTAACCATTTTTAGAGGTAACAAAATTACCAATTTGGATATTCGGTTAGCCTTGCCTTTACTATCTTGGCACGTAAAGAATATCGATGAATTGGCTGAGTAAATTGCAAACCCGTTGGAAAGTTGATAGCATTTGGCAGGTTATTGTCATCCTTGCTGTATTTGCCTGCACAGGATTCACCGTTTTGTTAATCAAAACTCCTTTGTTTGAATATTGGTTTCCATTTGGTGAAAAACCTCTTTGGACGAGTTTACTTTACTGGATTTTGATTTTACCCGTTTATAATATTTTTCTATTACTGTACGGATTTCTTTTCGGTCAATTCCATTTCTTTTGGAATTTTGAGAAACGGTTTTTTAGTAGATTTGCCAATATCATTAACAAAAAAAATCATGAATAAAACTCTTATTTGTTTAGTTGGACTAATTTGTTTGTTCTCTTACACTGCGCAGGCACAGTATGCAAAGGGAGATAAACTTTTGAATCTCGGTATAGGCGTAAACTCCTATTATAATGGTGGAATTCCGCTTAGTGCTTCTTTTGAAGTGGGTGTCACTGATGCAATCAGTGTTGGGGCTGGGTTTGATTACCTTAATTACAACTATAGGATTGGCGGTGCAAAATATGGATTTTCGATTCTATACATTGGCGCAAGAGGTTCTTATCATTTTAATGAGTTACTCAATCTATCGATAGAAGAATTAGATCTGTACGGTGGCGCTAGCGTTGGGTTTAGAAGTTTCAACTGGAAAGATAATTATTCCAATTCGGGCCTGGGTGGTAGCTATGATAATGGCGTGTTTTTAGGAATACATGTTGGCGCTCGCTATTACTTTAAGCCAAGCATCGGAGCATTTTTGGAAGTTGGCGCTGGTGGATCGAGCAACGCAAAACTTGGTGTAGCCTTTCGGTTTTAATTCGTAGATTATTAACCCCTAAATAAAACTCAATGAAAAAAATTTATTACCTGATAATCGCGGGTGCTGCGCTTGGTGCGTGTTCAACGCCTAAGTACACCGCTAGTTTTAACTCATACCAATCGTATGCCGCAAAGCCGCAAACTAACCCAGCCCCTGTTGTTGCAAACAAGCCTGTGCAGGAAGTTGCCCTTGCAAGTAATTCTTCAACACCACTGGTAGTAGCGGAAGCGGCAGGTACCTCAACGGCTGTTAAGAAAACGTATGTTCAAATGAACAAAGTTGAGCGTAAAGCACTACGCAATCATTTGCGCAGCGAAATTAAAACGTATGTGAAGGAGCAGAAAAAGCATACGCTTGAATCTGAAAAGACAAATAGAGGAATGGATAACGACTTAAAGCTTGCTGCTATTTTTGGAGCTGTAGGAATTGTTGCCTTAATAATTAGTGGTAATGTATTTTATATTCTTGGAGGAATTGCACTAATTATTGGTGTAGTGTTTTTTGTGAAGTGGTTAGTAAGACAATAGCCTGATACATTAAACGAAAAGGCCTGATTGAATTTTTCAATCAGGCCTTTTTATTGAGTAAGTTCTTCAAAATTATTTTTTCAACCCATCGGCCAATAAAATCACTTTGTTTTTAAGTACTTCTACAACGCCTCCTGTAATGTGAACCTGCTCGGCTAAGCTTTTTGATTTATATTCAACCACTCCATCTTGCAACAAGCTTACTAATGGAGCGTGGTCGTTTAAAACCTGAAACGATCCGTCAGCACCAGGGAAAGTAGCAGATGAAACTTCGCCTTCAAATACTTTTTTATCAGGAGTAATAATTTCTAAATGCATTTTATTCAATTTGAAAATTAATTGACTTGAAAATTTGAAGATGATTAGATGCTAGATAAAAAGGATTGTTACAATCACAATTTAAACAACTCATCATTCAATTTTCGAATTCTTATTTCACATCGGCTAACATCTTCTCACCTTTAGCAATCGCATCTTCTATGCTACCCACCAGGTTAAAGGCCATTTCTGGAAGGTGATCAGCTTCACCATCCATAATCATGTTAAATCCTTTGATGGTATCTTTAATATCAACCAATGCCCCTTTCAAACCTGTGAAGGCTTCGGCAACGTGGAAAGGTTGAGATAAGAAACGTTGAACTCTTCTTGCACGGGTTACCGTTAATTTATCTTCGTCAGAAAGTTCGTCCATACCTAAGATGGCAATAATATCCTGAAGTTCCTTATAGCGTTGAAGGGTTAACTTCACCCGCTGTGCACAATTGTAATGTTCTTCACCAACAATATCAGCACGTAAAATACGTGATGTTGAATCCAACGGATCCACCGCAGGATAAATACCTAACTCAGCAATTTTACGAGACAATACCGTTGTGGCATCCAAGTGAGCAAAGGTTGTTGCCGGAGCCGGATCGGTCAAGTCATCGGCAGGCACATACACAGCTTGCACAGAGGTAATGGATCCGTTCTTGGTAGAAGTAATGCGCTCTTGCATTGCACCCATTTCAGATGCTAGTGTAGGTTGATACCCTACCGCTGAAGGCATACGACCCAAAAGAGCTGATACTTCAGAACCTGCTTGCGTAAAGCGGAAGATATTATCAATAAAGAAAAGAATGTCTTTTCCTTTTCCCTGACCATCACCATCGCGGAAGTATTCGGCAACAGTTAATCCGGAAAGAGCTACCCGTGCGCGTGCGCCAGGAGGTTCGTTCATCTGACCAAAAACAAATGTTGCTTTAGAGTCTTTTAGTTTTTCTAAATCAACTTTAGAAAGATCCCAGCCACCTGCATGTAGGGATTTCATAAACTCAGGACCATAATCCACAATGCCAGCTTCAATCATCTCGCGAAGCAAATCGTTTCCTTCACGGGTGCGCTCGCCAACACCAGCAAATACGGATAATCCCGCATATGCCTTGGCAATGTTGTTAATCAATTCCTGAATCAATACAGTCTTGCCAACACCAGCACCTCCAAATAATCCGATCTTACCACCTTTTGAGTAGGGCTCAATCAAGTCAATTACTTTAATACCGGTAAATAGTACTTCTGATGAAGTAGAAAGATTTTCGTAGCTCGGAGCTGATCTATGAATGGGTAATGATTGCGTTCCTTTCGGTTGCTTAATGCCATCAATAGCATGACCGACCACATTAAACAAGCGACCTTTGATATCTTCGCCAATAGGCATTTCAATAGGAGAACCCGTATCGGTTACTTTCATACCGCGAACTAGTCCTTCGGTTCCATCCATTGCAATGGTGCGAACCCGATCTTCACCAAGGTGTTGTTGTGTTTCAAGCACTACTACAGTGCCATCTCCTTTGGTTACTTCCAGCGAATCCAGAATGTTAGGGAGTTTAGTGCCGGGCTCGTCAAATGCAACGTCTACTACCGGACCGATTACTTGGGTGATTCTACCACTATTGGCCATTGAATTATTGAAGTTTAAGATTATCTATTGAATTAGGATTTATGAGAGCCTAGGGTCTTAAAATCCGGCCACAAAAGTACTTTTTTATAGGGTTATAACAAACGCTGTTACAAGGTTTTGTTGAAGATTATGCCGTCTATCTGGCTTATCAGAAACATTGACTATCAATTGATTACCATAATAGATGGTAACGAGTTTATTTTTTAAGCACTTTTTAATTCAATGCGGAATGTAGTGCCCTGATTTTCCTCAGAAGATTTCACAAAAATTCTACCTTCATGATACATTTCTATGATTCGTTTTGCCAACGCAAGGCCCAATCCCCAACCTCGCTTTTTGGTGGTGAAGCCTGGTTTAAAAACGTTTGTGATCAATGTTTTAGGAATACCTTTTCCAGTATCAGAAATATCAATAAATACTTTGTGATCGCTACCCCGCAAAATTTTGATTGCTATAGTGCCCGAATTTCCCATGGCATCTACCGCGTTTTTACAAAGGTTTTCAACTACCCATTCAAACAAAGGAGCATGCACTTTTGCCGCAATGGTTTCGGAGAGGGCATATACTTCAAAATTTATTTTAGAGGACACACGCGGTTGCAGGTAGCTTACCACATTGTTTACTAATTGAAGCACATTTTCTTCTTTGAGCACAGGCGTAGAACCAATGCTGGAAAAGCGCTCGGTTACCACGCGTAGCTTGCGAATGTCTTTATCCAGTTCGTCTACAATACCTTTATTTTTTATATCAGGGTCATCGCGCAACACTTCTATCCAGGCCATGAGCGAAGATAGAGGAGTACCCAATTGATGAGCCGTTTCTTTGGCAAGCCCAACCCAAACCTGATTTTGTTCAGCTGTGCGCGAGTAGTTGAATGCGAGGTAGGAGATAAACCCAAAGATGGCGAGTACCGAAAGTTGTATGTATGGGAAGGCAATAAGTTGGGTTAAGAGCGTAGAGTTTTTGTAGTATACATATTGCCTCTCATATACCTCGCCAGTTTCAGGGTCTTTTAAAATAATTTCGATGGGAGAAAAACTTTTGCTCATCTTCTCTGCTTCTTTTTTCAACAACTCATCTTTTCTTTCCTTAGGCAGAGATTCTTTAATATTAAGGTTGGTTGATTGATATCCATTACTTTTAGTAAACCAGATCACCGGAACGTATTTGTTTTTAAAGAGAATCTCATCCGTCACAAATACAATATTACCCTCCGAACTATTTAAAGTGTATTCAAGTGCTTTCGCAAAAAGCTCAACTTGTTGCCTCTCCCGCTCCTTCAATTGCTCAACCAGAATGTTGGTATAATAGATTGATCCAGCACTAATTAAAACCGATACAACCAATATTATCCACTTCAACTTAGTGTTGTCTTGGTAAAAGTCCATGGAGGCTGGCAATTGTACTTTCTTGCTCATATCAGTATGGAAATTATGCAAATAGATTTCTATTGCATAACGATGTTAAACAAAAAAACCAGATGCTGAACACCCGGTTTTTTTTAGTAAGGCTGTTACTATAAACTAGCCCTTCATCATAAACCACTTGGCCAATACTTTATAACTTACTTTAGTGCCCGTCATTAAAATTCCCACCCGATAAATTCTTCCAGCTACCCACGTAGTAAGAAGAAAGCCGCCTATGAGTAGTGCAATAGAAAGCGCTAATTGCCAGTCCGGCACGCCAAAAGCAATACGTCCTACCATAGCAACCGGAGAGGTGAATGGAATAACCGAGAGCCAAAAACTAGCCGAGCCATGCGGATCCCTAAGAATAAACATAAAGAGCCCGAAATAGCCAATAAGCAAAGGAATAGTAACCGGAAATTGAAACTGCTGCGCCTCTTGTTGCGAATCAACAGCAGAACCTACGGCAGCAAACAAAGCACCGTAGAGTAAGTAGCCACCCAGAAAATAGAAAACAAAAACGAGTGCTATTTTCATCAAGGGCAATTCATTTAAATTACCAAGTAGCTCAGCAACCTGCGAATTTTGTTGACCAATAGACTCTTTCATCTCCGGGTTCTTTTCCATTTGTTTTGTAACCTGCTCCATCATTTGCTTTTGCGGCATCTTAAGGCCAAAGTAGGCAAGCGTGCCAGATGATAAAACGGAGATGAGAATAATCCAGATTGTGAATTGCAATAAACCCACAGAGGCAATACCAATGATTTTGCCAAGCATGAGTTGAAAGGGTTTTACAGACGAAACAATTACTTCCACAACTTTAGAAGTTTTCTCATCAATTACACCTTGCATAATCTGAATACCATAAATTAATACGAACATGTAAATCAGAATGCCTAATCCAAAACCCAAAACATATAGAATACCCGAGTTGCTTGATTTCTCTTCACCCGTTTCTGAGAGACTGTATTGTTTTAAATTAACTTTTGGACGTAAACTTTTTAGCGTTGCTTCATCGATGTTATACTCCTTTAATTTAAGATCATGAATTTGAATTTCGATGGAATTCTCAAGATCACCCACCTTTTCAATACTGGGATTTTCTTTAGTATAAATGGCAACGCCTTCGGGTTTGTTAATATCTATTTTAGGAATGTACAGCAAAGCAAAGTCTTTTGTTTCGTTGTAAACTTTCTTGGCCTGATCAAACGGCATATCTAATGGAACGAATGTAAATCGTTTGTCACTTTGAAATGTGAATAACTTACTTTCATCAAGCACCTGTACCGTTTCTGCTTTCGCAGATTGCTCTTCGCGAATTGCAATGTAGGCAAGGCCACCGATGATAGCCGGAAAAATCAAAGGCACTAAAATGGTAGCAATCAAAAAAGATTTTTTCTGCACACGCGTAAGGAACTCACGTTGTATGATTAGTAGAATTTTGTTCATGGTATAATGATTAAACTTCTTGTAAATGTTTTTTCAGTGCTTCGTCCCCTTCACCTTTTACCAGATCGATAAAAATATCGGCCATGCTGGGTACCTTCTCCATAAAACTGTGTACTTCAGTAATATCAATTAAGTCGCGAAGAACCTGATTGCCGTTTATGCCATGGCTTGCTTTTAAAGTAGAGGAGAATAAGCCTTCTTCTAATGGAACTTGTTTAAGTAGTTCGTAACGCCCAGCAGGTAAGCTGAATGTGTTGCCCCTGTGCTCCACCATAAATGTATTTGATTTATATTGGGCTTTTACCTCCTTCTTCCCTCCTTCCAAAATTAATTTTGATTTATTAATCAAGGCAATGTGATCGCACAATGATTCAACCGTTTCCATGCGGTGCGTAGAAAAAATAATGGTGCTGCCATTTTCTTTTAACTCCAAAATCTTCTCAGTAATCAATTGAGCATTTACCGGATCAAATCCTGAAAAAGGTTCATCTAGGATAATCAGTTTTGGTTCATGCATTACCGTGCTGATGAACTGCACTTTTTGCGCCATTCCTTTTGAAAGATCTTCAACCTTCTTATGCCACCAATCTTTAATTTCAAATTTTTCAAGCCACACTTTAATTCGATCCAAAGCTTGTTTGCGGCTCATTCCTTTTAATTGAGCGAAGTAAAGGAGTTGTTCGCCTACCTTCATTTTTTTATACAAACCGCGCTCTTCCGGCAAATAGCCGATCATACCCACATGCTTGTCTTGCAATTTCTCTCCAAAAATTTCAATGGTACCCTCGTCAGCATTAATGATCTGATTGATAATGCGGATAAGCGTTGTCTTGCCTGCTCCATTAGGGCCAAGCAATCCATAAATAGATTTTTCAGGAATGGTGATGCTTACTGAATCAAGAGCCTTGTGATTCGTGTATTGCTTGGTAACATTTTTTGTAACGAGTGCATTCACTGGCAAAGAGTTTAGTGTTAAACAATAGTATCAAAAATAACGATAGAATTACAGCGAACCAGAAATCCTCACAAAGGTTTTCAACCTTTGTCTTCTGAGAAATAAAGGTGAAACCCTTTAAACCATAAAATTACTTGAAAACGATTTTTCCCATCGATACATCCAGATCAAATACCAATGCATTCTTGCTGTTTTTAGAGTATGCCTCGTTTGCATATTTGTTAGGCGCAATCTTTTTTAACGTTCGGGATAGATTGATGCTACATAACCACGAATCGTTAATGGTTACCATTACGGGTACTTCATCGGCAGGAAGTTGAATGACCAGATTGCCGGCACCTACGCTACCAATTACATGATTGTTTACTGTTGGCTTATCACTGAAATCAAGAAACATGTTGCCGAAGCCTACATCGGCTACTACTACTTTGGATCGTGCTAGGTTTAGTTGTCGTGCAGTAAGCGAACCCATATCCACTTTCACCCGAAAGGTGTCCATGTCTATTTTATTTTCGCCCCCATTATAGCTGATGTTTACATCGGCACTTCCGGTATAGATTTTTAATTTTTGTATAGACAGACCTGATAGATCAACATTTGCATTGCCTAATCCATATTCGAGTTCGAGTGAGTACGGAATAGATTCAGAAAGATATACTTTCCAGAATTTATCGGATGGACGTTCATCGGAACCAAAAACGCGATACGATATTTTTTGACTGACTCCACGCTCAGCGGCTTGATCTAACGAAAGATTTACTTTACAGGTAGCGCCTTTTAGTTCATTGCTGAACGAATGGGCATATTCAACAAGATCCTGATTGCTATAAATATTAAGGATATCCTCGTTCTTGCTGGGGCGAATAAAGCAGTTGCCTGTTTTGGTACTTAATTTTAATTCGACAAAGTTACAATTTTCCGTTTTTTCCACCGAAAATTGCTTTTTGATTTGCCCGCTTACCCCCACGGCCACATTACTACCCAATAAAGCCAAAACAATCAATCTCACCATGCCCGTTATTACGCGTTAGTTAGGTTAATGTTACTGTTATGTAAGAATGAGTATCATTTTGCAACAAACCGAGCCCGGTTCGGCAAAAAAAATAACCCGTAAAGGCTTTATACGGGTTAACTCAATTTGAGTTATAAAATCGCAATGAAAACTTTCGATTACCCGAAATATTCCTTCATACGCTCAAAAAAACCTTTTTCGCCAGCATCAGGCTGTGGTTGGAAGTTGGGAGCAGATTTGAGACTTTCAAGCTTTGTCTTTTCCTCGCTGGTTAATTTTCTTGGTGTCCACACATTAATATAGATGAGTTGATCACCGGCACTGTAGCCATTAATATCTTTCAAGCCCTTTCCACGAAGGCGCAGGATTTTTCCGCTCTGTGTGCCGGGTTCTATTTTAATGCGCGCTTTTCCACCAATTGACGGAACTTCTACTTGGGTACCGAGAGCTGCATCAATAAAACTAATGTGCAGATCGTACACTAAATTATTTCCATCGCGCTTTAATTCTTTGTCTTCAACTTCTTCAATTAAAATGAGTAAGTCGCCAGGCACGCCACCACCTGGGGCCTCATTGCCTTTGCCCGACATAGAAAGTTGCATGCCTTCACTTACACCTGCAGGAATTTTTACGGTAATCATGTCTTCTTTTGATACAAGACCTGAGTTATCTACGCCAGACGGGCGTTTATCAATTAATTGCCCGGCACCATTACACGCAGAGCATGTTGTAGTGGATACCATTTGACCCAACATGGTGTTTACCACTTTTCTTAGTTGACCAGTGCCACCGCACGTTTGGCAATTTTTAAACGTAACTCCTTCGGCTCGCACCAAGCGATTTACTTTTATTTTTTTCTCAATGCCGTTGGCAATTTCTTCCAACGATAGTTTGAGTTTGATTCTTAGGTTGGAGCCTTTGCGTTGACGGGTTCTTCCACCACCACCAAAAAAACTATCGAATGGGCTGCTGCCACCGCCACCAAAAATATCTCCGAACTGACTGAAGATATCTTCCATATTCATATCCTGACCACGGAACCCACCAGCACCGGGCCTTGAATGACCAAAGCGATCATATTGTGCACGCTTCTCGGTGTTACTTAAAATCTCATAGGCTTCGGCAGCTTCTTTAAATTTTTCTTCAGCAGCTTTATCCCCTTGATTTTTATCGGGGTGAAATTGAATAGCAACCTTGCGATACGCTTTTTTTATTTCTTCCTGCGTTGCGCTTTTGCTTACACCCAGTATTTCGTAATAGTCTCTCTTAGTCATAAATCGAAGTTAGAAACTCGAGGTTCGAATTTCGAGGTTTGAAGCTCGAAGTTGGAGGTTCGAATTAGTTATCATTTTTTGTTTCCCAGTTTTGATGAAGCTTGGTCAGCATTTTACCAATGTGATCAAGTTGATCTTCATATTTTAAATATTCTTCTTCTTTAATGTAGCCGCAATCTTTTGCAAACTGTATCCAATTCTGCGTTTCTCCGGCAGACCCTAATGCATCAATCAAATGAACTTTGAATTTGTTTTCATAATTTCTTTTAGACCAACCTTCAACGATGTTGGCACTAATCGATCTTGATGATCGAACTACTTGCGAGGTAAGTGAGTAGAGTTCTTCCTTTGGAAATTTTCTTGAGTCACGGAAAATATTCATAGCCATTTCGTAAGAAATGTTGTAAACATCTAAATCCTTGTATGACTTTATCATCTTTTAGTTATGAACCTCGAATTTCTAATCTCCAACTTCGAACCTCTAACTACCCACCACTACTTTGGCGAAGCGTATAACTTTGTCGTTGAGCAAGTATCCCTTCTCAACCACATCCATTATTTTTCCCTTCAGCTTTTCCTGTGGGGCAGGCACTTGTGTGATGGCCTCATGTAAATCAGGATTGAAATCTTTTCCTTGAGCTGTGTCCATTGGCTTAAGATCGTATTGCTCAAGTGTTTTTCTAAACTTATTCTGAATCAGAAAAAAACCTTCGGCTTCTTTATCGTTTTTATCTTTGAAGGTCTTTTCTCCGCGCTCAAAATCATCCAACACAGGAAGTAAGGCTATTAACAACTGCTCATTGGCAGATTGAATCATTTCCAATTTTTCTTTTGCAGACCTGCGTCTGTAATTATCATACTCGGCATAAAGGCGCACATACTTATCTTTGGCCTCTGCCAATTCGTCCTGAATCTTCTTGATAGGATCGATAGGTTGATCCGCAGTTGGCTCATTTGATTTTGTTTCGGTTGTCTCAGATGTTAAATCATCCAATTTTTCAAGTTCTTTTTCAGGGTGGGCCTTATTTTCCATGATTGTCTTTTAATGCGATGCGAAAATGACAAGAATTTTGCCAATAGTGCAATCTGTGTCAGATTGTCGCTTTAAAGCATTTAATGCAACGACCTCCAGATAAGATCTTTCAACTCCACAATTCCTTGATTGGCTATTGAAGAAATAAACACAGCGGGAATATCCTTTGGAAGTTCTTGCTGAAGTGCTTCTTTCAACTCATCATCCAGCATATCACTTTTTGTAATCGCCAGAATTCTTTTTTTATCTAAAAGTTCAGGATTGTATTTGCGCAACTCATTGATCAGAATGTCGAACTCTTTTGAAATATCTTTTGAGTCGGCAGGAATTAAAAAGAGTAGTAAAGAATTTCGTTCGATGTGTTTGAGGAAGCGAATGCCTAAGCCTTTGCCTTCGGCAGCGCCTTCAATAATTCCAGGAATATCGGCCATTACAAATGAGCGGTCATCGCGATACTTAACAACACCAAGGTTTGGGGTAAGCGTAGTAAAAGCGTAGTCGGCAATTTTTGGTTTGGCAGCAGACACAACAGAAAGCAATGTTGATTTGCCTGCGTTGGGAAACCCAACTAACCCTACATCCGCCAAAAGTTTAAGCTCCAGAATAATCCATTCATCCCGGCCGGGTTCTCCGGGTTGCGCATGCTGTGGTGCCTGATTAGTAGGGGTTGCAAAAAACCAATTGCCTTTTCCACCGCGGCCGCCTGGCGATAAAATTATTTCCTGACCATCTTCATTGATTTCGCAAACTATCTCATTGGTTTCCGCATTACGGGCAACGGTTCCAAGAGGTACATCTAAAATAACATCTTTACCAAAAGCCCCCGTGCAATTTTGAGATTCTCCCGGTTTACCATTCTCAGCAAATACATGCTTTCTGAATTTTAAATGAAGCAACGTCCATTGTTGTGCATTACCGCGCAAAATTACGTGGCCACCACGGCCACCATCGCCACCATCGGGGCCACCTTTGTCAATAAACTTTTCCTTATGAAAATGACGACACCCTGCACCCCCATTACCTGAGCGCGAGTTGAACTTTACATAATCGATGAAGTTGGGGGAAGACAAGGGGAGTTGCGATTTATGATTTACGAATGACTATTTAATGGTCGGTAGCTTTTTTGCTATTGACTATAGACCAAATTACTATCGACTATATACTACTTATCAAGTACCTCACAGATATTTTCAAAAATTGTATCTACCGCACCAATACCATGCACCGTATTTAACCGGCCCATGCTTTCATAGTAAGGCAACACATGAATGGTTTTAGTAAAGTATTCGGTAATGCGTTTGTTTAATTTTTCTTCTTCATCATCCACACGGCTCTCGGTTGTTCTTCGCTTAGCAATGCGCGTGCGCACTTCCGCTTCGGTAACATCCAGTGCAATCACAAAATGAATAGCCGTGTTATTGGTTTTCATAAACGCATCCAATGCTTCGGCTTGTGGCACTGTGCGTGGGAAACCATCAAATAAAAATCCTTTTGCCTGTGGATTTTTATCTAACTCTTCCTTTAACATTGCGATGGTAATTTCATCGGGCACCAGCGCGCCACTATTCATTATCTCTTTCACGCGTTTACCTAAGTCAGTATCATTTTTGGTATGCCACCGAAACAGGTCGCCCGTGCTGATGTGCACAAAACCATATTTCTGAATCAGCTTTTCACTTTGCGTGCCTTTGCCTGCCCCCGGTGGGCCAAAGAGAACGAGATTGATCATGATACTATTTTTGGTTAAGGTAAAAGTGAGGCAAGATAAGGATCAAATACAGAAATAGCCAACTTGTGGAGGCCCGATGCCCGAAGCTGGAAACCCGATGAGTTCGGGCATTATTTATAAAGCTTTATAAATATCCTTATAGTTGCGGCCCAGCCCATCATAATCAAGCCCATAGCCTAACACAAATTCATTTTCCAGATCGAAGCCCACGTATTTTACGTCCACCTTTTTTTCGCGGGCGGGTTGCTTTCTCAGCAGCGCAATTGCCTCTACCGATTTGGCCCCTAATCCACGCAGATCTTCAATTATTTTTTCAAGCGTAAGCCCCGTGTCCACAATGTCTTCCACTATAATAATATGTTGATTAAAAAGGCTTTCGTCATGGCCAATTAATGTTTTGAGCTGCCCGGTGCTGGCCGTGCCCGAGTATGACGAGACTTTTACAAACGAAATGCGACAAGGAATTTTTACTTCCTTCATCAAATCGGCCGCAAACATAAATGAGCCATTCAGAATCGGTAAAAAGATTGGAGCCTTGTCTTTATAATCTTCATTGATTTGACTGCCAAGCGCGACAACCTTTTCATCAATTTTAGCTGTAGGTATAAATTTTTTGAATTCGAGATCTTTGATTTTAATATTCGCCATAGCGGGACAAAGATAACGTAGTTCAATTATTGAAGAGTACTTCGAAAAATAAATTGGGATTCTTTTTTATTCAACTTCTCGTTCTCTCAACCTCTTGAATTGAGATTGTAAAGATGATCCTGATTCAACCGCAGATTTAAGAGATGAGAAAAGTTTCGGATCACAACACAATTAACCCACGCCTGATTCCTTCCATCACCATACCGGTGCGACTTTGAACATTAAATTTTATAAATATCGATTCGCGAAAAGTATCAATCGCTCTGGAGCTCGTCTTCATTTTGGCGCCCATTTCTTTGTAGGTTAAATCGGTGCACGACAAACGTAAAAACTCAAGTTCTTTGTCGTTGTGTACCATGGCAAACTCACTCTGATTTTCAATAATCATTTTGCCGAGGTTACTGCTGTTCAAATCGGAGTTGTAATAATTTTTATGGTACACTTCGCGCAAGGCAAGTTCTAATATTTCGGGGGCGGTGTCTTTCAGTAAGTATGAGCAACGCCCTGCGCGAATCATTCCCATAATGGTAACTTCTTTATCGTTCATCGAAAGCGCAACCGTGCGAATGGATGGGCTTGCCTGATCCAACTGGCCGTTTCAAAACCATTCATTATTGGCATTTCCACATCAATCAACATTATGTTGGGTAGCGGATTCAGTTTTAAAAACTTTTCCTGCAATTCTTTTCCATGGTTTGCGTCAACCACTACCTCAAACCCGAAACTTTGTAACATCAGGCTTACCGACTTGCAAAAGAGTTGATGATCATCTACCAGGCCGATGCGAATTTTCATACTGAAGTTGAAAGCGGAATTTTAAATAATACCTGTGTGCCTGGGCTAAGCGAACTACAGGTAGCCGTGCCTCCAAGCAACGCTGCGCGGTGCCTGATGTTAGTGATGCCAAAGCCTGCGCGCAAGGGGTCATTTACATTAAATCCTTTTCCATCATCTTACACCTGTACCTGTAAGGTTTCGTTTTGTTGGTTGGCCTGAATGTAGATGCGGGTAGCCTCGCCATGCTTTAGTGAATTTTGAAATGCTTCTTGCACCATGCGATATAACACCAGTTGCTGGTCGCGGGGTAAGGTAAGCTCATCAGGTAAATCTACTTGCATGGAAATATGTTGCGAGCTATTGATTCGGCTGCTTCGGCTTGCAGGTTTTCAATAAAACTAAATTGCTCGAGCCACTCTTTATTAAGAGACTTGCTGAGCGCGCGCAATTCCTGAATCGCTTGCCCAAGGGTATCGTTTGCGGTCTGTAAAGTTTCTTCGGGAGCAGTAAGCTTACGTTGGGCTACTCCAATAAACATTTTTGCACTGTTAAGCAGCTGACCAATGTTGTCGTGAATTTCCTTACTTAAAGTGTCTAACGTTTGTTCCTGACTTTCAAGTCTGGTCTTTAGCAATTCTGCCGAATATTGGTTTTGGAGTTCCTTTTTCTCGTAGAAGTAGCGCAACTGTTTCTTTTGATAGATGAGAATGAGGATAATTATGCAAATCGCGACAAGCAGTAGAAACGTGCAGGCAATTATAATAAGCGGAGAGGGCACTAAATTTTGTACCTAGATAAAATAAATCGGTGTTGCCTCACCGTCCTTTTGCAGTTTGCCTTTTGAAATCGATCACATAATCTGCATTACCCAAAGGTATAACCAAGCGCAGGTAGCGATAGCTTGATTCTTTAGGTAAAAAAATTTTACCACGTTTGGTAGTGAGCGGATTTATATCCTCATCAGAAAGTAATTCAAACTGTGCATAGTAAGTATCTTGTTGAGCTTGCGCACTAAGCAAACCCGTAAGATCGGTTGCAAGAATTGTGGCGGCAATTGAAGCATCGCGCACCACAGCGCGGTTCGCATCCGAGTTGGTCCACCGTTCTTTATGGATGTCTTTAATATCCTTTGCGCCATCATATATCATTAATCCCATGCTTAAAATGTAAAAGAAGGCTTGTGTTTTTGCTAAATTCCTTTCGCGTGCTATAAATCTGGCTTCCATAGCCTGTGGACTTTTGGCCAATAGAAATTGATTTGAAAGTAGCGAGTTTAAAGATGACTTAATGTGCACATTTTCATTTACAGTTGGTATAGAAAACATTTTTGATGAGGCATAATATTTGACTTGCGTTGGCGAAAAGGAAAGGACTGTATTCGTTTTATTTATTATCTCAAGATCGAATACGTAATGACCATACTGATTAGTAAGATGCTGCATGTTAATTATTGCATCGGGTGTTTCTAAGACCGCGAGGGGATTAGGCAGTTGTCGGTTTTCTTGATGTAAGGGCACAAGGGGTGCGCAGGCAGTGCAACACACGCCAATCATAAGAATAATTAAAATAGGTTTAGAACTCATTGCTCTAAATAGCCGAAGCAATTAAGCCATAAATACAAATAGCTTAATTACCTCACGACCCTATGGTAAAAACACGAAGCTCACCCAAATACTATTTTAATCCACCTAACACTTGTAGAATTTAAGAATGGTTATACTTTTAGGCGAAAGATCATAATTGACCCTTAAAAATGAAAAACAGAATACTTTTTGCAATAACAGCATTTATTTTAACCCTATTTATTCCAAATATTGCATTTTCTCAGGATAATTCTATCGACACGGGGGCAACAGCCTGGATGCTAACCTCTACCGCATTGGTGTTGCTAATGGTGCCCGGTTTGGCCATGTTTTATGGTGGATTAGTGCGAACTAAAAACGTGTTGGGCACCATGATGCATAGTTTCGCTGCCATGGGCATCATGACTTTGCTTTGGGTAATTTGTGGCTATAGCATGGCGTTTGGTCCAAATGTGTTAGGTGGTTGGTTCGGTTGGAATGCAGATAATGTTTTATTGCGTGGTATTGACGAATCTGTTTTAAATGGAATTCCCGAATATGTGTTCTCAATGTTTCAGGCAAAGTTTGCCATCATAACACCTGCGTTAATTGCGGGTGCATTTGCTGAGCGCGTTTCGTTTAAAGGGTATTGTATTTTTATAGCCTTTTGGGGATTGTTAATTTATAATCCGCTTTGTCATTGGGTGTGGGCATCCGATGGTTTTCTTTTTAACATAGGACCTAAAGGTGCAATTGATTTTGCAGGTGGAACCGTTGTTCATATTTCAGCAGGCGTAAGTGGCTTGGTTGCGGTGCTGTATTTAGGTGGGCGAAAATCATTTAAGCATTTACAGATGCGGCCAAACAATTTAGTTATGACATTAATTGGTGGTGGCTTGTTGTGGGTAGGTTGGTTTGGGTTCAATGCCGGAAGCAGTTTAACCAGTGGACTCTCAACTGCGCAGGCATTAACAGCTACACAAGTTGCTGCCGCAGCGGGTGCCATTGCATGGATGATTATTGAAGGACTGCATCAGGGCAAAGCAACTGCGTTAGGTTTTGTATCCGGTGTGTTGGCCGGTTTAGTGGCTATTACACCCGCAGCTGGAGTTGTGCAAGTAGGTGGGGCTATGATTCTTGGCGTGATGGCTTCAGTAGTATGTTACTATGCAATCTTATTAAAGAACAAACTTGGGTATGACGATACATTGGATGCATTTGGAATTCATGGTGTGGGTGGAATTATCGGTGCATTGTTTTTAAGTTTTTTCATTCGCGATAGTTGGATGCGTGAAGCGGCTGAAGCAGCTGGTGGAAGTTGGTCGGCTATGCAGCAATTTGGTATTCAGTTGTTAGCCGTTGGAATTGCTATAGCGTACGCAGCAGCGGGCACATTGCTTATTCTGTTTGTCTTGAACAAATTTGTTAAGCTTCGCGCAACAGATGAAGCCGAAATGAAAGGATTAGATAATTTCTACCATGGCGAACGGGGTTATGGTATGATCAACCCCAATTAAGAATTAGTTTTAAACAATTGATGGTTAGCTATGAATAAGAATTCTATCTTTTTGCTTAGTGAAACTTTGTGTCTTAGCGCCTTTGTGTTCAAATTTTAGTTCTTTTTTACCATCAAGCCAACAAATAAATAAGAGGTGCTTAACATCAGTTAATAACTATAACCAACTATTTGCATGAAACTCCTCATCGCTATCATTCGCGAAAATCAATTAGATCAGGTACGCATTGCTTTAATAGAAGCGGGCATTTCCAGAATTACAGTCAGTCATGTTTCAGGGCATGGACGACAATTGCAACCCGAAGAAATTTATCGCGGCCAAAAAGTAGTGCCAAACCTGGTTCCTAACATTCGAATTGAAATAGCGGTTAACGATGACTTTGTTAAGCCAGCGGTTGATGCCATTTTAAAAGCATCTACACCTAATGAGAGTGGGATGATTGGCAGCGGAAAAATCTTTGTGCTTCCGCTGGAAGATGTAGTGCGCTTGCGCACGGGTGAAACAGGTTCAGAGGCGATTTAATTTGTGACTTCGGGTGTACTTATTCTAGTTTCTTAATTTTAGTAGGATGACTTAATTTAAAATCGGTCTTGCTATTATTGATATGCAAAGCACGGTTCACATACCCTTTCTTATATTCTTTCACGCGTGCCTCAAACTCAAGTAGTACGCCATCAGTTAATGTGATTGCTTCAAATCCTTTGGTGTACCTAAACCAAAGGTGATCAGCAACTACGCGATTGGTTTCTATATCTATAATGTTTTTGAGGAGGATCGTATCTTCCGAATATCCTTTGTAGTTTGTCTTTTTACCTAACCGCTCAAACGTGGCTTTGAATTTTTTCCGATTGTCTAGCGCTAGCGCTAACGCTTTTCTCATGCTGCAAGGTAATTAAGGCCAAGTTGATGAAAGCAAAAAGGATAAATGGAATTTTTTTTCTAAGTTGTATAACGAAAATCAACCTAACCCCAATACAACATGACCTCAACGACCAACAAACCCGCAACCTGGTTCTGGGTTGTCAGTGCCATTGCCCTGGTATGGAATGCCATGGGCGTAATCGCATACATTGCACAAGTTACCATGAGTGCAGAAGCCTTGCAGGCTTTGCCGGAAAATGAGCGCGTATTACTTCAGTCTATACCCACTTGGGCAACGGTTGCTTTTGCCATTGCTGTGTGGGGTGGAGTGCTTGGTAGTGCGCTGTTATTAATGAGAAAAACGTGGGCTGCTCCAGTATTCATCGTTTCCTTCCTTGGCATTCTTATACAAATAGTTCACTCATTTTTTATGAGCCATTCTATTGAAGTGTATGGACCCGGTGGAATGGTTATGCCAGCGATGGTTTTAGTATTTGGGGCTTTCTTAATTTGGTTTTCGCGCAAAGCAACTGAAAATGGATGGTTGAAGTAATTAATTACAGAAGTGCATTGTGCAAAGCAACCCTCAATATTTTGGCCAGGTTATGTCATGCATTTTATTACTTTCGTACTTAAATTAATCACCATGAAAAAATTACTTCTCAGTTTTCTCTTTGTAGCACTCTCCTTTATTTGCCTATTAGCCCAAAGCAATAAGCCAACGCCCCGACTTAATCACATTGCTTTGTACGTGGTTGATTTAAAAATCAGCACAGATTTTTATCGCAATATTGTTGGATTGGACACCATTCCCGAACCCTTCCATGATGGCCGGCACACTTGGTTTGGTGTAGGACCAAAAAGTCATTTGCATGTAATCTCAGGGGCAGAAAAAAAAACCGAACATAATAAGAATAGTCACCTTTGTTTTAGTGTACCATCTGTAGATGCCTTTGTTGCTGTTCTGAAAAAAAATAAAGTGGAGTTTGAAGATTGGGCCGGAACAAAACTGGCAATAACCAATCGTGTTGATGGCGTGAAACAGATTTACTTCAAAGATCCGGATGGTTATTGGATTGAAATCAATGACGCGAAGGAGTAATTTATAATTATCGCGGCCACCTACTATAGAATCTTAATTCGTGCTCATGGAGATGAGCACGAATTACCGGTTTCAATATCTCACTTCATCTTCAACACCAAAGAAGGATCAAGCGGATAGCGCCCAAATGATTTTCCATACACGGCAACGCCACCGTAACCTTCTGTTTTAATGTTAATAGTAAGTTCACCTTTATCCATTGCAGCTTTTAATTGCTTTTTGGATACCGGCACTTTTACCAAATAACCATACGAACCAGCTTCGCGTAGTTTCTTATCTTTCAATTGGTGGTGCCATGATAGCACGCCACGATGATCAGCCGGATCGTCAGCCAATGTTGTTGTTAAAGCTGACTCGCCATTAATTGAAATATTTATTTTAGACGAGAACAATGTTTCATCCGTCATCGGGTAAGAGTTTGGATTGCCACTGGGTGAAGCTTTGGCGCCCAACATAAAATCACCACTTTTTTCTTCTTTCACATCGCGATCTTTCACAAACAATTCCTTTGCGGAAACCTCCATCAGAAAATATGACTCCTTAACTTTATTAAGATCAGTTGAATTTAATTTAAATGTGTATTCAAAATTTCCATCTCCGGCTCCGCATACTTTTAGTCCGTCAAGTACATTCCATTGTTTGCTGCTCCACGTTGCGTTAGTAAATGCAGCCGGAGCCACAGAAATAACTTCTGTTTTAGGAAGCTTAGTATCTGAAATAATTTCGAAGTGCATGAAGTTATGATGTAATACAGTTCCTTTCAGGTCTTCAAGTTGAAGAGTTAGTTCAGCCAAGCCACTTGTATTTGGAATACTTAGCGCAAGCGATTCGATCTCTTTCTGTACGTAGGGCACGTAGTCAATCATTTTTGTGCCATACGTGACAAGCGAAGTTTCACCGATTGAATTGGTGAGCTTTAATTGAAAAATGAGTTTTAATTGTTTTCCAAAATCAGTATCGGTCATGGACGATAAGTAGAGTGGGACTTTAATTTCGTCACCACCTTTTACGGTTTCACAAATTTCATTTCCTGTAGAAAGATATACTGCAGCGTGCATGTCGTTAAGTTTCATACCAGCCATTAACTCTTCAAAACCGGTAAATTTATTGGTGCGATCGAAACGCCAGTACCCGTTCCATTCGTTGATTACATCGTGATGCTCAGTATAAAGCCATCCCGCTACTTCCGGATATTTTCGAAACGTATTCATCATCCGATGATAATCCCAACTCCAATCAACATCTCCGGTACTGCCTTCATAGCCCCACACATTACCACACTCTGAATTAATTTTTGGCAGCTTACCTTGTTTAAAACCAGGTTCAAATTGAAACGTACTTCCTTCAAAAGATTTTTCAGTTAAATTCTTTAAGAAACTTTCCCACTCCCAACCGGGTAAGTATTCATGAAAAGAATTGATATCCGTTTGCGTGTGACCAGCGCCACAACAAATGGAATTGTCTTCTGCTAATCGAGTTGGATCCAGCGACTTGGCCAGGTAATACATAGACGCTACCCACATTTGCGTTTCAGGCAAATAGTTGGCTTCTTGTTTTCCATTTACATGCGTTCGCAGGCCCCAGGTCTCATTAAATAAAATCCACGAAAAGATTGAAGGGTGGTTGAAATCACGCTTCACCATATTGCGAAAAGTAGTTTCGGCTTCATGTTGCATTTTTGCTTCGGGGTCGCCCCAACTATTGGGTAAGTCGGCCATTACCAGTAGGCCAAGTTTATCAGCCCAATAAAGTTTGCGTGGAATTTCGGTTTTAATGTGTGGACGAATTCCGTTTAGTCCGATCGACTTAGCGAGTTCAATTTCTTTGCGCATAAAATCATCGCTCGGAAAAGTATAGAACCCTTCCGGGTGATACGATTGATCCAGCGTAAGCTGAAGATAAACAGGTTTGTTGTTGATGGCTACATATGGAAAGTCAGTGCCGGGAAGATTGACAACCGAAACTTTACGCATTCCAAAATAAGTTTTGAAAGCATCATCACCCACAATAACATCCACATCATATAAATATGGATCGTCCAACGACCATAAGTGTGGTTTTGGAATCGATATAGAGAAAATGAATTTGTCTTTTCCTTTGGGAATGGTAATCTCTTTTCGAATGGGATTAGTAGCCGTTTTTATAGTCACCGATGCTTTAATATCGGTCTTCGCTTCAGCAGGCAAATAGATTGTAGCAGTTGCAGTTTCTTTATCTATATCAGGAATAAAATGAATAGCCTCGGCATATTCTTTTCCGCGCGCTTCCAAATAAGGAGTTTGCCAGATGCCGCGTGCATTGCCATAGCCTTGCTTTCCGTAAAGAGTAAAATCTCTACGCTTGTCATCAACGCGCACGACTAACTTTTGTGCCGTGCCATAAACAACATGTTCGGTCAGGTCAAATGAGAAAGGCGTATAACCACCTTGATGAGTTCCTAAAAGTTTTCCATCTAACCACACGGTTGTTTCCCAGTCGGAGGCACCAATGGTTAAAAATGTGCTTTTGTTTTTCCAATCGGAACTGATAGTGAGTTCTCTTTTATACCATGCGATGTCGGCCTTATCTTTTACACCCGATAACTTTGAGCCCCAAGGAAAGGGCACTGTAATGCGCTGTGAGAAAACGGCATTTCCTTCCGACCATTTTTTATTAATGCCTTGATCCAAAGAATCAAATTCAAACTGCCACTGCCCGTTTAGGTTTTGCCATTGTGCACGCTCAAAATCAGGACGGGGATGCTCAGGTAATGGAATTTGTTGGGCTGCTAATGTTAGGGTAGTGAGGATACAAAGTATCGTTAGTAGGGTCTTGAGGTTTTTCATGGCGCCCAATTTAGATATTTTTTGAGGTTTGTAATCATGGAATTATATGATTAGAATATCTCAATAATTATTATAATATTTGTCTGATAATGAGTCGTTTGAATTTAAAACGTAAACTACCACTTAAGTATCTGCCAGACTTCAAGATTATTCTTGCGGCTGTACTTTATTATTTAGTCGCGCGCTTGGGCTATTTTCTTGCTTTTAAGGATACCACGGATTTGCCAGTGTGGCCGCCATCGGGTATTGCATTTGCCTTAATTATATTATTAGGAAGGTCAACCTGGCCGGGCGTGGCATTGGGTGCGTTGCTAACCAACATCCTGGCCTATTGGAATAATAAAGACCTTGGTCAGGAATCGATACTGGCAATCTCCAGTTTTATTGCCCTTGGGCAAACGCTTGAAGTTCTTGCAGGTAATTATTTAGTGAAGGTTTGGATAAAAGATTCTTATCCGTTTAAGCGCGCCATCGACACGTTCCGCTTTCTTTTTGTTGCCCTGTTCATGTGTTTGATTGGAGCCACGTTTGCCACCTCGAGTTTGTACTTCAACGGAGTGATTTCAGAAGACTCCATATTGAAGAATGGTTTTACCTGGTGGGTAAGTAGTGTTGTGGGAATTTTATTATTCACACCCTTCATATTAGCAGTTACTCAAAAACAAAAATTTACATTTCAATCAGGACGAATTTTAGAGGTTGCGATTTTTGCTGTGTGTATGATTGGAATCTATTTTTTACTGCGCTTTCAATATTTTAATTCAACCCTGGTTCGTGCGCTTCCATATATGGCCATTCCTCTTATGTTGTGGTCAGCGTTTCGATCTAATTTTTTAGGAACAACCACATTTGCGCTTGCCCTCTCGCTGATCTCAATTTATTTTACCATTCAGGGAGTTGGTCCATTCGTGCTTCAGAATGCAAATGAGACTATGCTTTTGTTGCAAATCTTTATTGGAATGATCAGCGTTTCGGCAATTGCCCTATCTGCTACGGTAGCGGAACGAACACAGGCAGAAAATGAGTTAACAAAATTCAATGTTAACCTCGAAACGATGGTGCATGAACGCACCAAAGAGTTAAGTAAAAGAAACACTGAGCTTGATAATTTTGTGTACAGTGTGTCACATGATTTACGAGCACCCATTGCTTCTGTACTTGGTTTAATTAATCTCGCTAAGAATGATAAAGATCGTGCGATGGCGACAGTTTACTTAGATAAGATACATAGCAGCGCCTTACAACAAGATAATTTTATTCGTGAGATTTTAGATCAATCAAGAAACTCGAGGCTGGAAGTTAAGAAAGATGAAATTCAGTTTGAGGAGTTAATTGATGAAACCTTTAATCAATTAAAGTTTGCAACCTCTACCGGGCAGGCAGTTGAAAAAATTGTTGATGTAAAACAGGCAAGCCCTTTTTATAGTGATCGCTGGCGCTTGAAAGTGATTCTCAATAATATTATTTCAAACTCCATTCGCTATAGAAATGGCCGCGATCCAGTAATTAAAATTAACGTGAATGTGGCTGATCAAATGGCGCATTTTGAAATTGAAGACAATGGTCGCGGCATCGCCAAAGAACATATTAAGAATGTGTACCGCATGTTTTATCGAGCCACCGATGATGGTGCCGGCTCTGGGTTAGGCTTATACATTGTTAAAGAAACAATCGAAAAACTTCATGGTTCAATTGCCATCGAATCAGAAGAAGGCAAAGGCACTACGGTAAAGCTAGAGATACCTGAACTTGTTTGAAGATTTATTTAATCAACAACACTTTTCGATTTACCGGATACACCCATTCAATTCCGCGTTCGGTAACAACCGCATCGTCTTCCAACGGAATTCTTAATTTTTTTCCACCCCACTCAGGCATGCTGGTGTAGGCAAACAATTCAATAGACAATAAATTTGTTGGCTTGAGTGTATACTTTAATTGTACCGGATTAAAGTGCGCGATGGATGGCCCCGTGCCATGCCCCCAATCGCCTACCGAATGACAACCAATCATAACATCTGTTTTATTTTCTGAACTTGGTTTATTGAATTCTTTCATGTGTAGAAAGCCATTTGCTTCAAGCGCTTTATAAACATTGTCCATAGTTTGTTGCGCAGTAACTCCAGGCTTAATAGTGCTAGTAACAATTTCGCGCACCTTTATTGCCTGATCAAAGGCCAGTTGAATACTTGCTGGAACTTCTTTTTCTCCGGTCTTCAACACGTAAGCCATTCGTTTCATATCGGTGTAGTAATCAATATACCCAACGCCCCAATCGAGCATAAGAATATCACCACGTTGAATGATGCGATCGGAAGAGGTTGCCTCAATACCTGATGGCCCGGTTACATACACGGATGGCATTCCAAATGAAGAAGTAAGATTATTTTTGAAGAGTTGTTCTTTCATCCACCAGGCAACATCTTCCAGGGTTGTGATACCGGGCGTAATCACATCATTAGATAAAGCTTGTTCAGCAATACGGTAAGAATAATCACCTGCTTCCGCGAAAGCGGCAAGTTCGGTGTTTACATGGCGCGATCGGAAATCGGAATACAACTTTTCAGCAGACACAAAACGCACTTCGTATTTGGAGCCAAGGATCTCAGCCAACTCTTGCCGCCCTGAATACGACAACCCATCAGCTCCGCCAATATCTTTTGAGATGTTCAATCCAATTCGTTTGGGATCGCGTTTTGAAACAAAATCTTTTAATTCTGATTCCGATCCGAAATAATCGTATGCTTTTGATTCTTCCAGTAAATGACCCTCGATGCCAAGTACCGAACGTTCTATTCGTGGTTTGCCAGTATCAGTAAAAATATAATAGCCCGTATGTCCTACATAGCCCTCACCCAGAAAAGAATAGAGTGGATCAAAGTTTCCTTCGCGGTTCATAATAATCCACATATCAATCTTATTCTCGCGCATCACTTCGGGTAGTATTAAATCAAACTTGTCGAGCCGAATCTGATTGGCAAGCCGCCACCTGCGGAATGACTCTTGAGAGAAAGTGACAGTTGAAATAAGTAAAAGCAGAAAGAGAATGACTTTTGATTTCATAAGGATAAATTATTTGCTGGCATCAAGTATACTGCAAAGCGAGTGGTTTGGCAATGGAAATTATATTGGGTGAGAAAAACTTTTTTACTATTGATTTATTAACTTAGAAGCATGAAATTATATTCTTGCTCTTATAAAAAGCTAACCCTAGGACTATCTTTTTTCCTGGCCTTGTCGCTTATTCAGTGTAAACCTAAAACTGAAACCCCTATGGATTCTTCGCGTCCTGAACTCAAACTTTCATTAGCGCAGTGGTCAATCCATCGCGCATTGGAAAGCGGTACGCTAAAAGCCGCGAACTTTGCCAGCATTGCTAAGAATGATTATGGGATTAGTGCCGTGGAGTATGTAAACTCTTTTTATAAAGACCACGCCACAGACAAAACATTTTGGGAGGGTATGCGCGCAAAAGCAGATTCATTAGGTGTAAAGAGTTTGCTCATTATGGTTGATGAGGAAGGAGACTTAGGCAATCCAAATGCTGACCAAAGAAAACAAGCTGTTGAAAATCATTTTAAATGGGTAGATGCTGCGGCTATTTTAGGTTGTCACTCCATTCGCATTAATGCGTTTGGTGAAGGAAGTAAAGAAGAAGTTCAGGCCGCTATGATTGATGCGTTGAAGCAACTCTGTAGTTACGCACAAGCGAAGAACATTAATGTGTTGATTGAAAATCACGGTCTATATAGTTCGGATGGAAAATGGACCGCTGAAATAATGAAGCAGGTGAATATGCCAAACTGTGGTACGCTTCCGGATTTTGGTAACTGGTGTCTTTCGGCTAAATGGGGAAGCACGGAGGACGGCACCTGCAAAAATATTTACGACCACTATCAGGGTGTAAATGAAATGTTACCTTTTGCAAAAGGTGTTAGCGCCAAATCCTATCGCTTTGATGAAGCAGGGAACGAAGAGGTTATTGATTATGCTAAAATGTTGAAACTGGTGCATGAGTCGAACTTCAAGGGTTACATTGGAATTGAATATGAAGGAAGTCCGTTGAGTGAACACGATGGCATTTTAGCAACTAAGAGTTTACTTGAAAAGTTGTGGTGAGGAGATTATTGATGACTTCAGAAATTACTTTGTGAAAGTTTGTGCGCTTGGTGTCGTTGTGGTTTAATTTTTTTTAATCTTTTGAACCACTAAGACCCGGAGAAACTAAGAATGCACAAAGTTTAGATCATTATAATTTCAGATCAACTTTCTTTCCCGTTTTTACGGCAAGAAAAATAGCATCAATAATTTTCATATCCCTAACACCTTCTGCGCCATCAACGGGTACAGTCGGTTTCTTGCCTTTCAAAATGATGTCTGACATTTCATCCATTTGCACGGTTTGATGCGTGACATGCGGAAAATTTAATTCGCTCTTGTTCGTGCGCCCTTCAATAGGACCATAACCTGTTGAGGGTTGCATTTCCGCAAACCCTTTCTCACCATTTAAGAAGAACCGATCAAGATTATTCATGCTATAGGTAGATAAGCATGACGCAACAGCACCACTCGGAAATCCCAATTGAAATTGAATGGTTTCATCCACGCCTTCTTTAAATTTTTCAGTATTGGTTTTAATTTCTTGAGCAGTAACATAGATAGGTTCTTCACCAATCATATACCGCGAACCATTAACAGCATAGATACCAATGTCCATCATGGAACCACCGCCAGCTAGTTGTTTGTTAAGTCTCCATTGATTTGGATCGCCAATTATAAAGCCACATAATCCTTGAAAGAACAATACCTTTCCAAATTCGCCCGCACTTCTCATTCTGATTATTTCAAGAGTCTTCGGTTCGAAGTGCATTCGATAACCTACCAATAATTTCACGTTAGCTTTTTTACAGGCCTCAACCATCGCTTGCGCATCCTTGGCATTTACCGCCATCGGCTTTTCACAGATAACATGTTTGCCGGCTTTGGCGACCCGAATGCATTGATCGTGATGTAAGGCATTAGGAGTTATAATATATACAGCATCAATATCCGGATTGTCTTTTATCCGATCAAAATTTTCGTAGTTATAACAATTCTTTTCCGGGATGGAGTATTTGGTTTGCCAGTCTTTTATTTTGGAAGGCGTACCACTGATAACACCAACAAGTTTGGCGCGCTTGCTGTCTTTCATTGCCTCCGCCACGCGAGTTCCATAACTACCCAAACCCATGATGGCTACTCGTAAAACAGAGCCTTGATTTTCATTCGAATTGATTAAAGGATTTTCTTTGCTTGAAGTTGGAATTAAGGATAGTCCAAAAGCAGTTGCGCCAATTTTTTGTAAGAAGTCTCTTCGTGTATTCATAAAGTTTGTGGATGAGTTATCTAAACAGACCATTGAAGATAGGCATCTCTTTTATGTATCACAAACTCAAGAATGCCTCAACAAATAAAATGTATGGCACTCGTCTTACTTTGTCTGCATAGCAATTTGCCCAAGATGCGAGGCTTTGTGTGCAATGCGACTTAGAAAAACATTGAGTTTATTGCGATGTGGCTCTTTTTTAAAATCTTCCTCCGTTACAGTCATGTGGCGCGCCAGCCAATCAGATTCGGTCATCGCTTTAAAAGCGCGATCGAGTTCGCTTACAATTTCTTTCCACTTTGCTGTGAGTTCTGCTTTGGATAAATGATTGTTTTGGTTGGTGTCACGCTCGTGGTGATAAATCTTTTCCAATTCAGGATACAGCCTGTTTCCAATTCCAAATAGTTCAAGCAACTTATCATCGGTGTCGGCAAGATGCCCCAATAGCCAGGAGGGAGAATTGCCGCCCGGTACGATTGGCTTATTAAAATTTTCATCAGTGATGGAATCAATTACTTTTTGCATTCTGCGGTTGTATGTATCCCATTGAAGCAAGCAAATTTCAAGTGTGGTCATGAATGTTGGTTTATATATTACGTGAAAGAACAACGAACTCCATTAAAAGATTCCTTTGAATTAGCTAACGGCTATCTGCTATCAGCATGGGCATGGATTATTATAATCAAGCTGTTTTGATTTCTTACCTAATTAGTATCAGAAAAAGGCACAGATTATCGCTTTTTTGAGAAAGTAATTTTGTAATCACAGCTTTTAGCTTGAACTTTTAGGTTTAGTTTCTATTTTTAGCCACAATGGATTCCTTAGCATGATCAGAGTTTTACTTATAATAGGTTTTTTTATTCCGCATTTACTTTTGGCGCAAAATCAGCTTACCGGAAAGGTGGTGGCAGCTGGTAATCAAGAGACCTTGCCGGGTGTGAATGTTGTGTTGAAAGGAACATCGACCGGAACGGTTACAGATATAGACGGAGCATTTGCGTTAAGCATACCGAGTGGCAGCACGCTCATCTTTTCTTTCGTAGGTTATAGAACTCAGGAATTTGTTTACAATGGGCAACCTTCATTAACCATTCAGTTGGAAGAATCCGCAAGTGAGTTAAATGAAATAGTAGTAGTGGGTTATTCTTCTATTTCAAAAAGAGACATTACAGGAGCTATTTCAACCGTCAGTGGAGATAATCTAAAGGGTCTTTCAGTTAACGGATTAGATCAGGCCTTGCAAGGTCAGGTGGCTGGGGTTCAGGTAACTCAATCGTCAGGCACTCCTGGTGGCGGAGTTACGGTTCGTATAAGGGGTGCAACATCTATATCGGCTGGCAATACGCCACTCTATATTATAGATGGTATTCCGGTGGAGACAGGTTCTTTAAGTGCGCGGAGTTTTGGGGGTCAAAATGATAATGCACTGTCGTTACTAAATCCCAATGACATTGAATCTTATAATATTTTGTCGGATGCATCAGCGAAAGCGTTGTATGGATCGCGGGCATCCAATGGCGTGATTGTAATCACAACCAAGCGCGGGAAAGATTCAAAAACTAAAATTTCTTTTGATGTTCAGCGAGGTATTGTTAATCCTGTTAAAACATTAGATCTGTTAAACAGCACACAGTTATTAGAGTTGCAACGCGAGGCAGTTACCAATGCTGGAGAAAACCCAGATGCTTATGGATTGATTAAGGGTGTAACGGATGCGGTTAATACTGATTGGCAGAAGGAAGTACTACGCACCGGCATTATGCAGCAATATCAACTTTCGGCTACCGGTGGTGATAATAACACTAGCTATTACATTAGCGGAAGCTTTCGCGAAGAGGAAGGCGTACAGTTAAATAATAAGTTTCAACGATTTGGAACTACCATTAATTTAGATCAGAAGCTAACACCAAAGCTTTCAGTGGCTACCAATCTATCGCTTTCTTATTCGCTTAATAAGCGAGTGAAAGGTGATAACTTTTTAGATGGTGTTTATTCAGGCGCGGTTAAAAGTCTTCCGTATAATACACCTTATGATGAACAAGGATTTCTTGTTGGCCCAGCTTCACCGCTTTACGCGGGATTTCCAAATTTTAATCCTGTTGCTCAAGCTCTCTTACCACGCTTTAATACTTCAACCGTGAAAACCCTGACGAGTATAAATGCTACGTATAAATTTAATTCTGAGTTAAGTCTTAAAGCGCAAGCAAGCTTAGATTATAATGATGTAAAAGAAGATCAGTACGAGTCGTCTCAAACTGCTATCGGTGGGTTTTTGTCGAGTGTGGGTGGCCAGGGTTATGGAATATTTAGTGCCAACAATTATAGTAATACAGATTATTACCTAACGCTTACATACAATAAAAAAATCTCAGATAAACATACACTGGATGTTGTAGCAGGTACCGAATTTTATCGTAATTATTCAATTGGCGGTAGTGTGGAGGGTCGCTTATTTCCAAGTGATGATTTCACCTACATCGGTTCTGCCGGTATTGTTGATGATGGATCTTCATTTAAGAGTCCGCCACATTCTATATTATCTTTTTTTGGTGAGGCACGCTACGATTATGAAGATCGTATTTTAGTTACCGCAAGCATACGTACCGATGGATCTTCAAATTTTGGAGCGAACAATCGATTCGGATATTTTCCGGCTATCTCGGCTGCGTGGCGAGTATCGCAAGAAAAATTTTTTCACTCAAACTTTGTTGACGATTTGAAAGTGCGCGGCAGTTTCGGGCTTACCGGAAACGAACGCATTGGTGGCTTTTTATTTTTAGGGCAGTGGGGTTCATCTACCTACAGTGGAAATTCGGGGGTAGTGCCAACTTCTGTGGCTAATCCAAATATTAAATGGGAGACAACTACAGAAAAAAATTTAGGTGTTGACGTTGCTATGTGGTCAGGTCGGTTGCAAACCGTATTTAATATTTACTATAATAAAACAAGTGATTTACTTTTAACCAGACCATACCCAAGCACTACAGGTTTTGGTGGCATCTTTGATAACATAGGCGAGATGGAAAACAAAGGGTTGGAGCTAAGTGTAAAATCAGTAAACATTGATAAAAAAGTACGGTGGTCGACCGCACTTAATGTGTCAAAGAATCTTAACAAAGTTTTATTTCTGGCAGACTCAATTCCTTTGTATCCGGGTTATTCAGGCGAAGGTGTTGATGCAACAAATATTATAAAGGTAGGTGAACCACTCGGATCATTTTGGGGCCTTAATTATTTAGGTGTAAATCCGGCAACCGGAAATGCCATGTATGAAGACCGTAATAAAGATGGCGTAATTACCAATACCGATGCCATGGTGATTGGAAATGCACAACCTAAACTTATTGGTGGCATTACTAATCAAGTACAGTATAAAGGATTTGATCTTACCGTTTTTTTTAACTTTTCACTTGGCAACAAGGTGCTGAATTTTTCGAAGGCAACGTTAGTCAATATGGGTGCCGATATACTTAATAACCAGTCGGTAGATGCACTGCGCAGATGGCAAAAGCCGGGCGACATAACTGATATTCCTAAATATGAATTAGGAAGCACCTTAAACAATTTACATAGTAACCGATTACTTGAAGATGCCTCCTATCTGCGTTTAAAAAATGTAAGTATTGGATATAACTTACCGAGTAAGCTCATTACTAAGGCACATCTTACTCAGGCCAGAGTTTATTTAAATGCAACAAATCTATGGACGCTTACTAAATACTCAGGATCCGACCCTGAAGTAAGCACGTTAGATGGATCGACAGCTTCACAAGGAATTGACTTTTTCACCTTACCTCAGGTTCGAACTATTGCCGTGGGTATAAACGTTACGTTAAAATGAAAAAGCTTATAAACTATTTAATGGTAAGCGCTGTGCTTTGTCTGGCAAGTAGTTGCTCCGATTTATTGGAACCCAAACCTATTGATTTGCTCACAGATGGTACGGTTTTAAATGAACCAAAGGATGTGCCCAATGTTGAGGTTGGATTATACACCGCATTTCGTAACATCATTCCGTCAACTGTAATTGCAGGGGATTGCACTGCCGATATGGTTACGTTTAATGGAACATTCTCACAGTACCGCGAGTTAGGCACCAAGCAAATAACTTCATCAAATGCATCGGTACTTGCGTTGTGGAGTAGCATTTATAATACAATCTACATAGCAAATTTTGTTATTGAGCGATTACCTGAAGTGGCTGGTGTGCCAGCAACACAGCGCAACCGAGTTATGGCAACGGCACACTTCTTAAGAGGCTATGCTTATTTTGTTGCACTCTACTCTTATGGAGCGGTGCCCTTGGTAAAAGAAACCTCCATTGATGCAAACCGGAATATACCTCGAGCTTCAGAAGCAGAAATCTTACAACAGATATTAGCTGATTACACTGAGGCGGTTGGCAATCTGCCAGATCTACCATCTACAGCGGCCTTTGCAGGAAGGTATGCGTTAGATGCTGCTTTGGCTAAGTATTATCTTTATATAGGTGATTGGGTAAAAGCTGAGCTGCATAGCACCAACATAATTTCATCAAACAAGTATAAACTGGTTGCTGATTTCAATACGTTAGTAACAAAAGATTTTACCGAAGAAGCTATATTTGAAGTGGGTTATACACTAAATGATGACCCCGGTACTAGTGCAAACGGGTTAAACAACATATTTGTAGGCCGCAGAGAAATGATTCCTTCTAATCAGACGGTGGTGGCGTTAGCTTCTACCGAAGCAGGTGATCGGTTCAGTACAATCTCCTTTAATGCAAATCTGTTAAAGGGAAATGATAATGGTTGGTCGGTTGCAAAATATGGTACAGCCGATCAGGACAATAATAATGTAGTTGTGTTTAGGTTAGGAGAAATTTATTTGATCCGTGCAGAAGCCCGGGCACGACAAGCAAAGGTAACAGAGGCAAAAGCCGACATAGAACTTTTGCGTACACGCGCCAATGCACCGTTGCTAGGCACTGTAACTCAGAATCAGATGCTTCAACTTATTGAAGAGGAGCGAAGGTATGAATTAGCGTTTGAGGGTAATCGGTGGTATGACTTGGTTAGAACCAATAGAGCAGATGCCGTGATGAATAGTTTTTCTCCCAATTGGAAATCAACATATAAATTGTGGCCTATACCACAGCGCGAACTTCTTAACAATCCATCACTGGCTGGAAATCAGAACCCTGGATATTGATTTATGTGGAGAGCATCAACCCTATTTATTTTTCTAATTGCGCTGCTTACCGCAGGATGCGAAACGGCTCCCATTATTTTTTCAGGTCCTTATTTTGTTCGCTTTACCGATATAAATAAAAGTGTTAAAGAAAGTTTCAGTAAAGAAATTCTGATTGAAGTTCATCAGGCCGGACCAGCCCCCGAAAATGATTTAATCATCAATTATGAAATCAGTGGGAATGCACGCGCAGGTATTGATTATAAAATCAATGGCACGGTAGGTAAAGTTGTGATTAAGAAAGGTGAATACGTTGGAAACATCTCCGTTTCGTTGATTAACAATTCAAATAATATTATTCGTAGTCAGGATCTTGTTATTACACTTGCATCAACCGACAATACGGATAGAAAAATAGGTCAGGGCGAAAGCAACATCGGGAGTGCATTCACATTAACCATTATTGATGATTGTATTTTGGGTGGCTCCTATATTGGTCAAAGAAGTTCAGTAAATGTTTCTGATATTAAAATCACAAGTTCGGATTGTGAGAATTATATATTATCAAATTGGAATATTAATATAAACTTATTTAATCCTGGAATACCAATGGACTTGAGGTTTATTGATAATGGCGATAATACTCTTACTATTCCGACCCAAGAGGAAGAAGCCCTAGATCCAACGAAAGCTACTATAGAGGGGTTTGGCGTAGTTGATCCAACCACCCGAAAAATAATCATGACAATAACACTAGTAGATTTTACGGATCAACCGCAGGTAACAATTACTTACTTACCCGATTGAGATATGAAAAGTGCAAGCAGTTTTTTAACCACCTGTCTCTTACTTCTGATATCTTGCTCCGAAGATATTATACCTACTCCGTATACTTATAGTGAGGTATTTACCGGAAAAAAAAGTAAGACCTGGACGATTAAATTTTTTGAAGAAACACTAAATGGAAAAGTGATTGATCGATTTGCTATTAACTGCGCATCAGATGACAAGTATATTTTTTACGCAAATGCTGAGCGGAGGTATGAAGCACTTACCGGTTCAATAAAATGCTATGCAACACCTGAGGCCGCCACGATTGAAAATGTGTGGTCCTTTACAAACTCAACAGCAACACTGACTATGTTACTGCCATTTTTTTCTGCCACCACGGCTTATCCATTTATTGTGCGCGAAGCAGAAAACAAAACTTTAGAATTGGAAATTTTTTTGGATGAAGAAAACACACAGAGTTATAGGATTCATTTTGAATCGATAGCTGAAGAGTAAGCAGCGGATGAAGGCCTTATTAATTTTCATAGGAGTTTTATTCGCGCAAAGTTTGTTTGCCCAAACCGTTCCACAGCGTGAGTGTGCAACCATGCAGCAGGATAGCATTAATCGCGCTCGGTTTCCGCAGCGCGGAACGCTTGATGAATTTGAAAACGCACTGCAATTAAAAATACAAGATATAAGTAGAAGGAAGGCAGCTGGTGAACGCATCGAAGCTATTATTCTATCCATCCCAATTGTCGTTCACATTGTGCATAATGGTGAAGCAGTTGGTGCTGGTTTTAATATTAGTCAGGCTCAAGTACAATCTCAACTTGCCGTGCTTAATGAAGATTTTAGAAAGAAGTTTGGGACTCCAGGTTATAATACCAATCCGGTAGGTGCCGATATAGAAGTTGAATTTTGTCTTTCACCAGTCGATCAAAATGGAGCCTTGCTTGCGGAGCCGGGCATTCATCGATACAATGGAAATAAAACATCGTGGACACGCAATGAAATTGAAAACCAATTGAAGCCGGCTACCATTTGGAACCCTAATTTTTTCTTCAATGTGTGGACGGTAAAGTTTGGCGGCACCGATAGTAACTTGTTAGGGTACGCGCAGTTTCCCGATCAATCAGGCTTATTAGGTTTGAATGATGTTGGTGGCCCAGCATCAACCGATGGGGTTGTTATTCAATACACTTCGTTCGGATATTTATTTCCAAATCAAACTGCACCCTATAATCGTGGTAGAACCTTGTCACACGAAACAGGGCATTGGCTTGGGCTTCGCCATATATGGGGCGATGGTGGTTGTGCGGCCGATGATTTTGTTGCCGATACACCCCTGCAAGGAAGTGAAAGTCGCGGTTGCCCAACTAATAAATTAAGTTGTGATGGCATTTCATTGGCCATGGTTCAAAACTATATGGATTATTCAGATGATGCTTGCATGAATATTTTCACTGAAGGACAGAAGACCCGGATTCGTGCCGTTATGAATATGAGTCCACGAAGAAAATCTTTGCTTGATGGAAATTTGTGCAACCCAATTGTTGCTGATGTGCCGATGGCAAATTTTACATCCGACAAGCAAGAAGTATTGAAAGGTGGAGAAGTAAACTTTACTGATCTCTCTACTAATTTTCCAACTTCATGGCAATGGGTTTTTGAAGGTGGCGATCCATCAACCTCTACTGATCGCAATCCAAAACCAAAGTATAATCTACCCGGCTCTTACAAAGTTTCTTTAATAGCTACAAATAGTTTGGGGCAATCGCCTATCAAAGAAATTGATGGCTATATAATAGTTTCTGAAGAGGGCTTATGCAGCACGGCAACAAATTTTAAAACTGGAAATACTTCAGTAACAATCCCGCTTTCCGATTTTGGAAATTATACGGGCTATTTAACCGGGCATAATAGCTTAAACTCTAAAGCAGTATCAGAGTTCTTCAAAAACACACAAGGTTATTTATATGTAAGTGGTGTTGAGATGGACTTTGGGAAAATCTATTCAAGTAACGAAGCGGCAACCGTAACAGTTACTTTATGGAATGCGCGCGGCCCGCAGAATGCGCCAGGCTCAGTTGTTGAACAGAAAGTTATTTTGTTACAGCAAATTCAAGATGATATCGCGGCAGCGCGCTCCACAGTATTTGTTTTCGATCGAGAAACTCCGGTGTTTGGAAGGCCATTTCAAATTGGAGTTGAACTTAATTATGAAAATGGCGATACCGTAGCCATTAAATCTTCGGCCAACGGAGAATCCAATAATGCAACATCCTGGATTCAGGATAAAGATGGTGTTTGGAGTCCGTATTCAATTGCTTTAGGAGCTAACATAGCAATGAAAGTTAAAGCTATTGTTGGTGTAAATCCATCGGTTCAGATTTCGGCTTCTAAACTTTTGGTGGCACCAGGTGAAGAGGTGATCCTTAATGGAAAAGGTGCTAGTGTTTTTGTTTGGAATTCAGATGATGGGGTTATCAATAGTGTTGCAGGGCCGCAATTGATAGTAAGACCAATAAAAACAACAACCTATACCAGCACAGGATCTGGCTTAACGTTATGCAATGCTACTGGTGCAACAACAATTTATGTTGATGAAACTATTGTTGGTGTAGGAGATGAGTTTTCAGTCAATTCAATTACTATTTTTCCAAACCCAGGCTCAGAAAACATCAATCTTAACATGGAGAATGATTTTTATGGAAAGGTGGAAGTTCGCGTGTATTCTACGTTAGGCACTTTAGTGCTGGGCAGTACCTTTGAGAAATATCAGCAACAGACTACGCAATTACTTCATGTTGGTAATTTACCGCAGGGAATGTTTGTTGTTCAAATCATAATGAACAAAAACATTGTTACCAAAAAATGGTTAAAGAAATAAGCTGCAACCGATTGGAATTAAAGCAATTGTCAGTTGGATTAATTTTGTTCCTTGTGTAAGGAAGATATTTGCTAACTTTAAAAGGAAGATTAAATTTTACGAATATGAAAAAGTCGCTTTATAGTATCACATTATTGGTTGTGATGGCCGTGTTTAGTTTGGAGTTAACATCCTGTAAAGATGATGAACCAGAAAAGTTTACGCTTAAAGTTTCGAATCCAACCCAAGCCGCCAAGGAGTCTGATTTTTCGATTGAGATTGAAATAAGTCTTGACAAGCCAGCACCTGAAGATATTACCGTTAAATTTAAATTGACAGGTACTGCCTACGATGATGTGCGCGCTCAAGCCGAAAATGAGTATGCAGATTTTGAAGTGGATGGGGACTATGATAAAATTGTAATTGCCAAGGGAGAAACATCAGCCACTATTAAATTGACCCCTTATTCAGATAGCGATTTAGAGGATGATGAAACGATAATAGTAACTCTTACAGAAGTTAAAAATGCAAATGTTATTTTAGACTCTTCCCCGGTATCAACAGTAACCCTTGGGCAAGAAGATGGTATGATTGTATATTTAGTATGGCCCGCTTCAAGCTCTGCCAATGGAGTTGTTGACATGGATATGTTGGTAAGGATCGGGGCATCCGCGGCTAGTTATGATAGAATTATTGCGGGCTCTATTTTTCCTGGCTTTGATCGTAATTTTGAATTGGTTTTTATCCCTAAAACGTTTGTTGGTACTTTGTTTGGATATGATTATTCTAATTCAACGTATGGACTTACTTATACGTATTATGACGGAACAAGAAATGACCTAACCTTTACTGTAACGTTTGCTGAATTGATTAACGGTGAAATAGAAGCGGAAGCATCTCAACAGGATTTTACAAACGCGGTTAGTTACACAACAGATAATATTAACAAATGGGAAGGCTCTGCTTACCCAACAATTATTGCACAAACATTTTCCAATGTTGGCGGTGTTTATCAGAATTTTTCTGAGATAGTCACCCCTGAATCAAGCAGCAGAACAGGAATAGCAACAAGCAATGAGTTTGTTGGAAATCTGTTTAATAATGCAAAAACCAGACGGGAAATAAAAAATCATGTATTGCCCGAAAAATATCTTAATCATTTTAAAGTTAAATAATAGAGGAACAGATTTTCTTTATTCGACTTTATGATTTTAAAATCTTCTTTCCTTAGGAAGGAAGATTTTTTACTAACAGTAAGTAATGGCAAAAAAAGTTTTAATAACACGAATTATTCCAAGTATTGCGAGCGATAGCTTGAGAGCAGAAGGCTTTGATGTAAATGTGTGGGAAAGCGAAACCCCAATGACTCATCAACAATTGATTGGCGAAGCAAAAAAAGTAGATGCACTTATACCACTGGGTGCGAATAAACTTGATAAAATTTTTTTCAGTGAATGTAGTCATTTGGATGTGATTGCCCAGTTTGCTGTAGGTTATGATAACATTGATGTTGCAGAAGCAACACGATTAAAAATTCCGGTAGGCAATACGCCTGAAGTGCTGAGTGAAGCCACAGCTGATATCGCTTTTGGATTACTAATTGCCGTTTCGCGCAAAATGTTTTTTCATCACAAACTGATTGAACGTGGTGAATGGAAACAATTTGAACCGCTAAAGAATTTAGGTGTTCAACTTACTGGAAAGACGCTCGGTATTTTTGGATTGGGGAGAATTGGAATGGTGATGGCACAACGCTGCCAGGGTGCTTACAATATGAAAGTAATCTATCACAGTCGTAACCGAAATTTAGAAGCCGAAAAACTTTTTAATGCAACCTGGGTTTCGTTTGATGAGTTGCTTCAACAAAGTGATGTGCTTTCTGTTCATAGCGTGTTAAGTAATGAAACAAGCGGACTCTTTAATAAATCTGTATTCGCTAAAATGAAGAAGAGTGCCATATTTATTAACACCTCTCGTGGTGGCGTTCATAATGAGGAAGATTTGATCGAAGCTTTACAAACGGGAGCCATTTGGGGTGCCGGGTTGGATGTAACAAATCCAGAGCCTATGTTATCAAATAATATATTGCTTACCATGCCCAATGCGGCCGTGTTGCCACACATTGGCTCAGCTACGGAAGAGGCAAGAACTGGAATGGCGCGAATAGCAGCCGAAAACATCATTGAGTTCTATAAGACTGGAAAAATGATTTATTGTGTTAATCCTGAAGTGCTCAAAAATAACTAAGCAGAAGGTTTAAAAATGGGGGATCAGACCACTTGCCTTGACCTTAGCTCACGAGGGTAATCCTTAACCGGTTAGACCACCGTTGAGTCTTTAAGTCCAGTTTGAAAAATTATCTTTCCGAATTTATAATAACCAGCCTTTCTTTTTACATTTAGGGTATGCATTACATAATCAGAAGTTGGCGCGAGCAAAAAATCCTTCTCAAACGCAGATTTCCAATACTTTCTGATGAGGATTTCATCTTCGAAGAAGGAAAGATCGAAAGCATGTACCAGCGACTTGCTCAGAAATTAAGAATCTCCAAACCTGACTTGGATTTGATTTTTGCAGAGATTCAGCAATCCTAATCTTTTTAGGATTAAACATTCAATCTTGAAGTATTGCTTGCGTTTATTCATCGATTATAATTTAATGCCTTTGCATTCAGTCTATGAAAAAACCTGTTGACAAAAGTCGCGAACAAACCCTGGGTGAAGAAATTGCCAATAGTGTGAGTCATGGAGTAGGCGCTCTGGCAGCCATAGCAATTACCCCGATACTAATTTTGAAAGCGATTCCGAAAGGTACTGCTGCGATAACCGGAGTGAGCATTTTCGGGGCCACCATGATTATACTTTATCTTGCATCCACACTCTATCACGCGTTTCCAAAAAGCAGAACCAAAAGAGTTTTTCAAATCTTCGATCACAGTGCAATTTTTCTTTTGATTGCCGGAACCTATACACCTTTTACGTTAAGCGTTTTGCCCGGCATGTGGGGTTGGACGTTGTTTGGAATTATTTGGACGCTGGCTATTGCCGGAGTTGTTTTAAAATCAGTTCGGAATGTAAAAACGAGTAAACTTTCCACCGCACTATATGTAGGTATGGGTTGGTTGGCGGTGTTTGCAATAAAACCCTTATATGATCACATGCCAGCCTGGGGTTTGCTTTGGTTGCTGGCAGGCGGATTAACGTACTCAATTGGTGTTATCTTTTTTGCGTATGATCATAGTTATAAGTACAACCACTTTGTATGGCATCTTTTTGTTTTGGGCGGAACGGCTTGCCATGTAGTAGCTGTTTTGGTTTACGCACTTTAAAATCTTTATCAGATTTTATTTTTATTATCTTCACACTATTACTGGACTTCACAGCTTAGGGGTCTGACCGCTCTAAGCGGTCAGACCCCTTCATTTGTATTAAAGTTTTAACCAGATTATAACTAACCATGAAATACCTCTACCTTTTTTCGTTGTTGTTATTTGCTTGCGCAGAAAACAAGCCTAACTCTCTTGTCTTTAAGCATACTGTTTCAACAGCAGCCAAACCCTGGCTTCATGAAAATTTTGATAATAGCACATTCACCTTTGCAATTATTACCGATTTAAATGGTGGTGAGCGCGCTGGAGTTTTTGATGTAGCCATCGAGCAAGTAAATCTGTTGCGTCCGGAATTGATTGTTACTGTTGGCGATTTGATTGATGGTGGCACTGAAAATAAAGATACGCTAACCATGCAATGGGATTATTTTGACATGCGCGCAAAAAAAGCGAAAGCACCGTTGTTTCACATTGGTGGAAATCATGATTTAACCAATGTAGCTATGCGTGAATTTTGGGCCAATCGCTACGGACCACGCTACTATCATTTTATTTACAAAGATGTTTTGTTTCTAATGTTAGATAGCGAAGATTATTCGCCTGAGCGGATGCGAGAAATCTATTTGGCAAGAGCTGCTGCCATTAAAGTAATGGATGGCCCAAATCCCGAAAAGGCAAATGATATGGAATATAATAAAATGAAGGAGCGCATTAGCGGTGAAATTAGTAAGGAACAATCCGAATACTTTAAGAAGGTGCTTGAAGAAAATCCTTCAGTGAAATGGACATTTCTATTTATGCATAAACCGGTTTGGCAGCGCGAAGAAGAGGGTGGTCTTCAAATAATTGAAGCTGCATTAGCCGAAAGACCGTACACCTTGTTTAATGGACATTTTCATAGCTATTCATATACAGATAGAAATAAGAGAGACTATATTATGTTAGGCACTACAGGTGGATCGCAAAATGATATAGACTTGATGTCGTTCGATCATCTTACCTTGGTTACGGTAGATGATCACGAACCAAGTATAGCTAACTTAAGATTGGATGGCATACTTGATAAAACCGGTAAAATTCCTTTGCATGGAGATACACTTTGTTTTCAGGCATCGAAGTGCAAATGATTTAGGATTCAACTTTTAAACTTTTACGGCTACTTTGTGGTTAGCCTATCAATCAACAATTGAAACTATGAGTAATCCTATCAAATCAATAAAACCATTAGGTTTTCCCTGGCAAACACAAGATCCGTTTCTTTTTTGTGTACATCATGAAGATCATTATCCGAAAGGCAATGAGGTAATGGGGCCAGCTGCGTCATTGGCGGGTAGGCAATTAGGGCAGGACTTTGCACCTAATAGGGAAGGGTGGCGAATGTATCATGGTGAGCACGTGCCCGGTTTTCCGGCACACCCACATCGTGGTTTTGAAACGGTTACCGTTGTTACGGAAGGTCTTGTTGATCATTCAGATTCATTGGGTGCTGCAGGCCGTTTTGGTTTTGGCGATGTGCAATGGATGACAGCTGGCAAAGGTGTGCAACATTGTGAGATGTTTCCGTTGTTAAATAAGGATAAAGAAAATCCACTTGAACTTTTTCAGATTTGGCTTAATCTGCCAAAGGCAAAGAAATTTGCGCAGCCACATTTTGCTATGCTTTGGGCGGATTCAATTCCCACTTTTACACATAAAGACTCAAATCAAAAAACGACTCGCACGAAAGTGATTGCCGGAAACATTGAAAGCACAGTTGCTCCGGCCCCAGCCCCTGAATCATGGGCGGCTGATAAAAATAATGAGGTAGCTATCTGGACAATTAAAATGGACCCCGGTGCACAATGGACGCTGCCGCTGGCTTCCGCTTCTGTTAATCGTTCACTTTATTTTTATGATGGCGACACGGTTCAAATAGCAGATAAAAAATTCTCAACGCACCAGGCAGTTGATCTTCATGCTGATCAACCGGTAGTTTTGATTAATGGCAATACAGAAAGTTCTTTTCTTTTACTTCAAGGCAAACCGATTGGCGAACCTGTTGTGCAACATGGTCCGTTTGTTATGAACTCGCAGGCGGAGATACAACAAGCTATGAATGAATATCGGCAAACTGAATTTGGTGGTTGGCCTTGGTCAAGTTATGAGCATGTTCATCCACGAGAGAAAAGTCGCTTTGCACTTTATCCTGATGGAAAAGAAGAAGTAAAAATTCTTTAAGTCTAACACGGTTTATAATGTGCAAGGAATGACAGGCGCACAGCTGCAAGAAGAATTCTGGAAAAGAGGACGCATCCGCCTCCGAGCTTCTGGCGCTGAGTTTGGTGTGCGCCATTGCACGCATATTTTTAATAGCGAACAAGAAATTGATCGAGCACTTGAAATTGTGAATGAGTTGGCAAAATAATTTGCCTATTCTTTAAATCTTAATTTGAAGAATAATAGCGAAGAAGCTAGTACAAGTGTAAGCATGTTGGCAACAATAACAGGAATGTCGCGGATGACGATTCCATATACCAGCCAAAGCAAAACCCCAAAGCAAAAAAATGAGAACATGCCTAACGACAAGTCCTTAGCGGAGCCACTCTTCCAGGTTTTAATAACCTGTGGCAAAAAAGCGATGGTTGTGCAAGAACCCGCAGCCAGACCTAAAATTTGTATTTCGTTCATAGATTAAAAATGATACTGCAAAGATAGCGCAGCACCAATCGAAAAGATTGAAGAGTGTAAGAATATTTGTGGTTTGTATGAGCTAAATCGATTGCGGAAAATTTTTTACTGAGAAACTTTGTGACACTTGGTGCTTTTGGTGCCTTCGTGGTTTAGGGATTCTTTTAACCACAAAGACACGAAGCTCGCTAAGGTTCACAAAGATTAATGGCGCTTAATAATCATCGTCCAAGGCAAAATTGTTTTTGCGAGACATCCATTTGCCTTGTGTGAAATCGGGGAACTCAACGCTCTCACCTCCCAATTGAATAGAAGTTTCAGATAGTGGTGTGATAGCACTCCAGGCTACAGCATCATACACATCTTGAGGTGTATTTGTTTTACGTTTTACGGCTTCGAGAAAAGCATTTAACACAAACCAATCCATGCCACCATGGCCGGCACCGCTTGCATCATTACCATATTTTTTCCAAAGCGGATGATCATATTTATCCAACCACTCTTTGGCATCTTCCCACTGGTGTGGTTTTTTACTTTGCCCTTCTATGTAGATGGATTTGTTTACATCCATCCAGATACCA
>Ga0154020_10000281_pt1 | contig 61047 bp, 41 predicted proteins | sample Klosneuvirus_201_FD_109709 | JGI IMG/M metagenome (GOLD analysis project Ga0154020, IMG submission 109709) | Active sludge microbial communities from wastewater, Klosterneuburg, Austria - Klosneuvirus_20160825_MG | ecosystem: Engineered > WWTP > Aerobic digester > Activated sludge | place...
CCTGCTCGAACTCCGCCTCGCCCGCGCCGACCTCTCGCCGCTCACCCTCACCGTGCGCACCGCCAGGCCCACGCGTGATATCCGCCACCTGTGGTCGCTGCTCGCAGGAAAGCTCGAAGGGGCGCACCTTGGCTTCGGGGTGTGCGGCGTGCGGCTTCGCGCGGGGGCCCTCGCCGCCCTGCCCCATCAGCAGTCCGGGCACTGGACGCCCGAAAGCGGGCCAGAAAGCGGGCCAGACGACGCTGCCATCGCCCGGCTCGTCGACACGCTCAACGCCAGGCTGGGCGTCGGCTCGGTCAGAGAGCTCCGCCCGCGCGAGTCCCACATTCCAGAGGCCGCCTTCGCCATGGACCCCGTCGTGGAACTGCGAAGCACCGGACCAGCGACCGAACTCCCGCGCATCGACCGCCCCTCGCTCCTGTACGACGTGCCCAGACGCGTCGATGTCACCTTCCTTTCCCCCGACGGGCCCATCGCGCTTGTGCGCCACGCCGGGCAGAGCCACCGCGTGACGTGCGGCGCAGGTCCGGAGCGGATCGAGCCCGAGTGGTGGCGTCACCACGCCTTTCACGACACGCGAGACTACTTCAAGATCAAGATCGAGGACGGACGCGTGCTCTGGGTCTTCCGGGCGGGTGGCGCCTGGTTCCTGCACGGTCTGTGGGCCTGAGGACACCCGCGATGCCCGACGAACCGATCCACAAAGCCAGGGCCCACCCCGGCCGCACACCGGCCACGAGCGCCGCCCCGCCCGCCCGCGCGGGCGGATATGTGGAGCTGGACGTTACCAGCAACTTCACGTTCCTGGCTGGCGCGAGCCACCCGGACGAACTGGTGGAAGCCGCGGCGGACCTGGGGCACCGGGCGGTGGCCATCGCGGACCTGCACTCGCTGGCGGGGATCGTGCGTGCGCACGTCGCGGCGAAGAAGTGCGGGGTGCAGCTCGTCGTGGGCGCGCGCATCGTGCCCCGGGACGGGGCGGGCGTCTCGCTCTTGCTCTATCCCACCGACCGGCCGGCCTACGCGGGGCTCTGCCGCCTGCTGACGCTGGGCAAAGGCCGCGCGCCCAAGGGTGAGTGCGACCTGTCGCTCGTGGACGTGTGCGACGCGGGCGAGGGGCTGCTCGCGGTGGCCGCCCCGCCCGCGGAGCCGGACGACGCGTGCGCCGCGGTGCTGGGGCGACTGGCGGACCGCTTCGACGACGACCGCCTGTCGCTGGCGATCAGCCGAACGCTGCGCCAGGACGACGACGAGCGTGTGCGCCGCGTGACGCGCCTGAGCGAGGACCTGCGCGTCCCGCTGGTGGCGACCAACGCGGTGCACGCGCACACCCCGCGCCGGCGCCGACTGCAGGACGTACTCACCTGCATCCGCCACGGGTGCACCATCGACGCGGCGGGGCGGCGCCTCTTCGAGAACGCCGAGCGGCACCTCAAGCCCGCCGACGAGATGCGCCGCCTCTTCGCCGCCAGCCCCGGCGCCGTCGCCCGCACGCTGCAGATCGCCGCACGCGCCGCGGGGTTCACCCTTGACCAGTTGCGCTACGAGTACCCGGACGAGGTCGTCCCTCCCGGCACCACGCCCATGAAGCACCTGACCGACCTGACCTGGGCCGGCGCGCACGAGCGGTTCCCCCGGGGCGTGCCCCAGAGCGTGACGGCCCAAGTCCGCCACGAACTGGCGCTCATCGACGAGCTCCGCTACGCGCCGTACTTCCTGACGGTGCAGGAGATCGTGGTGTTCGCACGCTCGCGGGGCATCCTCTGCCAGGGCCGCGGGGCCGCCGCCAACTCCGCGGTGTGCTACTGCCTGGGCGTGACGGCGGTGGACCCGGCGCGTGTGAGCATGCTCTTCGAGCGGTTCATCAGCAAGGAGCGAGACGAGCCGCCGGACATCGACATCGACTTCGAGCACGAACGCCGGGAGGAGGTGATCCAGCACCTCTATGCCAAGTACGGGCGGGACCGTGCCGCGCTGACCGCGGAGGTCATCTCCTACCGGGGTCGCAGCGCCGTGCGCGAGGTGGGCAAGGCCATGGGCCTCTCCGCGGACACCCTGGGCACCCTCGCCAAGGACATCGACTGGTGGAGCGACGAGGTCGCCAATGCGCCGCGCCTGAAACGACTGGGCCTGAACCCGGGCGACCCCACGCTCCGGGACACGCTCTCCCTGGCGGGCGAGATCATGGGCTTTCCGCGGCACCTCTCGCAGCACGTGGGTGGCTTTGTCATCACCCGGAGCAGGCTCTCGGAACTCGTGCCCATCGAGAACGCCGCGATGCAGGGCCGCACCGTCATCGAGTGGGACAAGGACGACATCGAGGCCATGGGGATGCTGAAGGTGGACGTGCTGGGGCTGGGCATGCTCACCTGCGTCCGCAAAGCGCTGGACCTGGTCCGCGGGGCGGAGGGAAAGGACTACACGCTCGCGACGATCCCCGCGGAGGACAGCGACACCTACGACATGATCTGCCGCGCCGACACGGTGGGGGTGTTCCAGATCGAGAGCCGCGCGCAGATGTCCATGCTCCCCCGGCTGCGCCCGCGCTGCTACTACGACCTGGTGATCGAGGTCGCGATCGTGCGGCCCGGTCCCATCCAGGGCAAGATGGTCCACCCGTACATCCGGCGACGCCACGGGACCGAGCCGGTGGTCTACGCCTCCCCGGAGATCGAGCGCGTACTCGGACGCACGCTGGGCGTCCCGCTCTTCCAGGAGCAGGCCATGGCCCTCGCCGTCGTCGCCGCGGGCTTCACGCCCGGCGAGGCCGACCAGCTCCGGCGCGCCATGGCCTCGTGGAAGCGATCGGGCGACGCCATCCGCAGGTTCGAGAAGCAGCTCATCCAGGGCATGATCGCCCGCGGGCACACACAGGAGTTCGCGGCCCAGGTCTTCCAGCAGATCAGCGGGTTCTCCGGCTATGGCTTCCCGGAAAGCCACGCCGCCAGCTTCGCCCTGCTCGTGTATTCCTCCGCCTGGCTGAAGCGTCACCACCCCGCCGCGTTCGCCGCCGCCCTCCTCAACAGCCAGCCCATGGGCTTCTACCAGCCGGCGCAGATCGTCCGCGATGCGCGCGAGCACGGCGTGGAGGTCCGCCCCGTCGATGTCAACCACAGCCACTGGGACTGCACCCTCGAGCCCGCGCCGCCCCCCGAGCCCGGCGGCCCGGCGATCCGCCTGGGCATGCGAATGGTCCGCGGGCTCCCGGAGGACGACGCGCGGCGGGTCATCGCGCGCATCCGGGCCGGCGGCAGCGCCCGCCGCATCGACACGCTCTGGCGCGCCACCGCCGTTCGTGCCGCCAGCCTCCGGCGACTCGCGGAGGCGGACGCCTTCGCATCCCTGGGGCTCACCCGCCAGCAGGCGCTCTGGGAAGTGCAGGCGCTCCGCGACGACCCCATGCCCCTCTTCGAGACCGCTCCCGAGCCCGCCCCGGACGCGCCCGCGCTGATGCTCCCGGAGCGCACCGCGCTGGGCGAGGTCGGCGAAGACTACCGCGCCGTCGGACTCTCCCTCAAGGCCCATCCGATGGCCTTCATCCGTGAAACGCTCGCCACTGAGGGCGTCACAGAGAACGCCCGCCTCGCCGACCCGGCACGCACCCCCGCCGGACGCCGCCTCACCGTCTCGGGGATCGTGCTGGTGAGGCAGCGCCCGGGCACCGCCTCCGGCATCGTCTTTTTCACCATCGAGGACGAGACCGGCATCGCCAACCTGATCGTGAGGCCGGAGGTGTACGAGCGATACCGGGCGGTGGCGCGCCACTCCCGCGTCATCGCCGCCACCGGCACCGTGGAGCGCCAGGGAGAGGTCGTGCACGTCATGGTGAGGCGGATCCGGGCGGTGAACATCGCGGAGGGGGCCATCCACGCCACCAGCCGCGACTTCCACTAACGCCCACCGACCCGATCCCCACGGTGCGTCGGCCCCGGCGGAGGGTCGCAACGTGAAGTTGCCTCCAGCCCGACGCCGCGGGGACCCGTCCCCCATTGCGGAACCCCGCGGATTCGGTAGACTCTTGGCGGGGGTTGGCGCGCCTCGCGTTGAGATCTGCCGCCCCCGACGCCGCCGGGAGACACTCCCGGGGCAACGAGGAGTGCGTTCATGAAGAAGGCGTGGTTGGTCGTGGCGGCTGCGGGTTCGCTGTGCGCACAGGCCGGAGCTCAGGATGTCCTGACCCCCATCGAGCACATCGCGCCGGTCGTCTATCTCAACGGCGGGCCCTACTCGGATCGCGCCGTCGGCCCGGTCTGGGACAACTGGACCGCGGTCCCCACCGCAAACCTGCGGGCGCTCTACAACCGCACCAAGCTCGTCGAGGACGTCAACTTCGCGCCCGGGCCCTGGGCCTCTGGCCCCACCGGCGCCGCCACGATGGTCAACCTCGGATTTGGCGTCGGCCTCCCCGGCCTCGCCCCCTCACAGCAGTTCATCATCCGCATCGAGTTCTACGACACCTTCAGCGCCACAGGGCCTACCACGGTCAACGTCTACAGCGGCACGCTCATCGGCACCTATACCTCGCCCACCCTCACCGTCAGCAACGCCAACGCGGGCGGCGTGCTCCTCCGCTACCAGGTCGCCGCCACCGTCGGTCCCTTCCTCGACAGCAACTGTGCCATGGTCGTCACGCTCCTGGACCCCGCGACCGGTCTCCAGATCCCCGACCCCGTCACCACCGCCCGCGTCCAGCTCACCGTCGCCAACGCCATCGGCTATGCCGGGAACACCGGCACCACCAACACCTCCGTCTACCGCGACGTGAACCTCAACGGCATCATCGCCAGCAACGAGGGTCAGGCCATCACCGCCTCCCCCTCGCCCGCGGGATACATCGCGAAGATCGAGGCGGACCTGCCCGCCCCGGCACCCACCTGCAACGACACCCTCGGATCACTCCCCGACGGGCTCACCCAGCGAACCAATGTCACATCCTCCGGCGTGCGGTGGTTCTGCTTCACCCTTGACAACCCCGCCGTCGACCAGGCCCTCACCTTCCTCGACATCGACACCGAAGGGTCCGCGGGCGATGTCGCCATCGCCGTCTACTCCGACCAGGGCGATGTGCTCGCCCGCGATGAGGACAGCGGCTCGGGCGTCAACGCGCAGCTCTCATTCGGCGTGGGCCGCCGCCCCGCCGTGGGCGACGGTACCCAGTACGACGGCCGCAACTACGACCCGCGTGGCGCCGCCGGCTCTCTCTACGGCCTGAACGCCGGAAGTTACTACCTCGCCGTCGCCCCAGCCGGTTCTACCTTCAGCACCGGGTTCACGGTCAGCCCCGCCGCGGGCAGCCCCACCTACAACCTCAACCTGTTCACCAACGCCAGCGGCACACCGGCCCCCGCCTCCGTTCCCCCCGTCGTCGATCTCGATATGGGCATCATCAGCGGGCCACTCCCGGGCAGCGCGCTCACCCTCGACGCCTACCAGCAGAAGTGGATCCGCTTCGAGATGTGCCGCGACGCCTCCGACCCGTCCAGCTTCCTCGATGTCGATGGCCAGATCAGCAACGACATCTACGCAGAGCTCTTCGTCTTTGATTCCGGCGGCAACCTCGTCACCGCCGACGCCGCCAGCGGGCCGGGCAACCGCCCACAGCTCTCCTTCGGCCAGATCGTCCCCGAGCGACCCGCCGCCGGCGACGGCCTGCCCTTCGCCGGGCAGGACGGGAACCTCCTCCCCGGGGTCTACTACGTCGCCCTCGGCTACGACTTCGTCACCGGAGTTCCCGCCGCGGACACCCAGGGCAACTTCCACGTCCGCCCCGTCGGTGGCTCCAGCGGCTTCTCCTACAACTTCGACTTCCTGCCGAGCTGGACCGACTGCGGCGGGCCCGCCTGCGACCCTGACTTCAACCAGGACGGAAACGTCGACCAGGACGACCTCGCCTACCTCGTCAACGTCCTCGGCGGCGGTGAAAACCCCACTGGCCGCGACCCAGACTTCAACCTCGACGGCAACGCCGACCAGGACGACTACGCCGCCCTCCTCGACGTCATTGCAGGTGGCAACTGCCCCTGAGTGATTGACGCGTCCGTAGCACACAAGCACCCCGGTCTCATGGCCGGGGTGCTTTTTCATCCACTGTTCGGCGTGTTCGAGCGGGCCCAAGCGCCATCGCCGCCCGTGGCGTCGCGGGCTACTTCCGTCTCGTGACTCGTACGTTCATCTCTTGCGTCTGGCTGCTGGTCTGGCCCTCGTGGTTCGTGTCAACCACCACGCGCTGGCGGGATTCGAGAGAGACGAGCTGGCCCTGCGTGGTGTCCCACACCGTCTTGCCGCTGACGGTCGAATCACGGATCGCGACCTTGCCCGGCGCGCCCGCCCCGGAAGACGGGCTGAGCGTCACCTTCCCCCGCATGGGGATGGTCGCCTTCCCGCCGGTGTGCGAGTCGAGCGTGTGCGTGAGGGAGAGCTTCATCTGCCCCGCCGGGCCGTCGATCACGTCGTCGTTGGTCCACGACTCGCCGACGCTCGCCTCGCCCGTGCCCTTGCGCCCGGCCATGATCGGCCCGAACATCCCGCGGATCATGTCCCCGCCGGAGAACTGGCCCACCAGCGCCCCCATCGCGCCCATTGCTCCATCACCGGCGCCGACCGCCGAGATATTCCCGTTCTTGTCCATCGTGACGGGCAGCGTGAGCCCGACGATGGTCCGCAGCGCCGCGTCCGCCGGGTCATCCGCCTTCGCGGGCTTGGTGCTGTCAAACTCGATCGTCGCGAGAGGCGAGCGCACCTTCATCTTCAACGACTCGTACACCAGGTCCAGCGTGTACCCGGCCTCGGTGTCCGCCTTCGTGCAGCGCAGCAGCAGCCCGATCTCCTGCGCAGAGCTCTGCGGGTCGCCAGCCTGCGAGTCCACCGTCGACGACTCGATGACCATCGTGTAGCGCAGCTCCTGGCCCTTCTCGAACCGTGGGCGCAGGTTCACCTTGGCGCCCCGCTCGGGCTGCGCCTGCGCCGCCGCCTTGTCCACGCACACCAGCCCCTGGCACGCACCGGCCACCACCATCATCAGGCACAGCGTCGCTCGGCTCATCGCGGCTCGCTTCATCACGGGTCTCCTGTGGGTTCCGACTCCATGCCTACCGCAGCCCGGCACCCCCGGTTGCGTCCTGCTCGCGGCTCGATCCGACGGCCCTCGCCCGAGCGCACGCAACCCTAGGGCTGAAGGCCCCCTCAGTCTGACGGCCCGATGCAGCGAGGGTTCCCGCCGGCTCACTCCGGGGACCGGATCGCGATCGTCTCGTTGTGCGCCGCCGCGCGTGCAAGGTTGGTCAGCGCCCGCCGAACCTCCGGCGTGGTGTCCACAAACTCGACGCCCACCTCGTGGGACAACAGCCCCCGCGCACGCGCCCACATCACCCTGCACGACAGCACGATCTCTCCATCAAGCGCGCGCAGCCCCACCAGCAGCGTCGTCCCGGGCTCCGGGGGCTTTCGTCGGCTGCGGACCCGCATCCCCCCAGCCGACAGGTCCAGAACCGTCCCGAGCGTGCACTTCACATCCTGACACAGCACGCGCCCGTACCGCCGCCCGTTGGCCGGCTGGCCCGTGCTCGCGTCGCGGAGATATGGACGTTGTTCGTCGGCCATGGGACCTGCGCGCATCGGCACACCCCCCCCCTGCCCTTGAACGGCATCCCCAATGCAGCCCAAACCCCTCCTTGCCCGCCCGCACCAATGCCAAGTCGCCCGCCGCTTGAAAAAAGACACAGATATCGACTATACTCCCGTGGTCGTTCAGCCCGCCCTCGGGCGAGGAGGCACTCCATGAACACCCTCGGATCTGTCGTCGTCGGCGTTGACTTCTCGACCTGCGGCGGTTCGGCGCTCGCGCAGGCCGTCAGGCTCGCCTCCTTTGGAGGGGCAACGCTCTACCCGGTCCACGTCCTGGACGCGATGATGTTCTCGGACGCCGCTCTCGGCGTTACCCCCTTTCTCCCGGACATGACCGGCACCATGATCGCCGACGCCAAGCGAAACTGGCCGGAGGTGCGTGCCGCTGCAGGTGCGCCCGCCCCGCTGGAACTGGATGTTGTCATCGGACGCCCCGCGACGGAGATCATCGCTCTGGCTCGCAAGAACAAGGCTGGCATGGTCGTGGTCGGCGCGTGCGGCGAGTCGACGCACACGGCGATCGGCACCACCGCCGCCGCGTGCGTCCGCTACGCGCCCTGCCCCGCCCTCGTCGTCGAAGAGGGCAAGGGCGGCGCCTTCCGGCGACTCTGCGTGGGAGTGGACTTCTCCGCGCAGTCGCGAGAGGCCCTGGACCTCGCCATGCGCGTCGCCGCCATGGACGGCTCCGAAGTCCACGCCGTTCACGTCTTCCGCGCGCCCTGGGTCGGCCGGCGAGCAAAGGGCTCTCCCCTCGCGCAGAACCCCGCGGCCCAGGCCCAGTACCGTGATCTCCTTCGCGACAAACTCGCCGCCTTCTGCGCGCGAAGGCCGGAAATGGTCTGGACCAACCCCAGGACAGAGGTGCTCGAGGACCCGTCCTACGGCGGGGGGTTGGCTCGCTACGTCCGCGAGGCACATGCCGATCTGCTCGTCATCGGCACGCGGGGTCACACCAACCTGCGCGACGTCCTGCTCGGGTCCACCGCGGAGCGGGTCGTCGGCCTCTCGCCCTGCTCCGTCCTCACGGTCCCGCCCAAACCATGAATCACCCGCGGGCCGCCAGCCGTGCGACGCTTCCCCGCCCGTCCGACCACGGAATGAAAAAGCCCCCCGGCCTTCCGGGGGGCTCTCGCGTTTCATCGGTTCATCGGGCGATCAGAACATGACCTGCATCTGCAGGAGAAGGGCGACCTGGCCGTCCTCCGTGTCCGAGAGCAGGTTCGAGCCGGTGCTGGGGGAGATGATTCCCGCGGCGTCTTCTGCGTCGAAGTAGTACTGGACTTCGGCGGAGAACTTCGCCGCGTGGCTCTCGGGAGAGATGTAGTAGTTCACGCCGCCCGTGAGGGTGTGGAAGTCGTCGCCGCCGGTGTCGTCGTCCGGGAAGATGCCGTCGTAGCGGAGGAAGACCTCCAACTGGTCGGTGACGAGATAGCCGCCCTGCAGAACGGCGCCGAAGTCGTCGGCGTCCGACCCGCTGGCGTCGGTGTTGCGCCAGATGGCGGCGGCGAAGAGGTTCCAGCCGTTGCCCTCCATGCTCGCGTCGATCGTGGCCTCGAGGACCTGGGTGTCGGTGGTGCCGCCGGTCTCGCCGCCATCCTGGAAGTGGACCGCGCCGCCGAACATCCCGCCGTACTCCGAGCCGCGCCAGGAGACGTTGTCGTCGAAGCGCTTCCAGTCGCCCTTGCCCCAGCGGAACTCCCCGCGCGCCGTGAAGGCGTAGTCGGCCTCGGACGCGGAGTTGAAGTCGGTGTTCAGGGTGTTCAGCCCGTCGGAGATCGCGGCGGACCCGCGGAACGTCTCGCCCTGGTAGCCGATCTGGACCAGTTGCGAACGCCCCTGGGTGAACACCGAGTTCACAGTGGACCGCTCGACCGTGAGCTGCTTGGTGTCGGAGACAAGCTCCTCTCGCAGCAGCGGAACCTTGTTCTGGCCCCACTTGATCGTCATGTTGTTCTCGAACTTGTACTGGGCGTACGCGTCGAGCAGGCCGAAGGTCCCGCTGCTGCGGGAGAACTCGCCCAGGATGTCGAACGACAGGTTCTTGCTCCAGACCGTGCCCTTCATGCCGAGGCGAGAGCGCCGAGTCTGGAAGCCGTGGGTGAAGTCGTCCTGATCTCCCGCGGAGTCCTCGTCGCGGAGGTTCATGAGGTAGCGGAACTGCATGAAGCCGTAGGGGGTCAGTGTGTTCGCCCCGCCGTCGCTGATGAAGAACGCGCCCTTCTCCCACCCCCCGCCCGCCGCCGCGGACAGGCTGGACCGGTTCGCCGCATCGGCGATCAGTTCGCGGGAGAGGTCGGGCGCGGACTGGGCGAACGCCGGCAGCGCGAGGCCGGAAAGAGTTGCGAGAGCGGTGACCGCACACCTGTTCGTCATTGATGGCACTCCACGGAAGGGAAAGGGGACACAGAACACCACGATCGGATCCTACCAATCCAGACAGGCGGATTCTCGCACTCCCCTGCGCGCCCAGCCGCCGGTCGAAGGCTTCTTTGCCGAAACTTCATTCTTCGCGGCGTTGATTGCGCGCGTCAGGGATTCTGCCGTGGGGCGGACGCGGCCTGCTGCAATCGCCGCTTCTCGTGCCGAATGATCGTCCCGGTCGCGAGATAAACCACGTCCTCCGCGATACTTGCCATGAGGTCGCCCACTCGCTCCAGCTCCCTGCCCGTGCGATAGATCAAGAGCCCGATCGCCGGCCCGTTCTGGCCCAGGGCCTGGTCGGTGATGACGGCGGCCGTCTCTTCGAACAGCCGCTTCTCCAGCAGGTCGATGGCCTGGTCCCCGCCGATGAGCTGCTTGGCCCCCTCCGCGTCCTCGTCCTGCACGGTCCTCAGGGCCTGGTGGCAGATGGCGGGCACGCGCTGGCCGAGCTCTGTCAGAGCGGTGGGCCAGCGGGGGGGCGTCGAGCCGCAGCGGTCCGACATCCGCAGCACGACCTTCGCGATGGAGGTCGCGTGGTCGCCAACGCGCTCGATGGTGCTGTTTGCTCGCAGGACAAACGTCGCGGTCCGGAAGTCTCTGGCGTATGGGGCCCGCAGGGCCAGCACCTCGTGGCACGCCTGCTCGATCGCCACCTCTTCGGCGTCGACCTGGTCGTCGCTCTTGCGGACAGACCGTGCCGCCTCCGCGTCCAGCGTCCACAGCGCGTTCACCGCCCGCTCCAGCATCGAGACCGCGAACGCCGACTCACGCAGGAAGCGGCTCTTGAGCTCCAGGATGCGGCGTTCGGTCACGGGGTGATGTTCACCCCCGGGTGTGCTGTGCTCGGGCATTCTGTTCTCCGCGTGCCTCGTCCTCGCGGGGCCGAGGCGGCAACCCGCAGTGTACGTCGTGACCAACCGCCGGACCTACCGCCGCGCGGGCCCGCGATCTCGCCGCCCCGCCGGTGGCGCGGGGCCCTTCACCGCCGGCACCGAAGCGGTCAGGAGCCCCAGCCTCCGGCGGAGCACGGGCAGCAGCGTCGTGGGCTCCAGCGCGCCCGCATGAGGCCTGAAGTACACCTCGCTCAACTTCTCGTTCGACTTGGGGGGCAGGGGCGTCACGGTGCCCGGCGCGCCCGAGGCCCGGCCCGTCAGCGCCGCCGCCACCTTCCCCGCGTCCTCGCACGTGAAGACCACGTCCTTGTCGCGGATCGTGACCGTGCGCACCCCCAGCAGCGCGCACGCCACCCGCACCGAGGCCACGTCCAGCAGCGTCGCGACGGGCGCCGGCGGCTCGCCGTACGCGTCCACCAGGTCCGCGCGGGCCTTGTCGAGCTGCTCCTGCGACTGAGCGGAGGCAACCCGCCGGTACGCGTCCAGACGTCTGGGCTCGCTGGGGATGTACCCCGTCGGGATCAGCCCGCCCGCGCCGATCTCCACCGAGGTCGCGCTCGCGGTCACCCTCGGCGTCTCGTGCTGCAGATCGTGCACCGCGCTCTCGAGGAGTTGGCAGTACATCTCGTAACCCACCACCGCGATGTGCCCGCTCTGCTCCGCGCCCAGGATGTTCCCCGCCCCGCGGATTTCAAGGTCCCGCATCGCGATCTTGAACCCGGCGCCGAGCATCGAGTACTGCTCCAGCGCTTGCAGCCTCTTTCTGGCGACCTCGTTCACGTTCCGCTCCGGGGGCAGCAGCGCGTAGCAATACCCCCTGTGCTTGCCCCGGCCCACGCGCCCCCGCAACTGGTGCAGGTCGGCGAGCCCGAAGCGGTCCGCATCGTCGATGATCATCGTGTTGGCTGTTGGGATGTCGATCCCGCTCTCGATGATGGTCGTCGAGAGCAGGATGTCCGCGTCCCTCCTGATGAACCGGAGCATCACCGACTCCAGCTCCTCGGGGGGCATCTGCCCGTGGCCAACGACGATCCTGGCGTCCGGGACCAGCCTCCGGATGTCGTCGGCCTTGCTGCGGATGTCGTGCACGCGGTTGTGGACGTAGAACACCTGCCCCTCGCGAGCCAGTTCCCGCTCGATGGCCTGCCTCACGCGGTGCGGGTTGAAGGGGATCACCTCCGTCACGATCGCGCGCCGGTCCAGCGGCGCCGTCGTCAGGCTCGAGATGTCGCGGATTCCCAGCATCGCCATGTGAAGAGTCCGCGGGATGGGCGTCGCTGAGAGCGTCAGCACGTCCACCGTCAGCCTCAGCCTCAGCAGCGACTCCTTGTGCTCGACGCCGAACCGCTGCTCCTCGTCGATGACCACCAGCCCCAGGTCCGAGAAGCGCACGTCCTTGCTCAGCACGCGGTGGGTCCCGATGATGATGTCCACCTGCCCCCGCGCGAGGTCCCCCAGCGTCTGGCTCACCTGCGCGTCAGTCTTGAACCTCGAGACCGACTCCACGCGGAACGGGTACGCCGCGAACCGCGCCCGAAACGTCCGCTCGTGCTGTTCCGCGAGCACGGTGGTGGGCACCAGCACCGCGACCTGCCTCCCGGACTCCACCGCCTTGAACGCCGCCCGGATCGCCAGCTCCGTCTTCCCGAACCCCACGTCCCCGCAGATCAGCCGGTCCATGGGCCTGGCCCGCTGCATGTCCTTCTTGATCTCCGACAGGCTGGCGAGCTGGTCCTCGGTCTCCTCATAGGGAAACTCGTCCTCGAACTCCCGCTGCCAGGTGGTGTCCGCCGGGTATGCGATGCCCGGCAGGTGCTCGCGCGCCGCGCGCACCCGCATCAGCTCCGCCGCCAGGTCCCGCACGCTCTCGGACACGCGGTCCTTCTGCACGCGCCACCTGGTCCCGCCCAGCGTCGACAGCGGCGGCTTGCCGTGGAACCCGCCCACGTACTTCTGCACCTTGTCGATGTGCATCGCCGGCACGTAGAGCCTGGCCCGCGACGCGAACTCCAGGACCAGATACTCCTCCTGCTCCGCGGGCGCGCGGTCCGCGCTCCGCTGCGCCGTGGGCAGGTCGCGGGGCTTCATCAGCTTCAACCCCTCGAACCGCGCGATGCCGTGGTCCGTGTGCACCACGTAGTCCCCCGACTCGAACGTCAGGAAGGTGTCCATCGCGCGCCCGGCCCGCACCCGCCCAGCACGCCGCCTCACGGAGAACCGGCTCATCAGCTCGTGGAACGGCACCACCACCACCGGCGGCGCATCCGCGTCGTGCCACGTGAATCCCCGGTGCAGGTAGCACGCGCACACGCGCACGTTGCTCGGCGCATCCGCCGCGGTCAGCAGCTCGTGCGCCCGGTCTGCCTCGCCCTGGTTCTGGCAGCACACGACCGCGCCCGCCCGCGCCATCGATACCAGTTCCGCCGTCGCCGACTCCGCGTCGTGCGGAAACGTGGGCAGCACGCCCGCTCCGAGGTCCGGCCTCCGGTCCGCCGCCGCGGCGCCCGCGGAAAACTGGTTCACCTCCGCCACCGCCTTGAACCGACGCTCCAGGTGCATCAGCACCGCCGGTGGGCCGATGATTCCCCGCGGCTCAGACACACGCTCGTAGTACCCGCGCCCCTGCTCCACCACCTCTCCCGTCTCCGCCAGCATCGCGATCGCCCGCTCCGGCAAGAGCTCCAGGAAGCACACCCCAGCGTCCGAGGGTGCCATCTTCGCCGCCTCCGCCACGGGCAGTCTCACCCCCTCTACCCGCCGGTCGCTCGCCATCGAGTCCGGATCAAACTCGCTCAGCTTCTCCACGACATCGCCGAAGAAGTCCAATCTCACAGGAGTCACGCGGCTGTCCCCCGCCGGCGGAAAGATGTCCACGATCCCGCCCCGCACCGCAAAGTCGCCCGGCTCGCCCACCGCGTCCGTCCGCGAGTACCCCGACGCCGCGAGCCAGTGCAGCAACTCCTGCTGCGAGAGCGTCGCCCCCTCCTCGATCGTGCGAGACAGCGAGCCCGCCTCCGAGACGTTGGGCACAAGCTGCATCAACGCCTGGATCGGGCACACCACAACAGCCGCACCCTCCAGCGACCCCGCCGCACGGCACGCGTCGAGCCGTCGCAAGAATGGCTCCGCCGCCGCCCGGCTGCCCGGCGCGTGCTCCAACGCCGGCAGCGTCACCACAGGCAGCAGCCCCTCCAGCTCGTCCGCCGCCTCGTCCGCGTCATCGAGGTGCGCCACCACCAGCACCACCGGTCGCCCCGTGACCACCGCCGTCGCCGCCGCCAGCAGGTTCACCGCAGACCCCGCGACGCCAGTCACAACACTCCGATGTCCAGCGGCGAGGTCCTCGGCCATGCGGCGGACCGCCGGAGACCGCACCAGGAGCCCCATCGGGTGCCCGCCGAGTTGGGCCGCCTCGGGTGTTCTGCCATTCGTGTCGCGGTGCGATTCGGTCATTCGGCGCCTTCGTCGAGTCTCCGCCTCACGGGACGGCGCGGCACGCGGCGCGAGCCCCGTCGGAGCTCGCGCGCCGTGGGCCAGGGCCGGTCTGCGGAGGACATGGTAGTGGGGGCCCGCGCGCTGGCTCGGCCCTATCCGTGCCTGCTAGGGGTCGCTCCCAGCGTTCCCATCTGCGCCCGCAGCAGCACAAACCCCGCCGCCCCCGCGATGGAAACCACCAGCGACACTCCAAGGGCCGTCAGCGGCGCGTTCCACCCCAGCCCCCGGGCGGCCTCATAGATCGTGACCGAGGCCAGCGGCGCCAGGAGCCCGCGCAGCCCGTTGAGCGTCACATGCGTCGCCATGTAGCGCCCGGTCTCCCCCGGAGGCGAAAAGTCCACGTGCCCCAGGTTCCACGCCAGCGTGCCCCCCGCGAATGCCACGCCCAGGATCACGGCGGAGACGTACAGCAGTTCCACGCGGTGCAGGGCCGAGGCCAGCACCATCACCACGCCCGCCACCACGAAGAACCACGCGTGGATCGACCTGAACCGCACGACGTGCGCCCGGTCCAGCAGCCTGGCCCACGCGGGGATCGCCATCGCTTGCACCATGAACGGGATGGTGCTGGTGACCAGGATGCTCGCGAGGTATTTCACGCCGAACTGGTCCCGCAGCATGATGGCCAGCACGGGCGTCACCATGATGTTGCCGAACCCAAGCACGAACATCCACAGCATGAACTTCGCGTACCACGGGTCCTGCCTCAGCACCTGCAGCACCACCAGCGGCCCCTTCCAGGGGGGCAGCGCACGCGGGCCCTCTCGCTCCGCCTTCAGCAGCGCCCGCTCGCGACGCACACGCAGCCTGCCCGTGGCGCCCACCGCCACCATCGCCAGCGCCACCACCACCGGCATGCACAACTGGTACCACGAGAGCGACCGGTCGAGCAGGCTGCCCAGCAACGCGCCCACGCCCGCCACCACCAGCACCTGCAACGTCGAGACCCGACCGATGATCGACGCCCGCACCGCGCGGGCATAGTTCGCCCGCCACACCGTGGGCCTCAGTATCACGATCCCCGACCAGCACGTCCGGGCGGTCAGCACCGCAATGACCAGCAGGCCGAGCCCGGTTGGCGTCCGCGGGATCAGCGCCAGCGACACGATGCACACGAGCACCACCACCTGAAGCGCGTTGATGAACGGCACCTTGGGCCGCCCGTGCGACCCCGACAGCCACACAAAGCTCAGTATGTTCGCCAGCGCGTCCATGGAGCCCAGCGCCGCCACCGTGAAGTTCAGCGTGCGCTCCGATACCACCCCCTCAAACGTCTGCTTCGCGAAGACCGAGATCACCCCGCTCTCGATCGCCGCCAGCGCCAATGCAAAGAACCCCGCCGTCGTCAGCTCCAGCGTGTAACTCTGCCGCGAGAGCAGGGGCTGCGAGCCCGGCAGAAACGACCGCACGGCCCGCGCCGGGGCCGCCAACATCCCTGTCCGCGCTGGTCCTGTGGGCACGCTTGTCAACGGGGCGTCAGTGTAGCGCCCGCCCCCCTGTCGCCCGCTCAAAGCACCCGCGGCAGAGCGCGCGATAGCTCTCCGCGCCGCCCACCGCGATGGCCTCATCCCCCGCCGACAGCCGGTGCGACCTGGCCGAAGGCCCGCCGCACTCCGCGCACACTCCCCGCACCTTCAGCACCCGGTCCGCCTCGCACAGCAGCCACGGAAACGGCGCGAACGGTCGGCCGCGGTGGTCCGTGTCCACGCCCCCGGCCGTCACGCTCACCCCGCGAGCCAGTAGCAGCTTCACCGGGTCGATCAGCCCGTCCCCAAAGAAGTGCGCCTCGTCGATGACCACCAGCCCCCCCGGCCCGGGAGCCACCCGGAGGATTTCCCCCGCCTCCCCGACCATCACCGCCGGTCGCCGGGCGCCGTCGTGCGCCGTCAGTGCGTCCGGGAAAGAGCGAGTATCCGCTCTCGGACGGCAGGCCACCACCGGCACCCCCTGCCTGCCCGCTTCATCGATCCGGGCGATCAGCAGCGTGGTCTTCCCCGCGAACATCGGGCCGCAGATCGCTTCCAGGGTCGGGTGGTGCATCCTCACCACCGAGTGTAGTTACCGGCCCGGCGAGATCTTGAAGCCGCCGGAGTGATTGGGGCTGGTGGCGTGCCAGATTCGTGGTATCGTCTTCCGGCTGGGGGCGTAGACGTGCGGGGGCCCCAGCGGGGGCCTTCGAGGTGCAGGGTCCTTGTTGACGGAGGCATTCGTGACACACGCGACACACGCGACGCATCGCCGGCAGGGTCTGCACGCATCTCTCCTCGCTGGGCTCACCGCCTGGCTGTGCTCCGCGGGTGTCGTGCACGCTCAGCTCGCCGCCGACGCCGCAGACGCGCTCATCACCGGCCCGACCCGGGTGCACGGTACCGTCTGGAGCCTCCTTGAATCCGGCCACGAGAGTGTCCACGCGTGGGTCTTCCTCACCGACAAGGGCGTCGCGGACATGGGCGGGGCTCTCGCCGACCTCGAAGCAACTTACCCCACTCGGGCCCTCGCCCGCCGTTCCCTCCGCCGCACCGAACCTGGCCTCGTTGACGAGCGAGACCTCCCCGTCTCGTCGTCGTACGAGTCCGCGATCCGAGCCATCTGCCCAGAGGTCCGCACCACCAGCCGCTGGCTGAATGCCGTCAGCGTCTCCGCCTCGCGCGAGCAGTTCACTCGCCTCGCCGGGCTCCCGTTCGTCCGCTGGGTGCAGCCCGTCCGCCAGGGGCCCGCGACTGCCCCTCTCGCTCTCGAGGTCGAGCCCCCCGCGCCGTACTCCGATCGCGATTTCTACGGCCGCTCGTCCACCCAGCTCGCCCAGATCGGCCTCTCCAATCTCCACACCATGGGCTTCACCGCCCAGGGCGTGATCGTCGGCATCCTCGACACCGGATTCCGCTACGACCACGACGCCTTCAACCAGGCCGGCCACCCCCTGCAGATCGTCGCCGAGCGCGACTTCATCTTCGACGACGACATCACCACCGACGAGGCGTCCGACGAGCCCGGCCAGCACGGCCACGGCACGCTCATCCTCGGATGCATCGCCTCCTACTTCCCCAATGAGCTCGTGGGCGGTGCCTACAACGCCTCCGTCATCCTCTGCAAGACAGAGGACATCCGCAGCGAGACCCCGGCGGAGGAAGACTACTACGTCGAGGCCCTGGAGTTCATCGAACTCCACGGCGGGGACCTGGCCACCTCCAGCCTCTCCTATTCCGACTGGTACACCCAGGCGAACATGAACGGCGTCACCGCTGTCACCAGCATCGCCGTGAACATCGCGACCTCCAATGGCGTGCACTGCTGTACCGCCGCGGGCAACGCCGGCAACGACGCCGACCCGCAGACCAGCCGCCTGGGTGCCCCGGCGGACGCCCTCGCCGTCATCACCTGCGGGGCTGTGGACATCGATGGAGTGACCGCCTCGTTCTCTTCCGACGGCCCGACCGCCGACGGCCGCCTCAAGCCCGAAGTCCTCGCCCGTGGCGTCGGCACCCGCACCGTCTTCAATGGGAACACCACCCAGTTCGCCTCCGCGAGTGGCACGTCGCTCTCCACCCCCCTCCTCGCCGCCGCAGTCGCCTGCCTCGTCCAGGCCCACCCGGACTGGACCGCCGCCCAGATGCGGGCAGCCCTCTTCGCCACCGCAAGCGACCAGGTCGCCAATGGTCAGCCCGACCCGCTCTTTGTCCGGGGCCACGGCGTCATCAACGCCGCCGCCGCCGCGCTCCCACTCTGCGACGCCGACATGAACCACGACGGCAACGTCGACCAGGACGACGTGGGATACCTCATCAACGTCGTCGGGGGCGGCGAGAACGCCAGCGGCATCGACCCGGACTTCAACCACGACGGGAACACCGATCAGGACGACATCGCGGCTCTCATCGGCGTTGTCGCCGGCGGCGATTGCCCCTGAGACAGCGTCCCTTCGCATCCGCTATGCTGTGGGTCTCATGCGGCGATTTGACCTCTGCGTCGTTGGTTCGGGCCCCGCCGGTCAGAAGGGCGCTATCCAGGCTGCCAAGCTCGGCAAGAGCGTCTGCGTCATCGAGTCCCGCGATGTCGTCGGTGGCTGCGCCATCAACACCGGCACCATCCCCAGCAAGGCCCTCCGCGAGGCCATCCTGAACCTCGGTGGCTGCCCCGTCCCCGCCGCCCCGACCAACTCCAACTTCCTCGCCGCCGCCCGCGGCGCCACCATGGCCAACCTCTGGTCCAGTTGCGACCGCGTCATCCGCGCAGAGATCGAGCTCGTCCGCGGGCATTTCGCCAGCAACGGCATCCGCGTGTTCCATGGCACGGGCCGCTTCGTCGGTCCCAACTCCCTCAGTGTCGAAGGCCCCACCGGGCACGAAACCGTCGAGGCCGACCACATCCTCCTCGCCGTGGGCACCAGCCCCGCGCGCCTCCCCGGCGTCCCCTTCAATCAAGAGGACATCATCACCAGCGATGAGATCCTCCAGCTCCGCTCGCTCCCACGCAGCATGATCGTTGTTGGGGGTGGGGTCATCGGCACCGAATACGCCAGCATGCTCGCGACTCTGGGCGTCAAGACCACGCTCATCGAGGGCCGCAGCCGCCTGCTGGACTTCGTCGACACCGAGATCGCCGAGGCGCTGCAATACCACCTCCGCCAGGCGGGCGTCACGCTCCGCATGGGTGAGAAGGTCGTCAAGATCAACCTCATCGACGCGCCCGAGGGAGCGCAGTCCACCAACAAGGTCTTCGCGGAGGCGGTCCTGGAGAGCGGGAAGACGCTCCGGGCCGACTGCCTGCTCTACTGCGCGGGCCGCCAGGGAAGCACCGACAGCCTGAACCTCCCCGCCGCGGGCCTCTCCGCCGACGCGCGGGGCCGCATCAAGGTCGACGAGCACTTCCGCACCGGCGTCCCTCACATCTACGCCGCCGGGGACGTCGTGGGCTTCCCCGCTCTCGCCAGCACAAGCATGGAGCAGGGACGCCTCGCCGCCTGCCACATGTTCGGCTACCGCGCCGAGATGTTCGAGCGCCTCCTGCCCTACGGCATCTACTCCGTCCCCGAGATCTCCATGGTCGGCTGGACGGAGGAACAGCTCACCGCCGAGTCGGTCCCCTTCGAGGCCGGCATCGCCCACTACCGCGAGATCGCGCGGGGACAACTCCTGGGCGACGAGATCGGCATGCTCAAGCTGCTCATCCACCAGGAGAGCCACGTCATCCTGGGCGTCCACATCATCGGGACCGCGGCGACCGAGCTCGTCCACATCGGCCAGTGCGCCATGGCCTTCAAGGCCACCGTCGAGTACTTCATCAACGCCGTCTTCAACTACCCGACTCTCGCCGAGTGCTACAAGGTTGCGGCCCTCAACGGCCTCAACAAGCTCCGTAACCTGTGACGCCGAGCGCCCGCCCGTGGCGGACGCCCGGCGCCCGGAGTGTTGAGGTTGGCCTTCGTCGCCCGCGCGCTCAGCGCCGACGCCTGATCAGCAGCAGCCCGCCAAGCCCGGCCAGGGCCATGGGGCCCGGTGCGGGCACCTTCATCAGATACACCTGCTCGATGCTGGAGCCCTTGTAGGGCCCGCTCGCAAACGTCCGCCAGTCGGGCGACATCCGGTACTCGCCGTAGTGCCCCGCACCCACGGGCAGGCCGTCACCCGCTGCGTAGGGCACGCCCCAGCCCGCCGCGTTCGCGCCCGCGCGGAACGCGTCGTTGGGGTCCGCGAAGTACGCCTTGCCGTTCGCCAGGTCCAGGCCCGCCATGGTCAGCACGTGGAAGTTGCCCCACCAGTGGTCGTTGTTGGTGCCGCCCGTAGGCCCGCGGTCCGGACTCTCACCGATCTTGATGACCGCGGTGTACCCCTGCGCGAGCGCGAACTTCAGCGTGTCCCACATCGAGCCGAACTGTGGCGCCGCCGCCCCAGTCAGGTTCGCGTTGGTCTTCCACTCGTTCCCCTCCGCCGTCGTGATGGACTGCACCGCGCCGCCCTTCCACATGTACCGGTGGATCAGGGGGTCCACGCCCGCGGGCTGCGCACCCGTCACCGTGCTCGCCCTCACGTACGACCTCACCGACGACACCCACGCGCACCCGCCGTCGTTGGCGTCCTCGGTCAGCGCCAGCGCGCCGTTGGTGTACGTGTACTGCTCCAGCCAGTTCTTGCCCGCGTGGGCACCCCCCTGGCCGGTGCGGTCCACCAGGCCCCGGTACCCGTTGTCGTCCCAGTACTTGATCGCGTCCACCCAGGCGGTCGTCGCGCACCACCCGCCGCCCCGGCGCACGCCCGTGGCGTCCGTGTACCCCTCCCACCAGAACGTCGTCTGGTCGTAGTTCGGCCCGCCCGGCACCGCGCCGCCCGGCACAGGCAGGGGCGAGGGATTCACCGCCCGGCCCTGGTTCGCAAGCTGATGCTGGTAATAGTCCGGGATGCTCGGCGCGCCACCCAGCCACGTGATCCCCGCCGACGCGGTGCTCGCGGCCCCGGCAAGCGCGACCAGGCTCAGGCGGACGGTACGGTTCATGGCGTGCGACATGGCGTTTCTCCTCAGGCCCCCGCGGCGTGCGAAGGGCTGAGTACAGAAACGCTCACGCGCCGCGATGCTCACGCGACGCCTACCTCTTTTTCACCCTCAGGCGTTCGGGCTTGCGATCCCCAGCGCCCGCCTCAGCGCCACGACCTGGCCCACGTGCCAGCCCTCGTGCCACCCGAGCTTCGCAACCAGGTCAGCCTTGTCGCTCGCGAACCCGCCCGTGTCCACCGCCTCAGAGAGCTGCGCGTCGGTCATCTTCGACACCGCCGCCACCACCTTGTCGTACGACGAGTCGAAGTAGCCCTTCACCTCCGCGAACGACGGGTACGCCCCCGCGTCCGCCACGGGCACCGAGCCCATGCCGAACAGCTTGTCGTAGGCTTCCGGCACCGCGCCCTTCTCGCCCGTGATCACGCTCAGGGCCCAGCCCGCCGTCGCCGCCAGGTGCCCGTACGTCCACAGCAGGTGATTGACGTGGCCCGCGGGCTGCGCCGTCAACTGCTCGGGCGAGAAGCCCGACGAGTACTTGCTGAACGTCTGCCGACCGAACTTCACGAGCGCCAGCGCGCGGTCCCGCGCCACCGTCGACGCCGCCGCCTTCGTCGCGCGCTTCGCCTTCGGCTTGGTCTTGGTCTTCGTCTTGGTCACCGACCTCAGGTGGCGCTTCGCGCCCTTCTTCTTCGCCTTCTTGCTCATGTGCGGGCTCCTCGCGTGCGATGATATCGGACGCCGTCTGGATCGACCGGCTCTAGGCTATCCTTCCGCCCCCTCCGCCGGCGTCAAAGTCGCCTGCGGCAGATCGCAAGTGTCTGAAACGAAAGGAACTGTAGTATGGCCGGTCGTGTGAGCGTCGCGCTCGCCAGCGGAGATGGAATCGGGCCCGAGATCGTCGAGGCCACTCTTGAACTCTTCCGAATCGCCGGAGTGCTCGAGCACATCGAGTTCCGACCCGTCGACATGGGCGCCGCGGTCTTCGCCAAGGGAAACACCCGAGGCATGACCGACGAGGCTATCCGCACCGTCGAGGATTGCGGCATCCTCTTCAAGGGCCCCATGGAAACACCCAAGGGCAGCGGAGGCAAGTCCATCAACGTCACCGCACGCAAGCTCTGGAACGCCTACGCCAACCTCCGCGTCTTCAAGACCCTCCCGGGTGTCGAGACCGTCTACTCCAAGGCCGGCCTCTCCATCGACATGTGCATCGTCCGAGAGAACATCGAAGACACCTACGGCGGGGTCGAGCACCGCCTCTCCAACGACGTCATCCAGTGCAAGCGCCTCATCTCCGCCCCGGGATGCGACGAGGTCCACCGCTTCGCCTTCCAGACCGCTCGCAAGATGGGCCTCCACGCCATCCACTGCGGCCACAAGGCGAACATCATGAAAATGACCGACGGCCTGTTCCTCGACCGCTTCAGGGCCGTTGCCAAGGACTTCCCCGAAATCACCGCCGGTGACGTCATCGTCGATGCCCTCTGCATGAACCTCGTCGTCAAGCCCCAGCAGTACCAGATGGTCGTCCTACCCAACCTCCAGGGTGACATCGTCAGCGACCTCTGCGCCGGCCTCGTCGGCGGGCTCGGGTTCGCCCCCTCCGCCAATATCGGTAATCACATCTCCATCTTCGAGGCCGTCCACGGCACCGCGCCCGACATCGCAGGCCGCGGCGTCGCCAACCCCACCTCCATCATCCTCTCCGGCCTCATGATGCTCCGGCACCTCTGCCTCGGGCACCACGCCGCCAACATCGAGAACGCCCTCCTCGCCACCCTCGAAGCCGGCGTCCACACCGGCGACTTCGGCGACAGGAAGACCCCCGCCGTGGGCACCAGAGACTTTGTCCGCGCCGTCGCCGACCGACTGGGCGAAAAGCCCAGGACCGTCGCGCCCGCCCCAGTCCCCGAGGCCGGCGCCACGGGCTTTGTCCGCCCGCCTCGCCCCGCGGGCCAGCAGGTCATCCGCACCTTCAAGAATCTCGTCTCCCACGTTGTGGGCTGCGATATCTACCTCGACACCCCGCTCTCCCCGATCAGCCTCGCCGAAGAGATGAACCGCGCCGCCGTCGATTCCCCCTTCCGCCTCACGCTCATCTCCAACCGCGGCACGCAGGTCTGGCCCACCGGCTCGGTCTACACCGAGTGCGTGGACTACTACCGCGTGCGTTTCGAGCTGAAGGAAGGCACCCCCCCGGGAACCTTCGGCCAGAGCCGCGCCATCGCCCTGCTCGACCGCATCGCCGAGAGCTTCACCGTCTGCAGCTACGAACTCCTGCGCACCTTCGACGGCTCAAAGGGCTTCAGCCTCGCGCAGGGCCAGTAGGCCCACCGGACGCTCGGATCCGCTCCTCCCAACAGCACGCGCAGTATTCATTGTTAGTAAACACTTGACTTCGAGCCCCGCCCACGCTTCACTGGAGTGGTGCCCGACGCTCAGGCTCCATCCCCAGCGCCCCGTGGGCTCTTGTTCACAGCCTTTGAGCCCAGCGGCGACGATCACGCCTCCGCCGTGATCGCCGAGTTGCGCCGCCGCCACCCCTCGCTCCCGATCTACGCCTGGGGCGGCGCTCGGATGGAGCGCGCGGGCGCCACGCTCGTCGAGCGCACCGGCGACGACGCCGTGATGGGCATGCCCGGCATCTCCAAAATCCTCGAGCACCAGCGCATCAACCAGCGCATCGATGCCTGGCTCGCCAAGACCCCCGTGCTCGCGCACGTTCCCGTCGACAGCCCCGCCGCCAACATGCCCATCTGCGAGATCGCCAAGAAGCACGGCATCAAGGTCGTGCATCTGGTGGCCCCGCAGATCTGGGCCTGGGGCCGCTGGCGCATCCACCGTCTCCGGCGACTCACCGACCTCGTGCTCTGCATGCTTCCCTTCGAGCCGGACTTTTTCACCCGCCGCCGGGTTCCGGCCCGCTACATCGGCCACTTCCTCTTCGACGAGCCCCTCGACACCGCCGCGCTCGATCGGCGCGCCTCCGTCTTCGGTGATGGTGAGCCTCGCATCGCCATGATGCCCGGCTCTCGCCCCAACGAGCTCGAACGCCACTTCCCCATCATCCTCGACGCCTTCCGCGCCCTCAAGGCCTCGCACCCCGCAGCCGTGGGCGTCGTCGCCGCCACTTCCGACCGCGTCGCGGACCTCCTCCGCTCCATGGCCTCCACCCACGGCGGCCTGCCGGGCGGCGTCCGCATCGTCGTCCAGGACACCGACGCCGTCGTCCGCTGGTGCCAGATCGCCCTCGTCAAGAGCGGCACGGTCACGCTCCAGGTCGCCAAGCAGCGCCGGCCCATGGTCGTCTTCTACAAGAAGTCCAACCCCCTCTTCTTCCTGCTGGTCCGCAGCATCCTCGCCACCAGCGTCTTCTCACTCCCAAACGTCCTCGCACGGCGCCGCATCGTGCCCGAGTTCATCCCGCACTACGGCGGGGCCGGCCCCCTCGTCCGCGCGATGGAGCAACTCCTCTCCGATCCCGCCGTCCGTGCCGCTCAGGAGGCGGACATCAGCCGCGTCCTCCGCGACTTCGAAGGCCACAACGCCGCAGCGCTCGCCTCCGACGCCATCGAAGAGATGATCGGCCTCCGACACCCCGCAGACAGCCCGGCGCACCTTCCGCACACCGGCAACGCCACGCCCCTGCCCACCTGATCCGGCTCGACGGCGTCAACGACGCGCCGCCGCATCCGCTCTTGGATGAGGCAGCCCAACTCGGGCAGTCACACATGCTCCGGTTTCTCAGAACCGTGTGCCCCGTGTCGTGGCACCGCGATCGGCCCAGCGTTTCGAGCGATTCGCCGTGCTCAGGTGCTCTCCGGCAGCAGCCTTCCTTCCGTCACCGCCCTCATCGGAAACGCCCCGAGCACCCCGCGCACATCCTCCACCGTCACCGCCCGCACGCGGTCCAGTTCCTCCCCCAGCGTCCGGTACGTCCCCAGGTACGTCCACAGGCGTCCCAGCCTCTGCATCCGGTCGTTGGGCCGCTCGCCGCCCACCACGATCCCCGTCGCCAGCTTCTCCAGCAGCCGGCTCAGGTCCTCCTCCTTCAGCGAGTCCGCCAGCGACGCGCTCTCCCGCTCTATCGCCCCCGCGATCTCCGCCATACGCCCGGGCTCACCGCTCGCGAACACCACGAACTCGCCGAACCCGTCGTGAGCGTCGTACGACGCCTGCGCCTCGTCCGCGATCCCCGGTTCGATCAGAGACCAGTGCAGGCGGCTGTTATCCGCCGCGCCCAGCACCTGCGCCGCCAGCGCCGCCGCATACCGCCGATCATCCCCGATCGCCGGTGCCGGCGCCAGCGTCAGCAGGTACCCGCGAGACACCTTCGCGCTGCGCGTGTCAAACCGTCCGCCCGCGAGGGGTGGGGGGGCGCTCTCCCGCGTCGCGCCCGTCCGTTCCCACCAGCCGCACAGCGACTCGACCTGCCCGCACACCGCGTCAAAGTCCACCCGCCCCGCGAACGCCGCCACCGTGTTGTCCGCCGAGTACCGCCGGGTGAAGTACTGGCGCATCTGCTCCGAGGTCATCGCGCCGATGGTCTCCGGCGTGCCCAGCACCCGGTGCGACAGCGGGTGCGCCCCAAAGTGCCTCGCGATCGTCTCCTCGTACAGCACGAACGACGGGTTGTCCTGGTACATCGCGATCTCTTCCAGGATCACGCCCCGCTCGGTCTGGAAGTCCGCGTCGTTGAGCGCCGGACGGAGCATCCGCCCCAGCAGGTCCGTCGCGCTCGGCAGGTGCTCCGGCAGCACGTGCGCGTAGAAGCACGTCAGCTCGTTCGACGTGTACGCGTTGTTCCGCGCCCCGATGGCGTCGAACCTCCGGTTCAGTTCGTCGGCCGAGATGTCCGCCGTCCCCTTGAACATCATGTGCTCAAGAAAGTGGCTCACCCCCATGCACGCCGCCTCCTCGTCCCGTGCGCCGGTCCGGACGAAGAACCCCGCCGCCGACGTGTGCGCGTCCGGATCGACCTCCGCGATGATGTTCAGGCCATTCGAGAGCTGATGCCGGCGAAAAGACACTGCCATGCCGGAGTGTATCGCAAACACCCCGGTCACCGGCCGGCGACGGCGCCCTCGATCAGCGACAGCAGCCATGGCGCAAAGTCGGCCTTGGTCATCAGGCTCGGCGTGCGGAACTCCTCGCCCCGCGCCGTCAGCACAATGGCCTCCACGTCCGTGCTGTCCATCGTCTCCAGCGGATTCCCCACGACCATGTCCACCTTCTTCCGCACCAGCTTGTCCCGGGCCGACTGTAACAGCTCAGCCCGGGGCTCCAGCGCGAACCCCACCATGTACTGCTCGGGACGCCTCGTGGACGCCACCTGGGCCAACAGGTCCGGCGTTGGCTCCAGCTCGAGCGTCAGGTTCTCGCTCTTGCGCCGGAACTTCCCGCCGAAGAACGCCGGATCGACCTTCGGGCGATAGTCCGCGACCGCCGCCGCCATCACCAGCACGTCCGCCCCCGGGGTTTCCTTGGCCAACAGGGCCTGCAGGTCCGCGCAGGAGCGGAACCGCACCATCCGGACCGCGGTATCAGTGGGGGCGATGGGGGCCGGACCCATCAGCAGGGTCACCTCCCAGCCCCGGGCCGCCGCGTGCGTGGCCAGGGCCGTTCCCATCCGTCCTGAACTGCGGTTTCCGATGAACCGGACCGCGTCGATGGGCTCGTGCGTCGGACCGGCAGTAATGAGGAGGCGACGGGCCATGTCGGTTTGTGCTCCAGAACCGGCCTCCTCCCGGACCAGCCGGCGATATGTACCGGCCGCGGAGGGGTTGGGGTTACGTGGGGGGCATCCCGCTTCATCCTACGGCGATCGGGTAACATACACCCCCCGCCGGGTGAACACGGTCCCGTCCGGGTACGGTTTGTCCTTCGCCGGCACCCCGGGTGCTCCGGCGGCGGTTGTCGTCGGTCTTCGAGCAGATATCCCCGCGCACGGGCGAAAGCCCATCAAAGGCGTTCATGGCACGATCCCGCAAGAAACTCGGTGAAATCCTGGTCGGCTGGGGGGCCATCACCCCCGAGCAGGCCGACAAGGCCGCCGTCATGGCCAAGGGCGCGGGCAAACGCATGGGCGAGGTTCTCGTCGATGCCGGCTTCGCCAAGGAAGAAATGGTCGCCAAGGGCCTCGCCAACCAGTTCGGGATGGAGTACATCGATCTCACCGCCAACGGCGTGGCCGAGAAGATCGACCTCAAACTCGTCCCCGACGACCTCGTCAAGAAGCACCTCATCCTCCCGATGGGAAAGGCCGGCAACCGCCTCCAGCTCGTCATCCATGACCCCATGGACCTCGAGCTCTTCGACATGCTCCGGTTCCGCCTCAACGTCGAGCTCGACCAGAAGCTCGCCGCCAAGAGCCAGATCAGAAAGTACCTCGATCTCGCCGCCAGCGGCACCGCCAAGAAGTTCGCCGCCTCCGAGTCCCTTGTCACCGAGTCCATCGACAAGTCCGTCGACCGCTCCGTCGACCGCTCCGTCGACAAGTCCATCGACGTCACCGACGACGAAACCCCCATCGTCAAGCTCTGCAACCGCATCATCGCCGAGGCCGTCCGTATGCGGGGCTCGGATATCCACATCGAGCCCATGGCCGACCGCGTCCGCCTCCGATACCGCATCGACGGCGTCTGCATCGAACGCGACAACCTCCCCAAGCGAATGCAGAACGCCCTCCTCTCACGCTTCAAGCTCATGTCCGGCGTCAACATCGCGGAAAAACGCATCCCCCAGGACGGTCGTATCAAGCTCCCCGTCGACGACACCAATATCGACTTCCGCGTATCGAGCACCCCGGCCTACCACGGCGAGAGCATCGTCCTCCGTATTCTCCGCCCCGACAGCGTCCGCATCGGCCTCGAAAACCTCGGCTTCGAGCCCGACAACCTCGCCATCTTCAACCGCATCATCCGCCGTCCAAACGGCATCTTCCTCGTCACCGGCCCCACCGGCTCGGGAAAGACCACCACCCTCTACTCCGCACTCGACATCCTCAACAGGCCCGATAAGAAGATCATCACCGCCGAGGACCCCGTCGAATACAACTTCGAGGGCATCAACCAGTGCCAGGTGCGAGAGCACATCGGCCTCACCTTCCCCGCCATCCTCCGGTCCATGCTCCGCCAGGCGCCCAACATCATCCTCGTGGGCGAAATCCGAGACAAGGAAGTCGCCGAAATCGCCATCCAGGCCGCCCTCACCGGCCACCTGGTCTTCTCGACCCTTCACACCAACGACGCGCCCTCCGCCATCACCCGTCTCATCGACATCGGCGTCAAGCCCTTCCTCGTCGCCAGCTCCATCCAGGCCGTCATGGCCCAGCGACTCGTCCGCGTCAACTGCAAGGAGTGCAGACGCCCCATGACCCCCGACGAGCTCGACCCCAAGTTCCTCCACCTCGTCGGCATGACCGCGGACGAGGCGATCGGCAAGGCCAGCAAGGGCGCGGGCTGTACCAACTGCAACCACACGGGCTACCGCGGCCGCCGCGCCATCTTCGAAATGATGGTCATGAACACCCAGCTCCGCGAACTCGCTTTCAACCTCGCACCCATCTCCGACATCCGCAGGGCCGCTCTCGCCGCGGGAATGCGCCCCCTCGTCGCCGACGGCCGAATCAAAATCCTCAAGGGCATGACCACCCCAGAAGAGATCGCCGCCACCACACAGGTCGAAATGGATTCCATCGCCGCCGGCTGAAACCCGGGGTAGTTTGTTCCGCCCGCCGATCCGTCCACCCCCGAACTGGGAGCCACCTCGATGTCCTCGATGCAAATCGACCGCCTCCTTGACACCGTTGTCAAGAACGGCGCCTCCGACCTTCACCTCACCGTCGGCCGCCAGCCCACCATCCGCCTCCACGGCAACCTCCGAAACCTCCAGACCAAAACCCTCGAATCCGACGACATGGTCTCCCTCATGAAGGCCATCACCCCGGAGCGAAACCAGCAGGAACTCCAGGAAGAGGGCGGCACCGACTTCGGCTTCGCCTACGGCGAGGCGGCCCGCTTCCGTGTCTCCGTCTTCCGCCAGAGGGGCGATCTCGCCATCTGCTGCCGTCAGATCCCCAACCGGCTCCTCACCTTCGAGCAGATCGGCCTCCCCGAAGTCTGCAAGGAGCTCATCCGCCGCCCCCGTGGCATGTTCCTCGTGACCGGCCCCACCGGCTCGGGAAAAACCACCACCCTCGCCACGATGATCGACTACATCAACACCAACATGGACCGCCACATCGTCACGATGGAAGACCCCATCGAGTACTACCACCTCCACAAGAAGTCCATCGTCAACCAGCGCGAAGTCGGCAACGACGTCCCCAGCTTCTCCGAAGCCCTCCGTCGCTCGCTCCGTCAGGACCCCGACGTCATCCTCGTCGGCGAAATGCGAGACCTCGAGACCATCGAGTCCGCCGTCCGCGCCGCCGAGACGGGCCACCTTGTCTTCGCCACCCTCCACACCACCGGTGCCGCCAAGACCATCGACCGTGTCGTTGACGCCTTCCCTGTAACCCAACAAAACCAGATCAGGGTGCAGCTCTCGACCGCCTTGCTCTGCATCCTCAGCCAGGCCCTCCTCAGCCGCGTCGACCAGCCCGGCATGGTCGCCGCCTACGAGTTCCTCGTCGTCACCCCCGCCATCGCCAACCTGATCCGCGAAGCCAAGACTTTCCGCATCGACTCCGCCATCCAGACTGGCAAGAAGTTCGGCATGCAGCTCCTCGACGACCACCTCTGGACGCTCTATATGCGTGGCATGGTTTCCGCCGAAGAGATGATCGACGTGAGCAAAAATCCTGCTGAGCTAACCTCCCGCATCCATCGCCTCGGTCGCACGGTGGGCCGGATGGAGTGGGACGAGGAGATCGAGGGTGAGCAGAAGACCGGCGGTCAGTGATTCAAAAGCCAGTTGAGCTAACGTTCTGGGCCCGGTATTCGGGTTGTGCAAGTGCAACAGTTTGGGTAGTCTGGACGAAGCTACCGTAGTCGGTGGCCGCGCGTGGGATATCGGCCCATGCCAACGCCATCCTCGCGGGGTTCGCCAGGCCGTCCGGAGAGGAACACAGTTCGCATGGACTTTGACCCCGCAGAGATGAAGGGACGCAAGCTCGGTCGCGTGCTCACCAAGATGGGCAAGGTGACGCGGGAGCAGGTCCACGAGGCCCTGTCAGTCCAGAAGACCAAGAAGTCCCGACTTGGCGAGCTCCTGGTCGAGCTCGGCTACTGCTCCAAGACCGACATCGCCGCCGCCCTCGCGGGTCAGGCCGGCATGCCGTACGTCGACCTGACCGGCTTCGCCCTCACCGACGCGCTGAAGGATGTCCTGCCGGCGGACAGCGTGCGGATGTACGAGGTCATCCCGATCGACTACAACGCGACCAGCCGTCGCCTCAAGATCGCGATGAAGTCGGCGGACAACTTCCGGGCGGTGGACGACCTGCGCCTCCTCATGGGCTTCAACGTCGAGGCCGCGGTGGGCGACAGCTCGATCATCGAGTCGCTCATCAAGAAGCACTTCGCGAAGGTCGAGTCCGTCACGGAGGTCGTCTCCAGCCTCGCGGCGGACAAGAAGTTCGAAGGGCTCGGGGGCCGGGGCGATCAGTCGATCGACATCGACGCCCTCGCCGCCGCCGCCAGCGACAACCAGGTCATCAAGCTCATCAACCTTGTGCTCATGCAGGCCATCAAGGACCGGGCCAGCGACATCCACTTCGAGCCCTTCGAGAACGAGTTCAAGATGCGCTACCGCATCGACGGCGTTCTCTACGAGATGGTCCCTCCGCCCAAGCAGCTCGGCCCCGCCATCACCAGCCGTATCAAGGTCATGTCGAACCTCGACATCGCCGAACGCCGCCTCCCCCAGGACGGCCGCATCGAGCTCACCGTCGGCGGCAAGCCCGTCGACCTGCGCATCGCCATCCTCCCGACCATCCACGGCGAGAGCTGCGTGATGCGAGTCCTCGACCGCAGCAACGTCGAACTCGCCCTCGAACGCATCGGTCTCCGCCCCGACGACTACGACACCGTCAGCAAGCTCATCAGCCGGCCCAACGGCATCGTCGTCGTCACCGGGCCCACCGGCTCGGGCAAGACCACCACCCTGTACGCCTGCCTCTCCAAACTCAACGACATCGAGACCAAAATCCTCACCGCCGAGGACCCCGTCGAGTACGACATCGACGGCCTGTGCCAGTGCCAGGTGAACACCGAGACCGGCAACACCTTCGGCAAGCTGCTCCGCAGCTTCCTGCGCCAAGACCCCGACATCATTCTCGTCGGCGAAATCCGCGACCTCGAAACCGCCCAGATCGCCGTCCAGGCTTCGCTCACGGGCCACCTGGTGCTCTCCACCCTGCACACCAACGACGCCCCAAGCTCCATCATCCGACTCATCGATCTGGGCATGGAGCCCTTCCTCCTCACCGCCACCATCGAGGGCATCGTCGCCCAGCGGCTCGTCCGCTCCATCTGCAAGCACTGCAAGGAGACCTACACGCCCCGCGAGGAAGAGCTCATGGAGCTCAACCTCCGCCCGGAGGACGTCGCGGGCAAGCAGTTCTGCCGGGGCAAGGGCTGCGACAACTGCAACAAGTCCGGATACAGAGGCCGCATGGCACTCTTCGAGATCATGGTCGTGGACGACGAGATGCGCGAGCTCATCATGAAGCAGGCCAACACCGGTGTGCTCCGAGCCCACGCGAGAAAGCGCGGCATGCGCTCCCTCCGCGAGTGCGGGCTGCTCGCCATCTACGAAGGGCTCACCACCATCGACGAGGTCGTGCGAGAGACGCTGTCGGAAGAGGACTAGGACGTAGCGAGGACGGTTCGTGCCCGGGCGATCCCCCGGGGCCGTGAGGCGGTGACCATCGGAGGCAGGCATGGCGACGTATACGTATGAGGCGCTCAACTCCGCCGGAAAGCCCCAGAAGGGCACCATCGAGGCGGGAACGACCGAGGAGGCCATCCAGCGCATCAAAGCGCAGGGCTTCTATCCCACCTCCGTCCGCGAGCAGGCCGCCAAGAAGGGCGGCCCCGCCGAGGGCGAGGGCGCCAAGCTCAAGAAGGCCAAGGGTGGGTTCGCGTTCGGCGGAGTCTCCGCCAAGCTCATGACCACCTTCACCCGCCAGCTCTCAACCCTCCAGGACGCCGGCCTCCCGCTCCTCCGCTCGCTCCAGATCCTCGAGAGCCAGCAGAAGCCGGGCAGGTTCAAGAGCACCCTCATGGGCGTCTGCGAAGAGGTCGAGGGCGGCTCCTCCCTCTCCGAGGCCATGGGCAAGTACCCAAAGGTCTTCAACCACCTCTACGTCAAGATGGTCAACGCCGGCGAGATCGGCGGCGTGCTCGATGTCATCCTCCAACGCCTCGCCGAGTTCATGGAAAAGGCCGAACGCCTCAAACGCAAGATCCGCGGCGCCATGGTCTACCCCGTCGTCGTCGTCCTCATTGCCACGCTCATCCTCGTGGGCATCATGATCTTCATCATCCCGAAGTTCGAGGAGATCTTCCGCGACTTCGGCGTCTCCCTCCCCGTCCTCACCCGCTGGCTCATCCGCACCTCCCGCTGGATGGCCGGCACCAACCCGGGCCAGGCCATCCCGGGATGGATCGTCGTACTCCCATCCCCCATCATCATCTGGATCCTCTTCAAGCTCATCCGCAAGGCCGGCCCGGGCCGCGCCGCCACCGACATCGTCGCCCTCTACTCGCCCATCTTCGGCAACATCGTGCGAAAGACCGTCATCGCACGCTTCACCCGGACCCTCGGCACCCTCGTCGCCGCCGGCGTCCCCATCCTCGAAGCCATCAAGATCACAAAGGAAACCTCCGGCAACTACGTCTTCGAGAAGGCGCTCCAACGCGTCTACGACAGCATCCGCGAGGGTGAAGGCTTCGCCGGACCCCTCCGCGAGAGCAAGACCTGCGACGCCATCGTCGTCAACATGATCGACGTCGGCGAAGAGACCGGCGAACTCGACGCCATGCTCCTCAAGATCGCCGACAACTACGACGAAGAGGTCGATGTCGCCGTCGCCTCCCTCGTCAGCCTCCTCGAACCCCTCATGGTCGTGGTCCTCGGCGGCATCGTCGGCACCATCGTTCTCGCGATGTTCCTCCCCATGGTCAAGATGATCGAATCGCTCCAGGGCGGCGCCATCTGACCGGAGCCAACAAGATGTCCACCCAGCGCACATCACCTTCGCGGGGCTTCACGCTCCTGGAACTCCTCATGTCGATCCTCGTGATCGGCATGCTCATGGGCCTCCTTATCACCGCCGCCGTTCACGTCCGATCCGTCGCACGCAAAACCGCCGACGGCCAGGCCGTGCTCAACGCCGCTCAGGCCGCCGCCAAGTTCCGCACCGACTTCGGCTTCTCGCCCCCCCTCGTCCGCGATCAGGACACCACCGCCGGTGCCAGCCGCGTCATCGTGCCCGGCTCCGGCAACACCCCCTCACGCCTCAACGTCCGCAACCCCGTCAACGCCGGTGACGAGGCCTTCCTCCGGGGCACCACCCAGGCCTACAACCCGAGCAACCCCCTCCTCGACACCCGCTACAGCACCGTCTCACTCGCCGCCTACCTCGCCGGCGGCGTCGCCGCCCCGCGTGGCGGCGGGCCCGACGTCCCGCCCGGGCTCCCCGTCGACGGCGTGCCCGGCCCCGGCTTCTACAAGCCCAAACGCGACGGTTCCTTCGACGTCGCCGCCGACGCCCTCAGGGTCGCCAGCGCCGCCGGTGCCACCGCCCGCATGGGCCGCACCTTCGAGCCCATGGTCGCGCTCGAGGGCTCCGGCCTCAAGCTCGCAACCCCGGGCAGCCCGCCCGCCAACCTCGATGGCCTCGCCGAACTGCACGACCGCCGCAATAAGCCCCTGCGCTACTACGCCTGGGTACCGGGTGACGCCAACGGGCGAATCACCGACAACGCCAGCATGAACATCCCCGCCATGGTCGGCCGCTGGCAGGCCACCGCCCAGCAGCCAGACACCCGGGCCGCTCTCGCGCAGTTCAAGCTGCCCCCCGGGCGAGACGTCAGCGCCAACACCAAGCTCCGTTCCGCCCGCTGGGCCGTCGTCGGCGCCGGGCTCGACGGGCTCTTCGGCGACGAGTCAGACCTGGAAATCTCGCAGGTCTACGGCGGGGCCGCCAACGCCGCCGCTCAGCTCCCAAACCGCGTCAAGGCAGAGGCCGACAACTTCGTGGAGGTCGGCGAATGACCACCACCCGCAACACAATCCGCCGCACAGTCCGCGCCGCGTTGCCCAGCGGCTTCACGCTCACCGAGCTGATGGTGGTCATCTCCATCGTCGTGCTGCTCATGGCGATCGCGCTCCCCGCCTTCACGGGCATGGTGCGAGACTCCGAAAAGTCGCTCGCCGACAACCAGCTCCGCGTCGCCGTCGGCGCGGGCCGCGATGCCGCCATCCGTTCCAGTTCCGGCGACGGTGCCGCAGTCTTCCTCTTCACCCCCTCCGGCCGCGTGCAGGTGGTGCCCTGCGTCCAGATCGGCACGCTCGACGACGAGGTGATGGACGGGCCCGTCCCCACGGGCCGCTTCAGGCCCCGCGATGTCTTCGTTCCCGTCGCCGAGGTCGAGCCCCTGGTCATGCCCCGTGGCTGGTCCGTGCGTGCCTACGCCGGGCCGGGCGCGATCTCCCGCGCCGGCACGCAGTCCACCGGCTGGTACGAGAACGCGCAGGCCAACGTCGACCTCACCACCAACTGGGTCTTCCCAGAGTCCGGCTTCACCCGCCCCACAGGCAACACCGACGCCGCCGTCCGGTCGCGGGGCTGGCAGAGGCAGAGCTTCATGATCCGCTTCAAGGCCGGCTCGGGCGAACTCGACACCTCGGGCCGCGAGGCCCTGGTGCTCGATCCCCTCGCCGTTGCCGATTCCATCTATCGCGAGGCCTCCCCCTGGACCGGCACCACCACGCTGCGGGTCCCGCTCGCCAGGCAGCTCGCCATCGATCCCGCCCGTTTCGTCCGCACGGTCCTGGGCAGCTCGGGCGCCAGCGGGTTCACCGCGCCGCAGCAGCGAGACCTCCTGGGCGACCGCAGCGCCGAGACCGTGCTCTGCCGCGGCGTGACCGAACTCGCGCTCTACCGCGAGGACTCGCTCGCCAGCGCCATGGGCGCCGCGTCGAACCGCCGCACCGGCACGCTCTACGCCCCGGACGCCGACAGCGCAACCGGGCCCCGCATCGACCCCTCGGTGCTCACGCAGTCCGGCGCCGCCGACGACGCCCAGATGCTGGAGCAGATCGGCGAGTGGATCACGGGCACGTTCCGCCGCGGCGGCACCGCGGTCGCGTCCGACGCCAGGATTTACACGATCGAGCGGAACCTGGGGCAGATCCGCGAGATCGAGGCATCCGTTGCCGGGGAGGTTTCGCCATGAGAATCGCGCGCTCACTCGCACTCGCCGCCACCGGCCGCACGGGCTTCTCGCTCGTCGAGGTGCTCATCGCGGTCGTGGTGCTCTCGCTGGGCCTGCTCGGCCTCGCCGCCGTCTTCCCCGTCGTCGTCACCCAGCAACGCCGCGCCTCCGACAGCGTCCAGGGCGTCTCCCTCGAACGAACCGTCGCCGAGGCCCTGCTCAACGACACCCGCCTCTCGCAGCCCTCCTACGGCCCTCTCTCCGACCCCGACTACCGCTTCGGCTGGGACATGATGATCGGCGACACCAACTGGTCCGACCAGGAGCAGTGGGTCCTCGCCGAGGACACCGACTCCTCCAGCCCCATGGAGTACGCCGGTGGCCAGCTCAACTTCCGCGCCGGCACCACGCTCCGACACTCCATGCTCGCTGTCCAGCGAGTGAACCCCAAGACCGAGTCCTCCGGCACCGGCACCGACCCCAAGTACGTCTGGGACTTCGTCGTCCGCCGAGTCGACGCCGGGTTCGATCTCGACGACGCCGGCCCCTCGCAGGCTCAGCAGCGAGCCGCGATGGAGGACGACAACGTCCAGGTCGCCGTCTTCATCCGCCGCATCGACTCTGGCATCCGCAGGGGCTCCAACTCCCTCCTCTCCCTCATCCGCAGCGGTGCCGTACTCCCCGTCGCCGTGACCCCCCTCACCGGCGCGCCCACCAACGACGGCCGGGGCGTCTACTCCGAAATCCGCCGCATCGACTTCCGCCGCGTCAACGGCACGCAGGGAAGGCAAATCTCCCTCGATCCCTCCGTCAGCCTCCCCCAGCTCCGGGGCCTCGCCGCCATCCCAGGCCAGCAGCTCGTCGACCAGCTCGGCGTCGTGCACCGCGTGGTGGGTGTTGTCCCCAGCGCCGTGCCCAACGAGCTGATCGTGAGGATCGAGCCGCCACTCTCCCCAAAGGTTGACATCTTCAACCAGACCCACGGCGGGGGCGAGATGCACATGCTCTTCACCCCGCAGCCGCCCCTGGGCGTCCGCGTCATCACCATCAGCCGCAAGACCCTGTCCTAGCCACGGAGGCCCGAAGCGATGAGCCATTGCACACGCAGAAAGCTCCGAAGGACCGGGCCGCTCGCGCTCGCCAGCGCCGCAGGCCGGGGCTTCACCCTGATGGAGATGGTCGTCGCCGTCGCCGCCGTCGCCGTCATCTCCGTCGGCCTCGCCGCCATCTTCGACGCCGTCGGCAAGACCGTCTCCGGCGGGCGCCGTGTCAGCGTCCTCAACACCTACGCCGGCCTCATGGAGGCCCGCCTCCGCCGCGACTTCGAGCGCATGTCCCGCGAGGGCTTCCTCATGGTTCGCCAGCAGTGGGCCAACGACGGCGTGGGCCGTCTCGCCGTCCCCGTCTCCGACGCCCAGCGTCAGGCCGACTGGCGCGAGCGACGCGTCGACGAGATCCTCTTCTTCACCAAGGGCCGTGCGGAGTCCGCCCGTCTCCCCGTTGGCATCGACCAGTCCGCTGGCACCCCACTCATCGCCACCGGAGAGGCCTCCCGCGTCTACTACGGCCACGGTCAACGCGTCGGCGCTTCCAACGCCGCCTACAGCATCCCCAGCATCGGCGACCTCAACCCGCCCGTCGTCTCCGGTGAGCCCGTCGTCGCTCTCGGCGTTCCCTTCGTTGCCGACCCGTCACAAAACCCCAACTACTACGCCGGTGGCTGGACCCTCCTCCGACACGAGACCGTGCTCGCACGCCCTCGCGCCTCCGCCGGCGCCGCGGGCGACTTCCGGGGCCTCCTCGGCACCAACCAGCCCCCGCTGGGTGACCCCAGCTCCCTCGACAGCGATGTCCAGGTCGCAGGCCAGCCCGCCGCCCCAGCCATCTTCCGCTCCCACAACCGCTGGTTCCCCGGCGGCGCCGGGGCGCCGCTCCCCTCGTGGATGCACCCCGCAAGCCCCAACCCCGCCTCGATGCTCACGCCGCGATTCGCCTCCGGCCTCATCGATATCGCGACCACCGACCTCGAAGAAATCCGCTGGTGGGTCACCTCAGGCACGCTCCTGCCAGGCCGCATCGAGGACCCCGCCACCCCCGCAACCCTCATCTACCCCAACCGCCGCATGGCCAGCGCCGTCGTTGCGTTTACCTCGAATCCGCCCCCGCTCACCCAGCGCGTTCTGGGCCTGAACCCCATCGACTGGCAGCATGCCTGGATGGACGATGCCTGGCCCACCCAGTCCGCCGTGCTCCCCGCGGGCAACACTCCGGAGTACAACCCCGCGCCCTCCGCCGTCCCAGGCACCGCCAACGCCATCGATCCCTCCGGCGCTCGCCTCCGCTACGAGCCCCAGTCACCAGACCTCTTCGGCGAGATCGCCGCCGGCAACCTCTACGGCCGGGCAGACCAGCTCCTCCTCACCGCCAGCAACTTCGTCCCCCGCTGCAGCGAGTTCATCGTCGAGTGGTCCTTCGGCGACACCGACCCAAACTTCGCCAACAGCGAGCCCGTCTGGTACGGCCTGCCCCGCAACCCCGGCGCGGTCGCCGAGACCTATCCCTACCCATACTCCAGCCAGGGCCGCGGCAACTGGGTCGTTCACACCCGCCCTCTCAGGGTCAACGGTGCCAACGCCCTCGCCACCGTCTCCGACCGCCTCGTCTACGGCTATTCGCCCGACGAGTCCGCGCTCGTCCTCACAAGCTTCTTCGGCTACACCGACCCCTCTCTTCCCTCGACCTCCGACGCCGACAGCGACGGGCAGATCGACCACCTCAGCCCGCTGCGCCCTCAGCCCTGGCCCTGGCCCAGGCTGATCCGCGTCACCATCGTGCTCTCCGACCCGCAAGACCCCACCATCGAGAGCACCTTCCAATACATCTTCACCACCCCGACAGACCCGGGCAGCAACTGACCAGCATCTCGTGCACACGCGCGACGCCCAGGGGGTGAGCGCGCGACGGACAGGAGGCCACGCATGGAACGCATCACAGACCATTCACCCGAGGAGCGACCCTCGGGCCGCCTCGCCGGGCTGCTCCGCTCGCTCGCCGGCTCCACCGCCGGCTGGAAGCGCGCCCGCCGTGGCTCGTTCCTCGTCATGGTCGTGGGCACCCTCGCCCTGCTCTCGGTCTTCGCCATCCTCTACGTCTCCATCGGCAACCAGGACCTCCGCGCCAAGGCCGCGTCCGTCCACCGTGAAAACCTCGACAGCGTCCCCGAGCAGTTCCGCGACTACCTGGCCAACGACATCATCGCCAAGGACGCCACCTCTATCTGGATAGACCGCATCGCCCTCGCCGCCGGCGCTCAGGGCATCCGCCCCAGGCGCGAAGCCACCGACTACCCCTCCATCGACTGGAGCCGCCGCAGCGACGTCCCCGTCGACCCCGCGCTCCCCGGCTTCGACGCGGCGCAGGTCTTCACACCCGTCGGCGATTACATCCCCGCGCTCACCCTCACCGATCAGAGGGGCTGCCTGCCCACCGATCCCTGGCTCGCTTCCACAGAGCCCACCTACCTCTCCTATCTCATCCCCGGCTCTCCAAACGCCACCGACCCCGATGAGCACTACCTCCGCCGCAAGGACTGGGCAAACATCTCCAACGTCGCGCCCGACGGGCGCTTCGTTAACCTCAACAACCTGCGTGGCAACTTCCGAGCCTCCCATGCCCTCATGACCCAGAACCTCCGCGTCTGGGACGCCTCCGGCGCCGTCTCCAACACCACCTTCTTCCCCGGCGTCAACCTCGACGCCGACATCCCCGCCCACTTCTCCTCCTACCAGCTCCACTCGTTCCGACCCGTCGTCGACTCCGCGGGCCTCTCCCCCGCCAGCCCCTACTTCCCCTCATACCAGTGGTGCGATACCGACGGCGACGGCATGTACGACGCCCGCTGGTTCGAGATGGCCCAGTACCAGGACCGCTCCTTCACCGGCGCGGGCGCACTCTTCGAGTCCCTCATCGAGAGCAACGACTCCGTCCGCTGGTTCTTCGCCACTCGCATCGTTGACCTCTCCGGCCTCGTCAACGTCAACACCTCCGGCGACTTCCGCGCAGCCGCCACCATCGCCGCACCCGCCGGCGCGGGCGGCACCGCCGAGATCGACCTCCGCCGCCTCCTCACACTCCGCGACGCCTACGACGACAACGGCGCGACCGCCGGCGCCCCGGGCATCGGCTACGACGGCCTGACCGCCGACACCTCGCTCGGCGCCTGGGACTACCGGGGCCAATACACCCAGGCCGCCGCCGAATCCGTCGGCCGCTTCTCCTACAACGCCATCCGCTTCTCCCTCGCCATGGGCGCTCCGCTGCCCAAGACTGCCCCCAGCGGCGTGGTCCTCGCCGGGCCCAACCTCCTGCCAAACTCGCAGACCGCATTCTTCTCCACCGGCGTCACCGCCGCCGAATACGACCTGCTCTCCCCGACCATCCCGCTCGCCGCTGGCCCCGAGCTCCGCCGAAAGGAGTACGGCCGCCGCGCCGGCCTCTCCTTCGAGGCCTTCCGCTCCACCTGGACCGAGTCCCCAGGCACCACCAACCCCGAACTCCGCCTCTTCGGGGCCTTCGGCGTAGACGACCAGGCCGAACTCCTCACCTACTGGGGCAGCAACGACCCCGCCGTCACCTCCGCGCTCGAGGGTGTCGTCGGTGCGCGCGACGACACCAGCACCACCTCCCCCAACCTCCTCGCCTTCAGCCCGCTCCGTGACAACCGCGCCGCGCAGGCCGAGCGCCGCGCCAACTCGCTCCCCCTCACCAATCCGGTGACCGCGGAGATCATGACACACGCCGCCAGCGATGTCCGCCGCCACCTCACCACCATCAGCGGCGCACGCTCCCTCCGCTCCGCTCTCGACTCCACCTCCGCACGCCTCACCAACGGCGAGCTCAAGCTCGACCTCGCCGAACTCCTCGAGACCAACTCCTCTCGCTCCCTCTTCTTCGGCCTCGCGGACGCACTCGCCCCCTACGCCTACGTCCGCGACGCCTGGGACGCCCCGTCCACCGCCACACACCAGACCTACGCCACCGCGTTCTACGGCAACAAGGGCCCCGAGCTCGCGCTCCATGTCGCGGGCCACATGGCCGCCAACATGCGCGACCTCTACGACTACGACCAGCCCTGGACCAGCACCACCAACCCCAACACCTCCCCCGACACCAACCCCAATCAGACCGTCTTCACCCTCGTCCTCAGCGACGACGCCATCGACCGCTCCGACCCGCAGAACCCCGTCGTCCGCAGCTCCTACCAGCCCGACCTCTTCCCGGGCATGCGCACCGGCCGGCGAGACTACTTCTACCTCAACCACGGAATCACCCCCGGCCCCAACGCCGACGACTACCTCGGGAGTTCCGCCAGCGCCCTCCACGCTCCCATCCTCAACGTCTACGGCATCGAGCCCCAGCCCTTCATCACCGGCATCTCCACACACACCGTCTACACCGACTCCCCCAACGGCGACGACGAGGCCGGCGACGGCCGTTCCACCGCCACCATCGACGGCTCAGTCGCCGAGGACAACAAGGACTTCCTCTACCGCGCCCTGGCCATCCAGGTCACCAACCCCTTCGACCAGCAGATCAGCCTCTCCACGGGCTCGCCCGGCAACGTCACCGCCGAGTACTACCTCCGCCTCAACCTCACCGGCACCACCACCGCCTACCTCGCCGGAGGCATCGACACCACCAACCTCTCCGTGCTCACCCCCGTCTCCATCGAGCCCCGCAGCTCCGTGGTGCTCGTCATCCTCAGCGCCCCCCTCTCCGACATCCTCGCCCGCGTCCAGGACAACGACCCGGGCGCCGGCTCGCTCACCGAGCAGTCGCTCTTCAAGAACATCGTCGCCAACAACATGGAGGACTCCCTCCGCCGCATGTCCGGCGTCTACTGGATCCCCGAACTCGACCCGCTCACCGGCGCCACCACCTTCCCCGCCGCCATCGGCCCCATCATCACCACCGACACGCCGGTCGTCGAACTCTGGCGCGCCCGCACCGCCGACCGCGTCGCCGGCCAGACCACCGGCGATCAGCTCATCGACCGCATGCGCATGCCCGCCGGCGCCGACCTCGACCGCCGCCTCCCCTCCGGGCAGAACGACATCGCAGGCTCTGACCCTGACGACGATGGGCTCACCATCACCGTCTGGGCCAACGTCCGCCGCCCCGCCGATCCCTCGGGCAGCGCCGCGTTCGCCGCAGGGCGGTTCAAGGAGCCCCAGGGTTCCTTCCCCGCCTTCTGCATGGAGCCCAAGTACACCGACGCCGCCAACCCCAACGGCACCACCTGGAACATCGCCGACGACGACAACGTCTCCCTCGGCACGCTCAGCATGTCCGACTTCGACGGCGCTGGCCGCAAGCACGGCAACCGCCAGAGCATGGGTGCTTGGCGCGCCGCGATGGCCAGCGCACCCGTCGTCCCCGCCATGGGAACCTACCCCGGCGCCCACGGCACTACCGACTTCTTCGGCGCTCCCATCTCCGCCAGCTCTCCCAACGACCCGTCTCGCCGCACCTCGCGGCCCTTCTTCCCGGCCACCGAGGGCTATCAGGACCACTACCCGCTCCTCGCCATCGACAACCGCCGCTTCCGCCGTCCTTCCGACCCCGCCAACGCCGCGTCGGCACAGGTCAGCGGGCTCCGCGTCGCGGACATCCTCCTCGCCCAGGGCATCGGCCCCATGTGGGCTCCGGTGGACGCCTCGGGCTCGGCCTACGACACGACCAATCCCGACGAAATGCGCAAGAGCTGGACCACGCTCGCCGAATCCATGGCCGCCGCCATGGGCTTCGAACGCTTCGATCAACTCGATACCAGCGACCTCAACAAGATCGACCCCCTCGACCTCTACGCCCCCCGCGCGCTCGGCACCGACTTCGCCTTCCCCCTCGACCGGGGCCACCTCTGGCTCGACCGCTTCACGCCCTTCCTCGACGCCAACGGGAACGGTGTCTTTGACGCCGGCGCCGACATCCGTGGCGGCCTCGAAGTCCCCGCCGCCGCCGCCATCTTCGACGTCTTCGACGTCTTCGGCCCCGGCGAGCGCACGCTCACCACGCTCATCCCGGGCCGCGTCAATATCAACACCGCCACGCTCCCGGCGCTCCGCTCGCTTCCCATGGTCAGCCCGATGACCGGGATCAACCCCGAGAACTCCCAGAACAACTGGTGGTGGGCGGGCCCCAACAACTTCTCCACCGATGTCGACCTCGCCGTCTCCCTCCAGGCCTACCGCGAGCGCGTCGCGATGGTGAAGCGATTCCCCAGCCGGGGCACCGCGACGCCTATCGACGTCGGGTTCCTCGATGGGCCCCTCGGCACGCCCGCGCCCCTGCCCCCGGAGGGCCGCCTGAGCGAGTACATCGGGCTCACTGGCCGAAGCGCCGCTACCCAGATCGACCGCCTCACCGCCGCCGGCGTCAGCGAGTGGCCCGGCTTCCGAACATTGGGCGAGGTCCTCCTCCCGCGCCAGCGCGACGCCACCGCCGAGTCCGAGGGCTGGAACTCCAACGTCGATTTCCTCGGTCGCAACAATGCCTTCGCCGCCTCCAACGGCAGCCCCGACAACGACGACCGCGCCGGCGTCAACTCCCTCATCATCCAGCCCGACCCCGCCCTTCCCAACACCATCCAGACCGACGACATCCGCGACGACTACGCGGAGCAGCTCGCCGCCGCACAGGGCATCCTCTCCACCACGACCACCCGCAGCGACATCTTCGCCGCCTGGTTCGTCGTCGCCGGCTTCAAGGAGGGTGACGTCGCCTACCTCGGCGCCTCCGACCAGGTCACCCCCTCCATCAAGCGCCGCTTCCTCATGATCGTCGATCGCTCCAACGTCGTGAAGGCCGGCGACAAGCCCACCGTCCTCTACTTCAAGGAACTCCCGGTCGAGAACTGACCCCCGCCCGCGCACCCCAGTCAGCCCCCACCCTCCGCCCGGGGTGTTCCCGGCGGGGGGTTTTTCTTTGCTCCGCCCGGCGCTCCCGGGGCCCCGCTCCGCCCTCCGGCGCCCGCGTATACCCTGTTCGCTCCAATGCTGCGCGACATCGAACGCGTGCTGATCGACCGGGCCTCCATCGACCGCAGGGTCGACGAGCTCGGCCGCGCGATCGTCGCCGACCTCGTGCGCGACGGCGCCGCCGGCGATGACGCGGAGCTCGTCATCGTCCCCATCCTCACCGGCGCCATGATCCTCGTCGCCGACCTCATCCGACACCTCCCCATCAAGCTCCGCCTCGAACTCGCCGGCGTCTCCTCCTACCCGGGCACCAGCATCGAGAGCAAGGGTGCCTCCATGAAGCACGACCTCCCCCCAACCCTCGGCGGCAAGCACGTGCTCATCGTCGACGACATCCTCGACAGTGGCCAGACCCTCGACCTCGTCTCCCGCATCGTCCGCGACATGAAGCCCGCCAGCCTCCGAACCTGCGTCCTCCTCCGAAAGCCCGGAAAGGCCAGGGTCCACTTCACCCCGGACTACGTCGGCTTCGACATCCCCGATGAGTTCGTCGTGGGCTACGGCCTGGACTACGACGGCTACTACCGCAACTACCCGGAAATCGCCACCCTCAGACCGGAGGCGCGTTGACCTCCCACGCGCCACACGGCGCCGGCGAAGAGTCGCTCGTCGCGGCCATCCACCCCGCGGCTCGCTCCATCGCCCTCCGCTCCTGGCGCGTCGTCACCCTCGCCATCGCCATGGGCGTCATCTGTTCCATGGCCTCTCGATTCACCTTCCCCGGCGCCCTCTGGCTCGCACGCTGGGGGCCGCTCATCTGCGCCCTCGCCGGCGGCGCACGCCTGGGCTGGGAGTTCATCGTCTGGATCAACCGCGCCTACGCGCTCACCACGCGCCGCGTCATCGCCACCTCCGGCGTCTTCCGCCGCCTCCGCATCGACATTCCCCTTCACCGCGTCCAGCAGGTCGTCGTCGACCGCACCCTGGGCGAGCGCGTGCTCGGCCTTGGCACCGTTCTCGTCACGAGCGCTGGCTCCCAGAGCGTCGATCTCGCCTGGGTCATGATCGCCGGCCCCGACGCCGCCGCCGAGATGATCCGCGCCAGGCTCTCCGGCTCCGCGCCCGCGCCGCTGGTCATCGGGCTCGCGGGGGGCATCGGCTCCGGCAAGTCCGCCGTCGCCGCAGCCTTCGCCGCCCGGGGCTTCGTCGTGCTCGACTCCGACACGCAGGCCAAGGAGGCCCTCGACCGCCCATCCGTCCGCGCCGAGCTCGTGAGGTGGTGGGGGGGGCGCATCCTCACGCCCGAGGGCCGCGTGAACCGCAAGGCCATCGCGGAGATCATCTTCTCCGACCCCGCGGAACGCCAGCGCCTCGAGGCCCTCGTGCACCCCCTCGTCCGCGCCGAGCGCGCCGTTCTCGTCGCACAGGCACAGGACAAGGGCGCACCGGGCGTCATCGTTGACGCGCCCCTGCTCTTCGAGGCCGGCTCCGACGCCGAGTGCGACCTCGTAGTCTTCGTCGACGCCCCGCTCGACCAGCGCCTCGCCCGCGTCCTGCGAACCCGGGGGTGGTCCGCCCAGGAACTCCACCGGCGTGAGAAAGCACAGATTCCTCTGGAGACCAAGAGGGCAAAGTCCGATCTTGTGATCGCCAACGACGCCGATCTGGCCTCGCTGGACCGCCAGGTCGACGCCGCCATCGCCGCCATGGGCTCTCTCCCAAGGCGGGTCCACCACGCGGCACCTCCTGCCGACAAGCACCGGAATAGTGAAACTTGATGCCCCAAGTGGGCTTATACTGATTGTGTGGGACGGGTGCCGCCGGGATGATCGGCCGGGCACGACCGACCACGACCAAGCCTTCTGAACAACCCGCGGCGTGAGGTCAGTCCTCGTGTGCGCGCCGACCCGTTGAGTGATCTTTCAGAGGTGCGGATCCTCCCAACGCCCGGCAGGGGTTGGTGCTCGCAGAGGAGTTTCGGCCCGCCCATCTCGTCCGGGTGTTTCCGGCGTAGAGGGCAGGGCCTGTGCCCGGGATTCTGACCCCAGGGACCGCCGGCTCCGGCCGGCCAAGGCTCGCCACGATTCCGTGGCTCGCCACTTTCGGAACTGCGCATCATGGCGAAGACAACTCAACCCGTGGCCGAGGACAAGGCCCCCAAGGCCGGCGCCGAGCGATCCGCGAAGGCCAAGCCCGCCAAGGCCGCCCGACCCGCCGAAGCCGAGTCCCGGCCCGCCGCCCCCGCGCCGCGCCCTGCCCCCGCCCCCGCCCCCGCCCCCGCGCCTCGGAGCGAGCCCCGTCCAGACCCGCGGCCCGAAGCCCGCCCCGAACCCCGCTCCGAGAGCCCACCGCCACGCACCGATCAGTCCCGGCCAGCCGACAACAGGCCCCAGAACGGGCCACAGGCCGGCGCCCCCGGTGGTCAGCAGGGCGGCCCGCCGGGTGGCCAGGCCGAGCCACGCCCACAGCAGGCACACCAGCCCGGCTCCCAGACTCAGGGTCAGCAGAACAACTTCGGCGGCGGCCAAGGCAGCCAAGGCGGTGGGGGCTACCCACAGGGTGGTGGTTATCCCGGCCAGTTCCAAGGCCAGGGCGGATTCGGCCGTCGCAAGAAGAAGCGCCGGAAGGGCGGCATGGGCGGTGGTATGGGCGGCGGCATGGGTGGGGGAATGGGCGGCCCCGGCGGCGGCCCCTCCATGGGCCACTCCTACCCCCGCGCCCACGACCTCTTCCTCCCCAGCGACGAAGAACTCGAACGCGAGGCACAGGAACTCGAACGCGTCATCCGCTCCGGTGAGCCAAAGGACGCCGCCGAGGTCCTCAGCATCACAGACCTCCAGCGCATGGCCCTCGACGACCTCTGGAAGCTCGCCAAAAAAGAAGGCTTCACCGACGTCGAGCAGGTCCCCAAGCAGGAACTCATCTTCAAAATCCTCAAGGCCCGCGCCGCTCGCCAGGGTCTCATGTTCGGCGAGGGAACCCTCGAAGTCATGCCCGACGGCTTCGGCTTCCTCCGCAGCGCCGAGATGAGCTACCTCCCGGGGCCAGACGACATCTACGTCTCCCCCACCCAGGTCCGCCGCTACGGCCTCCGCCGCGGCATGGTCGTCCGAGGCTGGGTCCGCCCCCCCAAGGAAAACGAACGCTACTTCGCCCTCCTTCGCGTCGACCGCATCAACGCCCGTGAGCCCGCCAAGGTGCACAGCCTCCGAAACTTCGAGGACCTCACCCCCCTCCACCCCGAGAAGCGATACGTCCTCGAGACCGACCCCGACCAGCTCGAATGCCGCGTCATCGACCTCGTCACGCCCATCGGCAAGGGCCAGCGCATGCTCATCGTCGCCCCGCCTCGCACGGGCAAGACCGTTCTCATGCAGCGCATGACCAAGGCCATCGCCCGAAACTACAAGGACGTGCACATCATCGTCCTCCTCGTCGACGAACGCCCCGAAGAGGTCACCGACTTCCGCCGCAACTGCTCCGGCCCCACCGTCGAGGTCGTCGCCAGCACCTTCGACGAGCAATCCTCCCGCCACGTCCAGGTCGCCGAGATGGTCATCGAGAAGGCCAAGCGCATGGTCGAGTTCGGCGACGACGTCGTCATCCTTCTCGACTCCATCACCCGCCTCGCCCGCGCCCACAACGCCGAAGCGCCGCACAGCGGCCGAATCATGACCGGCGGCCTCGACTCCAACGCCCTCCAGCGCCCCAAAAAGTTCTTCGGCGCCGCCCGCGCCATCGAGGGGGGCGGGTCCCTCACCATCATCGGCACCGCCCTCGTCGACACCGGATCCAAGATGGACGAGGTCATCTTCGAGGAGTTCAAGGGCACCGGCAACGCCGAGCTCCACCTCGAGCGAAAGCTCGTTGAAAAACGCATCTACCCCGCCATCGATGTCGCCGGCTCGGGCACCCGACGCGAAGAGCTCCTCCTCGACCCCAGAGAAAAAGAGCTCGTCGACCGTCTCCGCAAGGTCCTCAGCGACATGAACACCGTCGAGGCCATGGAACTCCTCAAGAACCGCCTCAAAAAGGTCAAGACCAACGCCGAGTTCCTCATGACCATGGCCCTGGGCTGACCCCCGGCCCCGCGAACCCGCGCGACCCCGCCGAAGTATGCTTGTCCGATGAGGAACGCGCTCCACTTCGCCCTCACCCTCCCGGCGCTCCTCTGGGCCGCCGGCCTGGTCGTCGTCGGTTCCATGCTCTTGGACGCAGCCGATGGACCGCTCGCGTCCGTCGTCCGGGGCCGGCTCTGGCTCGGCCTCGCGGGGGTCGCCGCGGGGCTCTTTGTGTTCATGCTCATGGTGGCGGACCGATGGTTCCCCAGGGCTCTTCCCCGGGCGGTCGCGACCCTCGAAGCGGCGGTGTTCGCCGTCTTCGTCCTGGCGCTCGCGGGGTTCGGAATATCGTTGGCCGGTCTCTGGGAAGCATGACCCCGTGTATCAGGCCGTGATGGGAGGGTGTGGGTTGTCGATCGCTCTTCGAACCGTGCTGGCTCTGGGCGCGTGGTGCGCGCTGGCCTCCGCCCAGCCCGCCAAGCCGACCCTGCTCGATCCCGCGGACTTCACCGCGCGAAGCGTCGAGAGGCTCGCACTCCTCGACCTCCGCGCCACCCTCCCCAGCATCCCCGCGTCCTTCGGCGTCACCGAGCGCCTCCTGGGCATCGTCTGCGAGCTCCGCCCCGGCGACGCCGACCTCTACCGCCGCCGTTCTGAGGCCGCCTGGAGCGCCGGCGAGCACGAACTGGTCATCGAGCACACCCGCCGCGTCGTCGAGCTCGATCCCGACGACACCGTCGCCCAGCTCAGGCTCATCACCGCGCGCATCGGGCGCCTCCAGACCGTCGGCGAGCGCCTCGCGACCTACGACAACCTCCTGGGGCCCAGGGGCCGCTCGCTCGACCCTTCGATTCGCAGCCGCCTCGCCGTCGACGCCGCACTCCTCCGCCGCGAACGCGGCGACGACGCCGGCTTTGTCGCCGCGCTCAAACTCGCCGTGGAGCTCGACGGCACAAACAAGGAAGCCGCCCTCCTCGCCCTCACCTTCTTCAACAGCCGCGTCGACGACGTCTCCGGACGCGTCGAGCTCATGGCCAACATCCTCTACGCCGACCCTCTGGACCCCAAGACCCACCGGATGCTCCGCGACGAGCTCGTCGAGCACGGGGCCTACATCGGCGCCAGACGCTTCCACCGCATGGAACTGCTCATCGCCGACCGGGTCGATAACCCCGAGCCCGAGGGGCACACGCTCGAGTCCTTTGTCTTCGACTGGATCGAGTCCGGGCCGCAGAAGGTCGCCGACGCCCTGACGCTGCAGCTCGAAAGCCGCCGCTCACAGGTCCGCACCGCCTCCGACCGCGAGCCCGGCGAGGTCGACCCCACCGCGTCCCTCCAGCGAGCCCAGGACATCCGCCTCGACCTCGAGTACGAGCAGATGCGAGCCCTTGCCTCCTTCGCCGCCGGTGACAAGGAACAGCTCGATCGCTCCATGGCCGACCTCGCGCAGACCGCCGTCAGCAAGGCCCTCGCGCTCAACGACGTGACCCGAAGGCCCCTGGGCATGTCCGAGGCCGACGCCTTCCAGCGTGCCATCGAACTCGTCCTCGAACTCAACCTCCTCCGCACGCTCGTTGGCGTGGGGCTCGACGAGATCAAGCCGGACTTCGAGGCCCAGGTCGACGCCCTGGGGGCCTCCGACCCGCGCCGCATCGACTACGACGTCTGGCGGGCCTTCCGCGCCCAGCAATGGGACCAGGTCCTCACCCGCGCCGCCACCCAGCCCACGCCCACCATCTGGACCAAGCTCGCCGTCGCTCTCGCCAAGGTCAAACTCGGTGCCAACGCCCAGGCCGTCGAGCTCCTCCTCCTCCTCGCCCAGCAGAACCCCCTCCATCCCCTCGGGGGCTACGCCTACTGGTACGCACAGGGCCTCGGCGGCGACCCCGCCCGCGCCAAGGTCGCCGACGACCTCAATCTCTACGCCAAGTCCATCCCCGCCTGGCTCGACTCCATGATCACCACACCCGGCCTCACGCAATCCCTCTGGGTCGGTGTCGACAAGCTCGACGCCCTCTGCGGCGAGGCCGTCGACGCCCGCGTCAAGCTCCGAAACCTCGCGCCCATCCCCCTCGCCCTCGGCTCCGGCAAGCCCCTCAACTCCCGCCTCTTCTTCGGCCCAAACCTCGAGATCGGCATCCGCTCCCGCAGCGACGAGGCCTCCGGCGAGGTCTTCGACATCGACCGGCGACTGCGCCTCATGCCCAGCGAAGAAATCACCGAGCGTGTGTGGCCCGAGACCGGCCTGGTGGGCTGGCTCTCAGAAGTCAGCGCCTCCAGCGCCACACGCCTCCGATGGCGCATTCTCCAGGGCTTCGAGACCGCCAGCACAGGCCAGAAACACACCGGCCCGGGTTGCCTCGACGCCACCACCGGCACTCTCGCCCGCCGCCCGCTCGACGAGTCCCGCCTCAGCGTGCCCGCCCTCGCCGCCCGAATCGCCGCTGCCGACGAAGCACAAGTACCCGCGGTCCTCCTCGCCATCCGCTCCAAGCTCTTTAGTGGCATCCCCGGCGGCGAGCCCGACCCCGACGCCGCAACGCTCGTCGACGCGCTGGTCGCCGCCTATCCGGCCTGGCCCGCTCGCTCAAGGCTGAGCGCCGTTGCGGTTCTGCCGCCCGCGGGCATGTTGCCCGCCCTGTCGCCCTTCGACGCCGTCCTCCGCGCCGACGAAGACCCCCTCGTCCGCCAGCTTGTCATCGCAACGCGCGTGGCCACCGCGGACGACCCTTGGCTCGCCGAGCAGCGCGGGAGTGCGGACAAGGCCATCTCGGACCTCGCCAACCTCCAGCATGCCCGGCTCCAACTCGCCACACGCACCTACGCCGCCTCCGGCCCGCTCCTGTTCCCCAAACCAACCACCGGCCCCGCCGGCGAGCCCGCCTCGCCCTCAAAGTGAGACTCGCTCCTGGACCGACTCCTCCAACACCGCGAACGCGGCTCGGGCCGCACGAGGCAGGCCGTGGGCCTCGCCGTCGCTGTGCTCCTCCTGGGCGCCGCCGTCTGGACGCTCGTCCGCGACCGTGAGCAACTCACCGCCACCTGGGAGTCAGTCCGCACCGGTCCCTGGTGGCTGCTCACCCTCTGGCTGCTCCTCCCCGGTGCCAACTGGGTCTTCTCCTCCAGGCTCGCCTGGGCTCTCCTCCGGCCACAGCCCCTCATCGACCCCGACGAAGCCGCCCACCAGCCCACACTTACCAAGTCCGAGACCTACGAGGTGATCGGCGCCGCCTGGCTTGCAAACCTTCTCCCCCTCCGCGCCGGCCTGGTCAGCCGCCTCTTCTACCACAAGGCCGTGAACCACATCCCCGTCGGCACCACCGTCCGATCCGTCTTCGTCTCCATGGTGCTCGGGCTCGTCGCGTCCGTCATGCTGGCCCTGATCTCCGGCGTGCTCCTCTGGGCCGGTGCCGCGCCCGCCACCACCCTGCTCGCGCTCGCCGCGCCCTACCCGCTTCTCCTGCTCATCGGCGCCGCCTCTCCCGTTGGCGACCGTGGCTCCATCTGGACGGGCGGCTTCGGCCGCTGGCGGCTCTGGGACGCCATCGCCGCCCGCTACGCCGACTCCGTCTGCTGGATGGCCCGCTACTGGGTCGCCTTCGCCCTCGTCGGTGCGCCCATCTCCATCGCACACGCCGCCGTCTTCGCCGCCGTCTCGCAACTCGTCATGCTCGTCCCAATCCCCGGAAACGCCATCGGCCTGCGTGAGTGGGTCATCGCCCTCATCGGCCCGCTTCTCCCCGCCTGGCTCGGCGTCGAGCAGGGCCAGCTCACCCAGCAGGCCTGCCTCGCCGCAGACCTCACCAACCGTGCCGCCGAAGTCCTCATGACAGTCGTCATCGGCTCGGCCTGCGGCGGTCTGGTCACCCAGCGCCTCCGCTTCCGCCTCTCCTGACGCCTGCAACGCGCCCGCCTCCCACGCCTTCCCCGTTCGCCCCACTTCGATTTAGGTCGATCCCCCGGCCGACCGACCCCGTATGAAGGGTGGGGTGCGTTCCACCCTACCAACGCAGGCCGCGGCCATGGTCAACAAGATCGAACAAGATCACCAGCGATTCCGCCAGATCGTCCGCGGGAAGATCCGCAAGGACCTCCGCAGATTCCTCTCCAAGGGCGAACTCCTCGGCCGCGAAGGCCGCCGCGTCGTCTCCATCCCCATCCACGACATCGACATCCCCACCTTCCGCTACGGCGATAACTCCGGCGGCGTGGGCATGGGCGATGGCGACGAGGGCCAGCCCGTCGGACAGCAGCAGGGGGGCAAGAACGGCCAGGGCGGCGAGCACGAGGGCCGCCACCTCCTCGAAGTCGACGTCTCCCTCGAAGAACTCGCCGACATCCTCGCCGAGGAACTCAAGCTCCCGCGCATCCTCCCCCGCGGCGCCCACCGCATCACCACCGTCCGCGACAAGTACTCCGGCATCCGCCCACAGGGGCCCATGTCGCTCCGCCACTTCAAACGCACCTACCGCGAGGCGCTCCGCCGCCAACTCTCCCTTGGCACCTACGACCCCGACAACCCCATCGTCATCCCCATCAAGAACGACCTCCGCTTCCGCTCATGGAACGAGGTCAAGAAGCCCCAGAGCAACGCCGTCATCGTCTACATGATGGACGTCTCCGGCTCCATGGGCGACGAGCAGAAAGAACTCGTCCGCCTCCAGGCCTTCTGGATCGACACCTGGCTCCGCCGAAACTACGAGGGCATCGAGAGCCGCTACATCGTCCACGATGTTCGCGCCGCAGAGGTCGACAAGAAGACCTTCTTCTCAATGAAAGAAGACGGCGGCACCCGCATCTCCTCCGCCTATCAGTGCTGCAAGGAACTCCTCGACCAGCACTACGACCCCGCCGACTGGAACGTCTACCTCTTCCACTTCTCCGACGGCGACAACTCCTCCGACGCCGACAACCGCCTCTGCGTCAAACTCATCCGCGAGAACCTCCTCCCCGCTTCCAACATGTTCGGCTACTGTCAGGTCGCCTCCGCCTACGGCTCCGGGGCCTTCCACGCCGTCCTCGCAGAGGCCTTCCCCGGCGGTGAGCCCGACGAACTCGGCCCGCGGCTGGTCCTCTCCAAACTCGGTGGCCGAGAGGACATCATCGACTCCCTCCGCACCCTCTTCCGCGCCGGCCGCTAGACGCGTTCCCCGGTGGCACGGCTCTCCAGAGCCGTCGTCCTCACACTCCGGATCCCCCAATCAGCTCTGGGCGAGCCGCACCCCGCGCGGTAGACTGCCCAACGACGCCCGGAGCGCTCCCGTGTTCATCTTTCCTCTCTACGCCGCGCTCGTCTGGTACTGCTGCGCCCGCTGGCGCCGCGAGTTCCTGGGATTTGCCGCCTACCTCGCCGGAGTCCTGGGCATCGTCTTGCTCGTCTACATAGACATCCGCCTCATGCGGCTCATCTTCAACACCGCTGTCGCGCCCACGTTCCTCCTCCTCCTCTGGGCAGAGGCCGGCATCATCGCCCTCATCGGGGGCTTCATCGTCCTCTCTCCAAAGCAGCGCGTCGCCCGCCCCTGCCGCGCCTGTGGCTACGAGCTCGAAGGCCTCGACGACCCCAACCCTCGCTGCCCGGAATGCGGCATCGCCACCGCCTTCTCCGAGCCCTCCGACGGTTCCTGCGTCAGTTGCGGCACGCGCACCGCCGCCGTTTCCGCTCACGCGCCCCGCTGCCAGCGATGCCTCCGCGCCGTCGGCCCCGGCCCGGCCCTCAGCGCCTGATCAATCTGTACAGCGCGCCCAGCAGCAGCACCAGGGCCGGAAGGCCGACCGCCATCGCCAGCCTCAGCCGAACCAGCGCCGACTCGCCCGGGTCCTTCACCATCGACACCGCGCGGGCCGTGGGGCTCTGCGCGATCAGGTCGTCCTGCCCCGCCAGCCACGACACCGCCGCGTCAAACAGCTCCAGGTTCCCCGGGTTCCGCAGCACGGGCCGCCCGTCCGGCCCGGTTGTTCGCTGCTGCGTCACCGGATCGATGAACCACCCGTTCGAGCCCACCGCGACAAACCGCCGCACCGGCTTGCGAAGCTCGCTCCGCTCCACCGCCGCCGCGACCATCCAGCGCTGGGGCTTGCCCGTGTCCCGGCCCTCGGGCCAGCGACCGTCCCTGCCCGAGTCAAACACCGGCAGGTCCGGGATGTATGGCCGCTGGTCCCGTGGCGTCTGCCACAACCTCAGCCACTGCGTCTCCGCCCACACGTCATCACCCGACATCACCGCCAGCAGCGGGATCGTCGCGAACCGCACGTGCTGCGGCGCCGGACGTTCAAACAGCGGCACCGCCCAGGGTACCAGCGAGGGCAGCCCCGACAACGCCCCGGACAACGCGTGAGGCCCGGCCACCGGCACCGCCGTGCATTCCGTCTCCACCATCCGGCCCCGCGGAGAGGCCACCTCCCGCACCAGCGGGCGCCCCGAGTCCGCCGCGAGCCCGAAGTGCTCCAGCGTTCCCGCGAACGGGTCCGGGTCGCCGATCGTCGGTGACAGGGACTGGCTCACCGTCAGGCACACCGGCTTCCCATCCTCGACCAGCCTCGATACCGCCTCCGCAAGCCTTGCCGCACGCTGCGCGCCCGTCAGCCCGCCGCGATCGCTCGGCGCCGCCGAGTCCGGAGGCCACGTCAGGTACACAACCGGCCGCTCCCCGCCCGGGTCCAGCGTCCCGAGCGCCGCGGGCCGATCTCCCCCCAGCACCGACCACTCGATGAAGTCCACGCCCCGCAGCCGCAGCCGCTGCGTCAGCGCACCCAGCGCCGCTGTTGACTCCAGCAGCGACACGTTCTCCGCGTGCGTCAGCACCACGATCGGCCGGTGGGGCACCAGCAGCGAGCCCAGCGAGGTCGCCAGCAACTCTTCCGCCCGTCGCTGAAGGTCCGCACGGCTCGCGTCCGCGCTGTCCAAGAGCGTCCCCGCGGGCAGTAGAGACTCCGTATCGATCGCCGCCAGCCCCTTCTGCGCCGGACCGATGACCAAGACCGCCGAGCCCTGCGCCAGGACGTCCGTCACGCGAAAGACGTCCGGCTTCCGCAGGTTCTTCAGCGAGTCCAGCACCACCGCCGCCTGGTCGCGCCGCTCGCGGATCCCGGGGATCGCCTGTCTCGCCAGGTCCGCGCCCGGCCCCGGTTCAGCGCCCACCAGCCTCGTCAGGTCCTTGTCCAGCGCGCCCAGCAGGTTCACCACCGGCGCATACGCGTTCACCAGTTCCCTCGCCGCCAGGTCCGTCCGGGGCAGGGGCTTCTCGCCCATCCGGAGCTTCAGCGCGTCCCGCGCCCGCCCGGAGGCGTCCGTCAGGTCGCGTGCCATCAGCCTCGCCCCGCCCGCCGCCTGCTCCAGCAGTTTGCCAGGGTCCCGCGCGGGGTCCGCCCCCGGGGGCAGGGCCTGCTGCACCGCCAGCAGCGTGGGCGAAAGCGACTCGCTGAGATACACCGCGATCGACGTCGCGCCCGCCGCGTGCAGGTCCACCGCCGCCGCCTGGTCAGAAATCGTCTGCCCGTCGCGTTCGATCAACTCGCCCACCAGCCCGCGATACGCCGTCATCCCCGAGCCCGTGCTCGTATCAATGAACTGCGAGGTCAGATTGGACGACGCCCGCTTCATCTCGTCCAGCACGTCCGCCGCCCGCTGCCTCGCCCTCAGGTCCGTCGTGCGATAGTCCGCCGCCACCACCACGCGATACCGCCCGTCCAGCCTCGCCAGGATCTGCATCGTCCGCGGAGACAGCGTCTGCACGCCCGTCCCCGTCACGTCCGCCCGGACCCGGTGCCGGTCTCCGAGCGCCACCAGCGCCGCGCAGCTCACCGTCGCCGCCGCAAACGTCACCACCGCCGCGAGCGTGGCGCGTGCCCGCCCCTTCGATCGCGCCGGGGTCCGACCTGTCACGGGAAGTGTGCTCATCGTTCTACCGCCACCGGCGAGACTCCATCACCAGCGTCGCCATCACCAGCATCCACGCCGACGCCCCCAACAGCGCCACGATGTTCCCCGAATCAATGACCCCCTTCGCAAAGTCCGTCACCCGCGGGCCCACGCTCAGCGCGCTCAGCACCGGCCTCGCCCACTCCGGCGCCATAGGCACCGCCGATGGCACCAAAAGCACCCCGAGAATCGCGAACAGCGCCACCATGAACGCCAGCGTGCTGTTCTGCGTCAGCGACGACGCCAGCGTCCCCACAGACAGAAACAAGACGCCCATCAGCACCAGGCACACATAGCCCGACATGATCGGCCCCGCATCCAACGGCGAACTCGAGAACTTCGACAGCACCAGCACGTACACCCCCGTCGGCACGATCATCGCCGCCAGGAACGCCGCCGCCCCCAGAAACTTCCCCATCACCAGCGACCCGGACCCCACCGGCGCCGTCAGCAGCGCCTCGATCGTCCCGCTCCTCATCTCGTCCGCCAGCAGCCTCATCGTGATCGCCGGCGCCACCGGCAGCAGCAGCCACCCCGCCGCCGCAAAGAAAGTCCGCAGGCTCGCCGGCGACCCGGGCACCAGCACGCTGAACGCGAACACGAACCCCGTGAGCAGCAGAAACAGCGACACAATCACCCACCCCGCGGGCGTCCGGAAGTACGACCCAAGCTCCCTGCGTGCGATGGCCAGCGCCGTGCTCATGCCGCCGCCTCCGTGGGCCGGGGCGCGGGGTCCGGCTCCGTCGGTGCGCCGGCCGCACGGTCCAGCACCTCCATGAACACCCGCTCCAGCGTCGGCAGGTCCGCTCGCAACTCGCGGATCGTCAGCCCAAGCTGCGTCGCGGTCAACGAAATCTGCTCCCGCAGGTCCGGCGCGCCGGGCCGTGCCGTCACCACCCACTCCGTCCAGCCCAGCGATGGCGAAGCCCCCTCGGGCCGCCGATCCACCGCCCTGTCCACGTGCGGCAGACTCATGAGCGCCTTCGCCACCCGCTCGTGGTCGCCCACCCGGGAATCCCGCGCCTGCACCACATACGTCGCCGCCGATCGCCGCGTCAGCTCCGATGGCGTTCCGTCCGCCAGCACCATCCCTCCCGCGATGATGATCGCCCGGTGGCACACCCGCTCCACCTCCGGCAGGATGTGCGTGCTCACAAGCATCGTCCGGTCCGCCGCCAGTTCGCGGATCAGGTTCCGAGTCTCGTGCAACTGCGACGGGTCCAGCCCGTTGGTCGGTTCGTCCAGCACCAGCACCTTCGGGTTGTGCAGCAGCGCCGCCGCCAGCCCCACGCGCTGCTTATACCCCTTGCTCAGCGTCGAGATCCTCCGGCCCGCCATCGAGCCCAGCCAGCACCGCTCCAGGCACCACGCCACCGCGCGCTTCCGCAACTCCCGAGGAATCCCGAACAGCCTCCCCCGAAAATCCAGGTACTCCGTCACCCGCATCTCCGGATACAGCGGGTTCCCTTCCGGCAGATACCCCAGCCGCGCCCGCGCCGCCGCGGGTGCCTCCGCCGTGTCATACCCACCGATCGTCACCCGACCCGCGTCCGGCATCAGGTAGCCCGCGATCATCCGGATCGTCGTCGTCTTCCCCGCCCCGTTGGGACCCAGCAGCCCGGCGACCTGCCCCGGCTGGAGTTCAAACGACACCCCCCGCACCGCGGCGACCGATCCAAAGGACTTGTGAACGGCCTCTACGCAAACCATGGGGGTTCCAACCAGGGGTGAGGGATATCCGGGAGTCCTATAAGCAGGATAACGGCAGATCGGCCCGATGGTCCGCTCCTGTCCAAAGGTATCGGCGGAATCAGCCGACCCTCCCTCAGGCCCCGTCGAATAGTGGGCCATTGTGGCCACCTATCATGGTGGAGGGTTTCAGGCCGACACTTCGTGCGGCCGCCGGGCCTCCCGGTGTTTCTGGGTTGGGCGGGGCAAGGCGGCCCCGCGTCGTCGAGTAATCGCGTGGCGTCGTCCGCGGGATCCGAAGACCTGAGCCGGCTCGCTCCCATGTCCAGGGAGGCAGCGGACACCGTCCCGACAAACCACGACGTCGCGACCCAGGGCCTGCCCGCTCCCGTCGCCATGTCCCTCCTTAACGCCATCGGCGAAGGCGTTGCCCTTGCCACCCGCACGGGTGACCTTCACTGGGCCAACGACCTCATCCTCCGGATGGGCGGCGCCATGGCCGAACGCCTCGGTGCCTGCTGCCGCCAGTTCGACCGCGACTACCCACTCCCGCCCGGGGGCGGGGGCCGCGTCCCCTCCACCGTCCTCGAGCTCGTCCTCGTCGACGCCGACAAGGCCTGGCAGGTCATGCTCGTCCCCGCCGCCGCAGACCTCGTCAGGAGCGCCGGCCTCGGGCCCGACACCCTCGTCCTGGTCATGCGCGATGTCTCCGCCGCACGCCGCCTCCAGCAGAAAATCAGCGCCATCGACCAGGCCGGCACAGAGCTCGTCCGTGTCGACCCCGAAACCGTCCGCAAGTTCAACGCCCACGAACGCCTCAAACTCCTCGAAGACAAGATCATCAACGTCGCCCGAAACCTCCTCCACTTCGACCACTTCGCCATCCGCCTCCTCGACGAACGCTCAGGCAAACTCGAACTCGTCATCGGCTGCAACCTCCCTCAGTCCTTCGACGCCTTCGTCATCAAGCCGGGCCTCGAAGGCTTCGGCATCAGCGGCTACGTCGCCGCCAGCGGCCGCAGCTACGTCTGCTCCGACACCGCCACCGACCCCCTCTACCTCCCGGGCGTCGAGGGCGCACGCAGCTCCCTCACCGTCCCCCTCCGCCTCCACGACAAGGTCATCGGGATCATGAACGTCGAGAGCCTCGAGGCCGGTGCCTTCGGCGAGGAAGACCGACAACTCGGCGAGATCTTCGCACGATACATCGCCGTCGCCGTCCACATGCTCGACCTCCTCGTCGTCGAACGCAGCACCACCAACATCAGCGTCAGCGGCAGGGTCGCCACAGAACTCCGTGAGCCCCTCGACGACATCGCCCGTGAGGTCGAACTCCTCCGCGGCGAGCAGAGTGTCGGCCAGGCCCCGGACCCCCATCTCGAACGCATCGTCACCGACATCCAGTCCATCCGCCAGCGCCTCTCCGAGTGCGCCGCGGGGCCCGCCTCTCTCCTCGGCGTCGAGCAGGCCATGCAGCATGTCGGCGTCGACCCGGCCATCAACGGCCGCCGCATCCTCGTCGCCGACGACGAGCTGCGAATCCGAAAGACCATCGGCGACGTCCTCCTCAAACGCGGCGCCGTCGTCACCGTCTGCTCCAACGGCCTCGAAGCCATCCACACCCTCCAAGCCACACCAAACGCCTTTGACCTCGTCATCACCGACATCCGAATGCCCGACCACAATGGCTACGAGGTCTTCTCCGCCGTCAAACAGTTCTCTCCCGCCGCCCCGGTCATCCTCATGACCGGCTTCGGCTACGACCCGCACCACTCCATCGTCCGCGCCAGCCAGGAGGGCCTCCAGGGCGTCCTCTTCAAGCCCTTCCAGGTCGAGCGCCTCCTCGACGACGTCCGAAAGGCCCTCGCCCCCAAGGCCTGACAAGCCCCCGCCCGCGCCCACTCGCCGCGGGTACACTGCCCCGATGCTCCCGCGGAGTTCATCGCACGCGTCCGCCGGCTCAGGGCCCGCCAAGTGGGCCGCCGTTGCTGTGCTCTCCGCCAGCCTCGGCTCCGCAGTCACCTACTGGTTCACCCGTGGCACCGAGCAGCCGCCCCCGGGGGCCCCCGTCGAGATCAGCCTCCCGGGAGTCCCCCGAACTCAGCCCGGCATCACCCCGCCCCCGCGCGTGCACAGGCCGGATGAAGCGCCCGCAGCCACGCTCACACCCGCCCCCAGCGACCCGCCCTCGGACAACCCCGCCACCCTCGCCGCCCGCCGCCTCGACCTCAACGCCGCAACCCAGGCCGAACTCGAACTCCTCCCCGGCATCGGCCCCGCCTCCGCCAAGGCCATCGTCGACTTCCGCAAGCACACCGGCGGCTTCAAGTCCCTCGACGACCTCGACAAGGTCCCCGGCATCGGCCCCAAAACCCTCGACCGCGTCCGCCCATACCTCCGCCTCGGCCCCGGCTGATGTAATCTCGACTGGGTGGCACCGACCTCGTGCCGCCGACGGCACTCCGCGGGTGCCGGTCCGGTGCACTGGAGACGGCGTCAATGCCCGCCGACCCCAGTGGCACGTCAGGAGAAGGCTGGGGTGGCACCGACTTCGTGCCACCGACTCAACCGGCTCTGCGGTTTAGTCGGTGCTCCTCGCACTCCTCCGCAGCCGGCCCGGCGACTTCCGTGCGGGGGGCTTGGGGCGGCTGCCCCGCTTCGGCGTCTTCGGCGGGCCACGCAGGGCTCCCAGGCCCACCGCTGGCCGCCGAGCAACCCCACCCCCGCGGCGTGGTACACTGAAGGCGAATGCCCGCGGCCCGACCCAACCCCGTGACCTCCGCCGCCGACGGCTCGCCGCCGGTGCCGGTGTGGCGCACTGGGGACGGCGTCAAAGCCCGCCGACCCCAGTGGCACGTCAGGACAGGAGAGGGCGTGCCACGCCAGCCACACTTCGGGGGGCAGGCATGCGGCTTCCGAGTCACATACTACGGGGAGGATTGTATGTGTCGCACGGAGCATTAGAAATACAAGATAGTAAGCCAAAGCAGATACTCGCTTGCATTCTCGTCGTGGGGTTAGCCCTCGGCGCCTTCGGCTCAGGTGGGCGAGAGGTGCTACTACTCCTTCGTGGGGCCCGCTATCAACGCACCGAGGGCACGATCATTGCTCTGGAGACGCTTGGCTATCGAAGTTTGGTTAGAGTCAATATGGAGTACCGGTACACTGTCGCCGATCAGCCGTTCACAGGCCGGCACTATGGGCGACCCGGAGAGGATGGGGTTCATCGCGACGATCTCCACCGACTTAGAACCGCAGTGAAGAGCGGGAGCGCCGTGCCCATCCGGTATGACCCGAGTCACCCGGAGCGGAGCTTCATCGAGGCGGACGGTGATGGGATGCAGTTCTTCGTCGCCGTGTGGTGGGTGCTTACCGTGATTGGCGCTGGCGGCACGCTGTGGGGGCTCTGGCTCGCTGTACGAGTGCTTCGTCATCGGTAGAGCGGGTGGCAGCACTCGACCCGGCGCATGACGCTCCTCTCGGGTGCCGTGGTTCGGCGTCTTCGCCGAGCAACGCAGACCATCGCCCGGCCCAGCCGCGGTCGCCGGGAAACTCCCACCCCCGCGGCATGGTACACTGAACACCAATGGGCGCCCGAAGTGATCACTTCACCACTTCCAGCCGCGTGCGGCATCGGCGGCACGGATGTCGCACAGCCGACATCCGTGGCACTGCGGAGAGAGTCCGTGCCACGCCAGCCACCGATACGCATGTAGTCATCAAGATGGTCGGCATTGCCATGTGTAGCATGGTGATGTTCACTCCACTATCCGGTTGCCAGAGAGCGGATCCCCAAAGGGCACCTGCGATTGCTGTCTCGCCTCCGGTACAAAGCACCGTCCTGCATCTGGTCGTTGAGACGGCAGTGTCGGTGGAACGGGCATCCATTGTGATTATATGGCGAGCACACGGCACCGACGCCATAGTGCAGCTAGAGACGAGAGCGGATGGCCAGTGGCGACAAGTGTTTGGAATCTCTGATCAATCGCGCAACCGCCGCGTGTGAATGATCGTACCAGAACGCGGCCCGTGCTGGGCCGGTCTGGAGGCGATCATGGCGGGTGCGCGTGGCGGCAAGGTGCGGAAGAACGA
>Ga0154020_10000283_pt1 | contig 60865 bp, 51 predicted proteins | sample Klosneuvirus_201_FD_109709 | JGI IMG/M metagenome (GOLD analysis project Ga0154020, IMG submission 109709) | Active sludge microbial communities from wastewater, Klosterneuburg, Austria - Klosneuvirus_20160825_MG | ecosystem: Engineered > WWTP > Aerobic digester > Activated sludge | place...
CCAGATCACGTTTACTTTAATCACTCTCAGCACGTCACTGTAGCTGGCCTTGATTGCGCTAAGTGCCATGGAAAAGTTCAGGAAATGGATGTTGTACGTCAGTATAGCCCACTATCAATGGGTTGGTGTATAAATTGTCACCGTGAGACTGAGGTGAAGTTTGCGGATAATCCTTACTATGATTCATATATTAATTATCATAAGGAAATAAAGGAAGGCAAAAGAAGTAAAGTTACGGTAGAAGATATTGGAGGCCTCGAGTGTCAAAAATGTCATTATTGATCATTAGAATTAAAATTTCCAAGAATTACTAAACACAATTCTTTTCGAGAATATGAGTGAATTAAAAGAAAATTATTGGTCTGGAGTAGAAGAATTCATCCAAGATGAATCTTTTATAAAACAAACAGAGAGTGAGTTTTACGATCTGCCAATTTTGAATGAACTATCAGAAGGAAACACCGGAGTTGAATCTAGTCACAGCAGGCGAGATTTTTTAAAGTATTTGGGGTTCAGTGTTGGAGCAGCAACGATAGCGGCTGGGTGTGAATCTCCTATTCGCAAGGCTATTCCATACGTTCATAAGCCTGATAGTATAGTGCCCGGAATAGCGAACTATTACGCTTCTACTTTTATAAAGGGCAATGATGTTCTACCAATCGTGGTGAAGACAAGAGAAGGCCGACCTATTAAGATTGAAGGCAATACACTTTCAAATTTTTCTAATGGTGGTACCAGTGCTCGCGCACAGGCATCCGTGTTGGACTTATACGATACTGACAGACTAAAGCAACCCGGAGCAATCAACTCACGTGGTTCTTTTAATAAAGTAAGTTGGGAAGACCTAGACACTGCAGTTATGGGAAAGTTGAATCCAGCTTCTAAAGTAGTTATACTCTCCAATTCGATTTGCAGCCCATCTACCTTGGCTGCTATTTCTACATTTACCACTGCATATCCCGCCACCAGACATATAATGTATGATCCGGTATCCTCTTCTGCTATTCTGATGGCCAATGAACGCTCTTTCGCAAAGCGGATTTTCCCTGGATATAGATTTGATAAGGCAAAACTAGTGGTGAATTTTGGAGCTGATTTCCTGGGTACATGGGTGTCACCTGTTGAGTATGCTTCTGCTTGGGTAAAAACAAGAAAACTGAAAAATTTTGAGAATCCGGATATTTCCCGTTTGATTCAATTTGAAAGTAATATGTCCTATACCGGTGCTAATGCGGATAACCGGATGTTGATAAAACCCTCTGAACAAGGATTGGCAATCGCCAAATTGTATAATTCAGTAGCCGCTCTCATAGGTGGTAGTGTTATCTCCGTCAATGGCACACTTTCGAATGCAAAGGCCGAAAAATCTATTGCTTCAGTTGCAAAAGATTTGGTGACGAAATCCAAAGCAGGGCAGGCAACTTTGATAATCTCTGACTCTAATAATGTCGCAGAGCAGATGCTCATCAATAAGATGAATGATATATTAGGTAATTATGGTAAATCCATTGATTTGACCAATTATTCTAATCAGCGTAAAGGAATAGATAAAGATATAGTTACCCTCATTTCAGAAATGAATGGAGGTAGTGTTGATATGGTAATTGTGTTAGGGGATGCTAATCCGGCCTATGATCTACCAGATGCAAAACAATTTACTGAGGCTTATAAGAAAGTACCGGTCAGAATAACTTGTACTATTGCGCCTAATGAGACATCCTCTGTTTGTACACATTCTGCCCCTGACCACCATTTTTTGGAATCTTGGGGTGATTCTCAGCCGCGAAGAGATGTATATTCAGTCATGCAACCTACTATAGCACCACTGTATAATACTCGTCAGTGTGAAACATCTCTGCTCAAATGGGCTAAGCATCCTATGGCAGCGCTCGAAGCAGGTACAGAGTATCAAACTTTTATTCGTGAGAATTGGAAAAATTCTCTTTTCACTGTGCAGAAGGACTTTTCAAATTTTGATAATTTTTGGGATAATTCACTACACGATGGTATAGTAGAGTTTCCTGCCGCCGCCGGATCAGCAACTGTTTTGGCTGATGTTAGCGGCCTTGGTGGTTCCATTACTGCACCAACTAAAGGTTCTGTAGAGGTAAAATTATATGAACCGATGGGTGTGGGAAGTGGCGCCTTCGCAAATAACCCATGGTTGCAAGAAATGCCTGACCCTATAACCCGTAGTGTTTGGAACAGTACTTTACATGTTCCCATCTGGTGGAATGGCGACGATGATTTTTTGGTATTTAAAGATTTTCATACAGATGGTCAATTAGCTACTGTAGCGACCCATCTAGCAAAAATAGAAGAGATTCCTATCGTCCGTCAGTTCGGACAAATGAGAGAGACTATTGGTATGCCGCTCGGATATGGCCGAAGTATGGGAAGCCCGTCGGCTGTAGGTGTAGGTCAATATGCCTATAACTTCATGACCAGAGATGGAGACGGTAACATCCAGTATTGGTCTGATAAGGTTACGGTTACTCCCACGGGTGGAACTGATGGCAACTATGCCAGTGTTCAAGATCACCACACTCTTGGTGTACGAGGTAAGGATAAGAGTGGTAAGGAAATCAATGTAGATGAAAAAGCGATAATGAATATCGGTAATGGCTATCAAGGAAGCTTGACAGACCGATCTATTCTGAAGTCTGCAGATCTTAAGAACTTAGATGAGCGGCTTAAAGAGTTGAAAGAATTCCGCACAGAAGCTGCATCACTAAACAATGAGACGCTTTATACCGGATTTGATTATTTATATAAGCAGGGACATCACTGGGGTCTTAGTATTGACTTAAGCGCTTGTATCGGTTGTGGCGCTTGCCAGGTAGCGTGCGTATCAGAGAATAACGTACCTATCGTCGGAAAGCATGAAGTACACCGTCACCACGAGATGACCTGGATGCGAATAGATAGATATTACTATGGAGATGTAGAGTCTCCCCACGTCTTTTATCAGCCTATGATGTGTCAGCATTGTGATAACGCACCATGTGAAAATGTGTGTCCGGTTAATGCGACCAATCACAGTGCAGAAGGACTAAATCAAATGGCTTACAATCGCTGTGTGGGTACAAGATATTGTGCCAATAACTGCCCTTACAAAGTGCGTAGATTTAACTGGTTAGACTATTCATCAGCGGATCTTTTCGTTCACAACGAAAATAATCCTCTCCCGGATGGTAAAACTAAATTTTATGAGGACAACATCATCAGGATGGTATTGAATCCGGATGTAACTGTACGATCCAGAGGCGTCATCGAGAAATGTTCACTCTGTGTTCAGCGTATACAGGAGGGTAAATTGAAAGCTAAAATAGAAAAACGAGATTTGCGAGATGGAGACATCAAAACAGCTTGTGTAACCGCTTGCCCTACTGGTGCAATTCAGTTTGGTGATCAGAATAAAAAAGACGGTTTACTGGAAAAGCATTGGAATGATCCGACTACCTATTTTGTACTGGAAGAAATAAACACCAAGTCAAAAGTAGGTTACAAAATGAAGGTGACCAATCAGAATAATGATTTAGTTTGAACAAGAGATATTTAAACAATAGAAAAACAAATACTGAATGTCAGCAGTAATTTCTCCGATCAGAGAGCCTTTAATCATGGGCAGCAAAACATATCATCAGATTACTGAAGATATTTGTTCGCCTACTGAAAAAGCACCTCCTTTGCAATGGATCTTAGGTTTTATAGTGGCAGTTTCACTGCTCTCCTTTGGTGTTTTTTGTATTCTGTATCAAATATATTATGGTGTAGGTGCATGGAATCTTAATAGGACTATAGGATGGGGCTATGACATCACCAACTTTGTGTGGTGGGTGGGTATAGGACATGCTGGAACACTGATCTCAGCTATCTTGCTCCTCTTTAGACAGAAATGGCGTACCGGGGTAAACCGTGCCGCAGAAGCAATGACCATTTTCGCGGTTATATGTGCTGCCTTATTTCCTGTTATACACGTAGGACGTATATGGATGATGTTTTTTTTCTTCCCTTACCCGAATACAAGGGGATCACTTTGGGTGAATTTTAATTCACCTCTGCTTTGGGATGTATTTGCGATCAGTACTTATTTCACTGTATCATTACTGTTTTGGTACACTGGCCTAGTTCCTGACTTTGCCACCATCCGAGACCGTGCATCAGGGTTTAGAAGAAAGTTCTATAGCTTTATTTCCTTTGGTTGGACTGGTGCTGCTAAACATTGGCAGAGATTTGAATCTCTGAGTTTAGTTTTAGCTGGTATAGCTACCCCTCTGGTACTTTCAGTGCATACGATAGTATCCTTTGACTTTGCTACTTCAGTCATCCCCGGTTGGCATACCACAATATTTCCACCTTACTTTGTAGCCGGAGCAATATTCTCAGGCTTTGCGATGGTGCAAACATTGATGCTGGTAACTCGTAAGACACTAAAACTTGAGGACTATATTACTATCAACCACATCGAGTCGATGAACAAAGTCATCTTACTTACAGGTACAATAGTTGGTATTGCTTATTTAACTGAATTATTTATCGCCTGGTATTCTTCTTTTGTTTATGAGCAATTTGCATTTGCCAATAGGGCAGCAGGTATATACTGGTGGGCTTATTTCGCTATGATGGGTTGTAATGTACTTTCGCCACAAGTTTTTTGGTCCAAGAAAATTAGAAGAAGTTTATGGTGGACCTTTTTCATGTCTGTCTTCGTAAATATCGGTATGTGGTTCGAGCGATTTGTGATTATTGTCACTTCGCTGGCGCGAGATTATTTACCTTCAAGCTGGAGCTACTATTACCCAAGCTGGAATGAGATAGGAATATTTACAGGTACACTTGGCATCTTCTTTACTTTCTATTTGATCTTTGTTCGAATAGCCCCGGTAGTAGCGATTGCAGAAATCAAATCTATTCTGAAAGTTGCTGGCGATCAATATAGATATAGCAATACTGGAACGGGACACCATCATGGACATACTTCATTTGTGGCTGATGATGGGCACGCTGACGAAGATGGTGAATCTACTGTAACCCATCATTGATAAAACTGAGAAATTAAGAAAATGGAACATACAGATAAGAAGGTACTTTTTGGGCTATTTGATGATGAAACTCAATTATTGTCTGCTGTCAAAGAAGCAAGAAGTCATCACATGAATATTGACGACGTGTATACACCATTTCCGGTGCATGGACTTGATCAACTATTGGATTTATCAGAATCCCGCTTACACATCGCAGGTTTTATATATGGACTGGTGGGGACACTAACCGCTTTTTTAGGAATGACCTGGATATTTGTACGTGATTGGCCTATAATCTATGGCGGAAAGCCTTACTGGCCGGTCCCATCATTTATACCCATTACTTTTGAGTTGACAGTATTGTTTGCTGCTATTGGCATGGTTGTAACTTTTTATACCATTTGTGGAATGGGCCCCGGTGTGAAAGCGAATACACTTCATGATAGAATTACTGATGACAAATTTTGTATTGCTTTTGATGTGAGTAATACAACTGATGAGGAAAATAATGCCTACCACTCACTGTTTAAAAAATATGGTGCTTCATTGGTAGATACAAAATTGGTTTAATGTATATGAAAAGGAATCTCTTAAGAAATATGAATATACTGAGCTTCTTTATAGCTATACTGTTCTCCAGTGCATTCATTTATTCCTGTTCTCCGGCTAAGGGTGATCGTCCGGGACATGAGTATATGATGGATATGGGACACTCTATTGCCTATGAAGCCAATACGATTGATGAGTTTTACTATAATAGGTGGAACCCGGAACAGTATTATAAATTATCTCAACCACGGACTCCTGTGGAAGGTACAGTGCCCCGTGGTGACCTGGGTATTTCCAAATATTATGGTGCTGAAATGCCTGAAAACTATCGGGCTGCACTACAGACTGAAACTATGAACGGCTATGTACCCTATTACTATAAGGATACAGAAGCTGAAAGACTTCGGGCTATTAAAGAGATCATTAATAATCCTCTGCCGATATCCAAAGCAAATTTGGATAATGGAAAGAAATTATTCAACATAACTTGTGCTATTTGCCATGGAGAGAAAGGTGATGGTGCAGGGTATCTCGTTCGTGATGGTGGAAAATATCCGGCTCAACCTGCCAATCTAGTTTCTGATGACTTTATAAACTCTTCTAATGGCAGATATTATCATGCCATTATGTATGGTAAAAATATGATGGGTTCATATGCGGATCGCTTGTCCTATGAAGAAAGATGGCAAGTTATCCAATACATTCGCTCTATGCAGGCAACTGTGAAAAGTAAAGTATACAATGAAACAGAGAATACATTCAATACTACGGACTTTGTAATGAGTCAATCGAAAAAAATGAGGAGTATGAGTGATGTGTTGATGCAGCCGGATAGTGGGGTTGTGACTACCAAAATACATGTAGGTCAGACAATAGATAGTACTAAATCTGTCATTAAGAAGAAATAATATTTAACCTGAATTTATTCAATAAGATAACAGAATTGTAATAAGAATGGAACAATTCATTTTTACATCGAAACAGCGAAACGCCACATTTGTAATGATGGCAATTGGTTTGCTTTGCATGATTATCACCTGGATGACAGATGATGCATTACACACTCGATTTTGGACTAATTTCCTCCACAATAGTGTATTCTTTACCGGTATCGGTTTTGTAGCATTGTTTATGATATGCGCGAGTATAAGTACCTACACCAGTTGGTTTGTAGTTTTTAGAAGAGTATGGGAAGCCTATTCCTTATTCTTGATCGTAGGTATTATCTTGATGCTCATAATCATAGTAGGATTATGGGGCAATTTCCATCATCTGTATCATTGGTCAGATCCTCATGAAGTATCAAAAGATATAATTCTGACCAACAAATCATCATTCTTAAACCCCGTTTGGTATACCGCAGGGACCGTGATTATTCTTGGAGTATGGTATTACTTTGCAAAAAGATTGACTAGTATTGGACGGGATGAAGATTTACACGGAACCAATGATTATATGCATTATAAGAAAACTAAATTTCTGGCTGCTATTTTCCTTCCTATAGGTGGTTTTTCAAGTGTGGCCGTAATCTGGCAATGGTTGATGTCATTAGACGCACATTGGTACAGTACGATGTATGCATGGTATACTACTGCTTCATGGTTTGTCGCTATGCTTTGCATTTCCGTATTGATGATAATATTTCTGAAGAGTAGAGGATATTTGGAACTTGTCAGTCGTGAACACTTGCACGATTTGGGCAAATATGTATTTGCATTCAGTATCTTCTGGGCATATCTTTGGTTTAGCCAATTCATGCTAATTTGGTATGCCAACAACGGTGAAGAGACAACTTATTTTAATCAACGAATGGTACATTATCCTGCGCTTTACTGGGGTAATTTGATAATCAACTTTCTATTGCCTTTTCTAGTCTTAATGCGAAATGATACGAAACGCAAGATGGGTATTATGGCATTTGTATGTATAGTCGTATTTCTCGGCCACTGGTTAGATTTTTTCCAGATGATCAAACCAGGCGCACTACATACAGCTACAGAAGCCCTTGGAGCAATGAACTCTCATGGAGCTGAAGGCACTGCGGTTCATCATGCTGCTCCAGGATTCAGAATGGGCTTTACTATTCCAGGACTTCTTGAATTAGGAACTTTACTCGGTTTTTTAGGATTATTTTTCTATGTATCTTTGAGTAATCTAACTAAGGTTTCTTTAGTACCGGTCAACGATCCTTTTTTGCATGAGAGTATTCATCATCATGTACAATAAATTAATTTAAAAACAGTCGAATACAGTATAATAAATGATTACATTATTAATAATTGGTTGTATTCTTTTGGCGGGTACTATTATTTTCCAGGTCGCCAGGATCAACGAAATGATCAAAAGCGCGCGGGGTGAAGAGATCTCGTCGGAAAAATCAAACAATGCGAGTGCTGTCGGAATAGTAGTTTTCGGTATAGCTTTTTTGGTACTGACTATCTGGTCTTCTTGGTATTATAAGAATCAGATGATGGGATATGGTCCTCACATATCTGCCTCAGAACAAGGAGTAAGTATTGACAAATTATTCAATGTCACGTTGATAATGACTGGTATAGTTTTTGTCATTACGCATATTTTGTTGTTTTATTTTTCCTGGAGGTATAGATATAAGAAAGGACGCAAAGTTCTTTTTATGCCACACGATAATAAACTGGAAGTAATTTGGACTATAGCACCATCTATTGTAATGGCCTATTTGGTCATAAATGGTTTAGTAGTTTGGAATAAAGTAATGGATACAGTAAAGCCGGGAGATAACCACATTGAAGTAGAAGCGACAGGAATGCAATTTGCCTGGATTCTTAGATATCCCGGTCTAGATAATAAATTGGGTACACGCAATTTTAAATTGATAGATGGTACAAACGACCTTGGGCAAGATTGGAAAGATCCTAAAAATTGGGATGATTTCAAGCCGGATGAGCTCGTACTCCCAAAAGGAAGAAAAGTAAAAGTTCGTATCAATTCACGTGATGTGTTACATAGTTTTTTCCTCCCACACTTTAGAGTAAAAATGGATGCTGTACCGGGTATTCCCACATCCTTTGTATTTACTCCATCTCTTACGACTGAGGAATACAAGCAAAACCTGCGTAAGTATCCCGAGTGGAATGTGCCTGCTGATCCTGCTGATCCGACAGGAAAGAAAAAGTGGGAAACATTTACATATGAATTAGCTTGTGCTGAATTATGTGGCTCCAGCCACTTTGCGATGAGAAGACCTGTACGGGTGGTTAGTGATGCAGAATACAAAGTATGGGTGAAAAGTCAAAAATCATATTACATGGAAAATGTAAGAGGAAAGGACTTTGATCCTAATAAGGGTAAGACTATTTCGATTGATCCTGCACCCTCTACTACTCCTGCGCCTGAGGTCAAAAGTGATTCTACGGGTGGGACAAAAACAGAAATTAAAAAAGATGGAGCTGATACTTCATTAAAGAAAATTAAATAGATTCTATTTCCAATAGTATAAATTAAAATAAAATGGCAGAACATAAAGAATTGACATTAGATCCGGTCGATGAAATCATCGAAAAGAACGGCTATGATGATCACTTCCATGAGCACCATGAGGCGGACAAATATCAATCTAGTTTTGTAAGCAAGTATATTTTTAGCCTTGATCATAAGACGATTGCAAAGCAATTTTTAATTACAGGAATGGTCTGGGCTCTTATAGGAGCAGGTATGTCTGTAATTTTTAGACTACAATTGGGCTTTCCTGATTCAAATTTTCTCTGGTTGAAACCACTGCTCGGCAATTGGATTGTCGTGAATGAAGCAGGAATAGGTTCATTGTCTAATGAATTTTATTATGCTTTAGTCACCATGCATGGTACGATTCTCGTTTTCTTTGTGCTTACTGCAGGTTTGAGTGGTACATTTAGTAATTTACTAATTCCATTACAAGTAGGTGCACGAGATATGGCATCTCCTCTTCTGAATATGATGTCATATTGGTTTTTCTTTTTGTCAGGAACCATCATGATGTTTTCATTATTCCTCAATACCGGGCCTTTCTCAGGAGGCTGGACAGCGTATCCTCCACTCAGCGCTTTGCCTCAGGCAAGCTCTGGGTCAAAAGGTGGAATGACACTGTGGCTGGCTAGTTTAGTATTCTTTGTGATTTCGGTTCTACTAGGTGGTATCAATTATATTACTACTGTTCTAAATCTCCGGACAAAAGGTATGAAAATGTGGAACTTGCCACTTACTGTGTGGGCGTTCATGATTACTGCTATCATTGGTTTGCTTTCTTTTCCCGTCTTATTATCCGGCTTTTTACTGTTGATATTTGATCGCAGTATGGGTACCAGCTTCTATTTGAGTGATATTTTTGTAGCGGGAACCGCTCTTGAAAATGTAGGTGGAAGTCCGATTTTATATCAGCATCTATTCTGGTTCCTCGGACACCCGGAAGTTTATATTATTATTGTACCTGCTATGGGCATTGTATCTGAAATCATGTCCGTACATGCTCGTAAGCCAATATTTGGTTATAAAGCGATGGTTTTCTCTATGATGGCTATTGCATTTTTATCATTTCTTGTTTGGGCACATCACATGTTTATATCTGGGATGAACCCTTTCATTTCCAACTTCTTTGTATTATTCACGCTGATTATTGCCGTGCCGTCGGCGGTCAAAGTATTTAACTGGCTTGCTACCCTTTATGGAGGTAATTTGAAGTTCACAGCACCTATGTTATATTGTATTGGTTTTGTAAGCTTTTTCATCAGTGGAGGTTTGACAGGTATATTCCTTGGTAATTCAGCTATAGATATTCCGGTACATGATACTTATTTTGTTGTAGCGCACTTTCACATAGTAATGGGTGTAGCAGCATTCTTTGGAATGTTTGCAGGTATTGCCCACTGGTTCCCCAAGATGTATGGACGGTTCCTAAATGAGACAATTTTAAAGATCCACTTCTGGATAACACTTATCGGTGCATATGCTATTTTTTGGCCTCAGCACTATATGGGTATTGGTGGAGTACCAAGAAGATATTATCGCTTTGATTCCTTCGATACATTTGCCGGTTGGAGCGACTTGAATAAATTTATCACTATTGCAGCTATCTTTGTTTTCTTTGCTCAAGTGATGTACGTAATTAATTTCTTCGTAAGCATATGGCGAGGTAAAAAGGTTACAGAAAGAAATCCGTGGCGTGCAAACACTTTAGAATGGACTACTGATATAGTACCTGTTCATGGAAACTGGGCGGGAAATATTCCTACAGTGGAAAGATGGCCTTATGACTATGGTAAGGATGGTAAAGAATTCATTCCTCAGTATATTCCATTGGAGCCGGGAGAGAAAGATTCTCATTAAATAGAATATAAACAGCTTAAGTGAGTAACGAAGTTAGTATTAAAGTAGTACCATTTTCATTTGCCTGGGCCAATGATCTGTTGATCTTGTTCAAATACAGGCTGACTAGTTTTGTGGTATTTTCTGCAGTGATGGCGTTTTTTGCTTCTTCTCAAGGAAATATTAATTGGTCTAATGCAATTCTATTACTTGTTGGTGGATTTTGTATAACTGCTGCGAGTAATGCTCTAAATCAGGTACTAGAAAAGGACTATGATAAGCTAATGTCAAGAACGGCAGATAGGCCGGTAGCTGCCGGACGTATGAGCAGTGCTCATGGTGTTTTAGTAGCGGGGATATTTTGGATAGCTGGTTTAGTAGTACTTGGTTTTATAAATACAACTGCTGTAATACTAGGTTCAGTAGCTGTGGTAATGTATGCTTTTATTTATACTCCATTAAAACGGATCTCACCAATTGCTGTATTTGTAGGTGCGATTCCGGGGGCTATCCCTCTTTTGATAGGTAATGTCGCTGCAGCAGGAGAGATTAATAAAATGGGAATTTTCTTGTTTGCAATTCAATTTATCTGGCAATTTCCTCATTTTTGGGCTATTGGCTGGATGGGTTATGATGATTATAAATTGGCTGGATATAAACTGATTGCCTCTCGCGATGGTGAGAAGGACCCTATGACGGGAATTCACTCAGCTTTATATTCACTGCTTACTATTCCGCTTGCTGCATTTGGTTATTATAATGGCTTGATCAATATGCCAGTAATGATTATTTTAATTCTAGTGGGAATCGGTTTTGCCTGGTATGGCTATGATTTATATTTGAAAGGAACTCGGCTGGCGGCTAGGCAACTGATGTTTGCCTCCCTTGTATACCTGTTTGTGAGTTTAGGAGCTGTTTACTTAATTAATATGTTTTAACTTATGGAGGCTAGTTCTCATAATTCATTTGTACATCCGCTCAAATTTGCACTTTGGACAGGAATAGGCAGTATCATAATGATGTTTATTGCCTTGACAAGTGCTTATATAGTAAGGCAAGCAGCTGGAAACTGGCTCGAGTTTAAGTTACCCTCAATATTTATGTTGAGCACATTCACTATTTTATTGTCTAGTGTGACACTACAAATGGCTTATTCAGCATTCCGGAAAGGGCAGGAGAGTAGTTATAAGTTATTACTGTTATCTACCCTCGCACTTGGAATGATATTTATACTTTTTCAATATCAAGGTTGGCTGCAAATGCGTGCTACAGGTATAGAGTTAAGTGGGAATCCTTCTGGCTCCTTTGTTTATATACTCAGTGGACTTCATGTCGCACATGTGATTGGAGGATTGGGTGTATTGTCTTTAGCTTGTTATCATGCCTTTACACTACCTTATAAAGTTACAAAAAGAAGATTGTTGCGATTACAACTTACTTCACAATATTGGCATTTTGTTGATATTTTATGGATATATTTATTCATATTTTTTATGATACAGCATTAAAATATTTGATTAATAAATTTCTGAATTAAATTAATGGATACTGATACTTACACTGCCGATCCTCAAACACAGGAAACCGAAGCACAGCATCTATGGGATGGTGGCAAATCGCCGATGAAGGTGAGTTATGGCAAAATGATGATGTGGTATTTCCTGTTATCTGATGCTTTTACATTTGGAGGATTTCTGATAGCCTACGGAGCATTGAGATTCAGTGTACCTACATGGCCATTGCCTGATGTAGTGTTTTCTACATTTCCCGGAGGATTACATCACAAACCTTTGATCTTTGTGACTTTTATGACCTTTGTGTTGATTTTATCTTCAGTTACAATGGTAAGAGCAGTACAAGAAGGAAAAAGAGAGAATAGGAAGGGTGTGGTGAAATGGATGTTGCTTACTATTATCGGAGGTCTTACTTTCTTGAGTTGTCAAGCTTGGGAATGGACCAACTTGATTGCCAAAGAACACATGTCATTGACTACTAATCCTTTTGGAACTCATGTATATGATGGAGTTTATCTAAGTGAAGATGGTAAAACTGATGCTAAGAATGAGGAAGGTGCAATTGATGCATTTACCGCTGGTCATACATATCTTATTCATAAAGTGGATGGGGAGTGGCACAAAAGAAAGTTCCGGATCACCGACGGTGATCTGAAAGGCGAAATAGCTCAGGAATCGTTCGGACCTAGAGCTTTTGGTGCATTGTTCTTTTTCATTACCGGGTTCCACGGATTTCACGTCTTTTCTGGGGTGCTCTTCCTTACTATAATTATGTTAAATGCTGCAGGAGGGTTATATATTCGCCGCAAGAATGGATATGAGATGGTAGAGAAAATAGGTCTATACTGGCACTTTGTAGATCTGGTGTGGGTATTTGTATTTCTTGTATTTTATCTATTATAAATTAGAAAAATTAAATTACAAATGAGTTTATCATACGAAGATGGAAAGAAAGTAGTGGTCAAAGGAATGATCCTACTCGCCTTTATTACCATATGTGAAGTTTTTATAGCCCTCATAGGCAATGGTCATGTTATACCCGGCTTTCATCTCCCTAAATGGATTATGTATCCGGCCATGATTTTGCTAAGTGCTTATAAAGCATATTATATCGTATATGAGTTTATGCACATGCGATATGAAATAAAGAGTTTGGCTATGACTGTTTTATTACCCACAGTTTTACTAGTATGGGGTATCATTGCCTTCTTGCAAGAAGGAAATGATTGGAAAAATAGAAGACAATACATAGAACTAGTGAGCAGCGAGGGTTATAAATCAGGAATATTGGAAGCTACAGATGCGCTTCCTACTGCACCGGCTGATCAGAAAGTCGAAGATGAAACTGTCACGCCGGCAGCTCATTAATCTATTTTCCTACATATAAAATCCGATGAAGCCAAAACCTGGTGTTTTAGTTGCCGTCTTTCTCTTGGTTGTATTGCCATTTATTTCCTGGCTTTATTTGGATAAGGGCTTACAATTGCGGTTAAAGGGATTAAATGAGATGAAAATTAAGGAGGCAGCACCGCTTGTTTCTCCTCCCTCTCTCTTCAGTGAAGATACTTTATTAGGAAAGGTGACCATTTTCATATATGGTGACTCTATCCATACTGATGGACAACTAAAAAAGATCATTGAGACTATCTATAATCAGAACGATGGTACAAAAGAGGTTAAGATCAGGATATGTCAATCAGGTGATTTAAAAAGTATTGGGTTACCGGACTATTTTGAAAAAGGGAAATTCATTGCAGCAGTTCCATGTATAGAAATGGATTCATTTGTTTCTGCACTCACTAAGGTAGATTCAATGTATACCGGCCCTGGTATTATAAATGCATTGGTGGTGGATAAAAAGGGATTTGTCCGAAAAGCCTACAATCTGAATAGAAAGGATGATATAAAAATGCTAATTCGACATACAGCCATCTTAATCCCGGAGCGTAGACGTATTAAGCCACAATTAGTACGTCAGAAAGATGAAGGTTGATCCCACTTTAAATCGCATCAAAGCAATAGAGGCACTTAAGCGATGGAGAATAAAAATTCTCTTGGTAAGTGTAATTGTATTTTTATTGATCGTAGCTATGGGTCGTATACAAATAGATACCGGCTACGATCTCAGCTTCTTGGCGGCGTTTCACTCTACCATCAATTTTATTACTTTTTTTATCCTGCTCTATGCTTTGATAATGATTAAGAGAAAGAGAATTCAGGCGCATCGGAAAGCGATTATGTTGGCTATGGGGATGTCAGTCTTATTCTTACTATCTTATATAGTTTATCATATGACTGTACCTGAGCTCAGGTATTGTGGGCAGGGCAGCCTGCGTATTATATACTTCATTATTTTGAGTACTCACATTATATTATCTGCTATACTATTGCCTTTTATATTGTTCACTTTTGCCAGAGCATACTTAGGCCTTTACGATATGCACCGTAAAATGGCAAGATGGGTAATGCCTTTTTGGATGTATATAGCTATTTCAGGCCCAGTTATTTATGTAATGCTCCACAATTGCTAAGGATTTTCTTCTTTAATTTATTTACTACAGCGGATCTTCGTACCTCTTAATTTCTGATTTTTTCTTTATATATACCTGGTAAATTTCTTCCTAATTGATCATAGTCTAAACCATAACCTATGACGAATTTATCTTCGATTTTAAAACCAAATCGATGTATCTCTACATCCACCTTGCGTCCAGAGGGTTTGTCTAACAAGGTGATAATTGTAACTGATTTTGGATTTTCAAGTGATAAAATTTCTAATAGTTTTTGGATTGTCAGCCCTGAGTCTATAATGTCTTCAATTACGACTACGTCACGTCCTTCGATAGATCTGTTCAATCCGATCACTTCACTAACTGTTCCTGAAGAGCTTACGCCCTGATATGACTCCAACTTAATGAAAGTGATTTCGCACTCGTTTTTAAATGCTCTGATTAGATCAGCAGCAAAAAATACAGATCCATTTAAAATTGATATGAATACCGGTACTGTCTCATCAAATTTTGTTTGGAGCCAAACACCTAATTCATTTATCTGTGCATTGATTTGCACGTCGCTGATGTAGGGCTCAAATAGTTTCCCGTGGACGATAATTTCCTGTTTATTATTCACATCCATATTTATCTGTTAAATATATAAAAGAAGCAATTGCTGCTGTACCTATATGAAGTTCTCTTTTATTTACTTTATCAAAAGTATCATTTTCAGAGTGATGGTAATCAAAGTATCGCTGACTATCAGGCGCAAGGCCAGCCAGACAAGTTCCCATATCTTTTAGAAATCCTATATCCGCGCCACTATGACCCGGAAAGAATTTGAGCAAATATGGTGATAATAGATCATTCCAGCTATTTACTTTTGACTGAAACGGAGGAAATTTATCAGCTCTAGCATCTATAAAGAAACCGGTAGGAGTATGACCTCCAGCGTCTGACTCGATTGCCATAATGTGCTTTTCAGGAGCTTGAGTAGCATACTTCATATACTGTATCGCACCTGCGACACCGTTTTCTTCGTTGACAAATAATACTACGCGCAAGGTTCGCTTTGGCTTATACCCTATACGACGAAGAACTTGGACAGCCTCGATAGAATGTACACACCCGGCTCCATCGTCATGAGCTCCCTGTCCTACATCCCAGCTGTCTATATGTCCTCCTAATACTATGATTTCCTCTGGAAGTGAATCACCTTTTATTTCAACTATTACATTATAGCCATCTGTTAGCCCCAAGTATAGTGCATTTGATTTAAGCTTTACCTCGCAAGGTCCTTTTCCTAATGCTTCTGCGATTTTATCAGCAGATTGAAGACTAATTGCAAAGGCGGGTATCTGGTAGGCATTATCTTCTATTCGTGTTCCACCTGCATGTGGATGATTATCTGATTTTGTAGTCACGCTTCTAACAAGAATAGCAATGGCTCCCTTTTGCATTGCCAGACCCATTCCTGATGATCTGATAGGAACGGTGTTGGAATAGCCCTGGAAAGTGTTCAAATGTGCTTCTTCAAACGGTTTATTGATGAATACGATTTTTCCTTTTATTCGGGAATCATCCATAAGTTTGAGCTCTTCCAGTGATTTGACCATTATAATTTGTCCCTTGATAAAATTTCCATTAGTTCCGTTTACATTTCCAAGAGTCAGTAGATCGATTGGAAATGAACCGAAAGGAGAGGATATAACACTGCCTTCCTCTTCCTTCCCTCTGACCCAGTGTGGCACTTTGCATGGTTGAAGCCATACTGAATCAAAGTGGAGCGAGTCCATAATACTCTTCATATACGTGTCAGCTCGGGCTAACTGTTCTGAACCGGAGATTCGATGACCTATATTAAGGCATAGGATTCTTAACCAATCGTAGCCTTGGCCTTCTGTAAGCATGGAATGGTAGATGTTATGGATTACTATTGAATCTGACTTTTCCTGCGCTTGACCTTTATTTTCTAAGCAAAGGAATAATAGTAATACCAGCAGTAATGGTTTGTGTGAAGATTGATTCATAAAAGTAAAATTAATCCTTCTGCTTACAAATTTACATTATTGGCATTTTACTTATGGAAGTTTGTTGACAATTGTTGCATCTTTACAGATCTATAAGTTCATGCTAAAGTAAGGATGAAATCATTTTCTGATAGTTTGCTCGTTCAAAATTATTTGGATTTCAGAGAACCCAAGTACTTTGACGAACTGTACATGAGATATGCTAATAAGGTTTTTTATAAGAGTTATTCGATTCTGAATGATCGAATTAAGGCGGAAGATGCCACTCAGGATATTTTCATGAAGATTTTACTAAATCTGTCAAAATTTACCGGAAAATCTTCTTTTTCCACTTGGCTTTATTCTATCACTTATAACTATTGTATCGATGAGATAAGAAGATTGAAGAAATCTAGAATAATCTCGGTAGATGATGATTACGGTTTTGATATTGAAGATGAAGTTGATGGTTTAGGAATTCATGAGGAAGATGCAATTGCACTAAGATCTACCCTGGACGTAATTGATGAGACAGACCGGATTTTACTCCTGATGAAATATCAGGATAATATGATGCTAAGAGATATAGCAGAAACTTTAAAACTTTCAGAAAGTGCTGTGAAAATGAGACTACAAAGGGCAAAGGCCAGGTTCAAGAAAAAATATTTAATGTTTCGTAAATTGTAAACTGTTATGAGTGATGAAACCCAGTTTGGTAATTTGGAAAGTAACTTAAACCAAGAGTTAGGTGAATTACCCTCGAAAGTTAAGGAAGACATTGATAATAATGTAGGTATCTTAACAAAGGTGGGCGTTTTAGCTGATCTCTTTACCAGAGGATTCTTTGAAGGGCTCAATTTTCTGCTTACTAATTCAAAAGATTCTGAAAATATTTTGGATGATTTCGATTCTGATATTATCGAAGAATAATAGTTTTTATAATTAAATAGTATATGCAAATGGATACAACTATTGTGAGCAGTCTTTCGCTTAATTTAATGAATATCTTGCCCAAAATATTGGCTGCAATAGGAATTTTTATTTTGGGAATAGTTGTAGCAAAGATTGCTAGGAAAATGCTTCAGTTAATGCTGGCCAAGACCAGAATTGATCTTTGGGGTAATAAATTGAGCGAAGTAGATATTATTTCGAAGTCAGGTATGCAAATTGTTCCAAGTCGTGTGATTTCTACTTTGGTGTATTACTTACTTGTAATTATTACATTATTGATTGCCTCTGACATGTTGCAATTGCCCACTTTGTCACACTTACTTCAAGATATATTAAACTATCTACCCAATCTATTAGTAGCTCTTACCTTACTAGTTATAGGAACTTTATTGGCTGATTTCCTTAGAAAGGCAATCAATACTGCAGGAAGATCACTAGGGATTCCTTCGATTCGAATGATATCTTCAATATTATTTTATTTTCTTTTTATTAATATTCTTATTAGCGCATTATCTCAGGCAGGCATTGATACGGAATTTCTACAGTCAAATCTGACCATGATTATTGGAGGAGTAGTGATTGCATTCGGGATCAGTTATGGCCTCGCCAGTAAAGAAATATTAGCCAATTTTCTTGCCGGGTATTACCATGGGTCTAAACTCAAAGTTGGTGACTATATTAAGGTAGGTGAGATAGATGGCAAAATAGTTAAGATCGATAAGATTAGTATTATGTTGAAAAAGGATGACAATATTATATTAATCCCCTTAAGACGTATCAATGAACAAACTGTAATTATATATCATAAATAATTTATTAATTAAAGCTTTACAAATGAGAAATTTTCTTTTTAGTACACTTTTTTTTCTATGTTTATTGGGAACTGCGCAAGCTCAAAGTGAAGATAGGATAAAAGAAATTAAAAAACTTTCAGCGTCATCTGATTCAACTGATTGGTTAACCGGTGGAGGAATGGGATTAGACTTTGGTCAACTATTACAAATTAATCCAGCTGTTGGCGCCGGAGAGAATAAATTGGGACTAGGTGGAGTGATAGGATTTTTTGCAAATTACAAAGTAGGTCGAAAAAGTTGGGATAATGGCTTAGATCTACTGTTAGGTATTCAGAAGTTAGGAACTGGGTATTATACTTTAAATAGGAATATCCATACCCCATGGCAAAAAAGCATAGATCAGCTAAGAGTTAATTCTAAGTATGGTTATCGTACTGCTGAGACGTCTAAGTTCTATTATTCTGGTTTGCTTACTTTTGAATCACAGTTGCTTAGTACGTTTTCAGATACTTCTTTAGTGGAACCTGTCAAGGGTAATTATCTCAGTGATGTCTCCGGCAAAAACCAAGGGCCTATAGCCAAGTTTCTTTCTCCTGCGAGATTAACAATTTCGCCCGGAATTGACTATAAATATGATGACCACTTCTCTGTTTTCATCTCACCGGCTTCTTTAAAAATGATAATAGTGGCAGATAAAGACATTGCTGCCATTCCCGCCCGTAATAGTGATGGCACTTCATTAGGGGTTGGGATTCATGGTAATCTTTGGAGATCACCAACTGATTTCGATCAGACTCTATTTCAATTGGGTGCAACTCTTGCTGCACAATACACGAATAAGTTCATGAATGATAAGTTGTCTTTTAAATCTGGTCTGACTTTATTTAGTAATTATCTGAAGGAGCCTCAGAATATTGACCTTGATTGGAGTACTGAGACGGCTTTCATGATTTGGAAAGGAATAAATGTTACATTGAATACACGTCTTTTCTATGATCACGATATACCGGTCCAAATCACGGATGCAAATGCTGTAGGCGGAGTAAACGGATTAGGCAGGAGAGTTTCATTTACTGAGCAACTATATCTTAAGTACAATTATATATTTTAAATTTATTCTTTTATAATAAAAAAAAGGCCTGGAGAATTCTCCGGGCCTTTTCAATACCTTTTTTAAAATTACTTATTTGAATCTGAATCCTAGACCGAATGATAACCATAATTTATCTTGTTTGAAATCCACATTAGATACATTGAAACTGTATCCAAGTTGGACTTCTGCTTTGATTTTTTCAAATCCGCCGCGCACCGTTATAGCCGGTTCTACCAGAAAGTTGGATTTATTGTCATTTAGATATTTAACCTGATCTTCCTGAACAATAAGGTTGCCTTCTATACTATTATATGTTAGATAGCTGATTCTTGGATTGAATGCTGCTTCGAAATTCTTAATTTTATATCCGATACCTGGCTGTATGCCTATCCGAAATAAATTTGCTTCTATTTTTCCTGTAGTACCAGGATGATCGGTAACAGAGGACGGAAAATGATTTTCCACATTTCCACCTCCTATTAGTAAATAAGTATCAAATACCATGTTATTGGACATTGGAGTGAAGTACCCAATTCCTGCTTCAACAAATTTGCCCTGGCCACCATCTCCATTATCCTCATTTTTGGGGATAAAAAATGAACCATTTGCTAGAATGCCGATGTGATTTGCAACCGCATAAGCTCCTTGGACTTCAATCAACGCTTCTCGACCTGTGACATTTATACTTGTTTCCCCCTTCTGTGTTAATAATGGGGTGTTTAAAGTATTCGGTGAATAATACCTGGGACTACAGCTAAAAAGAAATAAGGAAAGCAATAAAATACTAATGGCTACTCTCATGATGTATTGTTTAAGGATTAACTAATTAAACTTTACAACACTCAAAACACCTAAAATTGTTTAAATCTCTTTTTAGAAGAAATATAAGTGCGTTATATTAATATGAAATTATACCAATACTTTCATTTTAAAATCCAAAGGATTTAATATGTCATAGGCCTCTTCAAAGAAAGACTTTCCTTTCAGCACATAATATGACATAAAGTTTTCATGTCTTTCCTGAAGCTGATCATCAGGTAATATTTTTCTTCTAACATTTAGGATTTGATTAATCCCTACTTCATTTTGATTTTTTAAAGATCGAACTAATTTTGCCTCTATGTTATCTATGATTTTATGGAACTGGTTAAGTTCTGCTCCTGTGAATTTATTTAATGATGGATCTAATTCACCTGTTTTTTGTAAAATTTTTATACTTAGTTCTTTTATAATTTCTCTTTCAGCTTCAAAATCTACAGATTTAGCTTCATTGAATGTAATGAACTTTGTCTTAATCTCATGTTCTTCATGTAGCAGATCTGAAATTTTAAAATGAAATTTTTCTATTTTTTTAAGTGAGTTTTGATCGAGCACAAGGACACTATCTCTTCGGATCAATACCGGGAATGGTATATTAAAATGTTTAAATAACAATCTGCGGTCTGCCCAATAAGCTAATTCACCTCCTCCTCCGACAAAGGCAATAGTTGGCAATATCAGGTCTTGGAGCAGTGGCCGCAGAATGACATTTGGACTAAATCGCTCTGGATGTCCTTTAATTTCTGCTTTTATCTCGTCTATAGTAAAGGTGATATCGCGATTTAGAACGTGATATTTACCATCGAGATATTCAATACGCTCCCTAAAATTTGGTCCTAGGTAAAAGAAATTGATTGGTCTCACATATGCTTGAGTCTTTAACCCATATCCAGCCATTTGCTCTTGCCCTTCCATTACGAGAGGATAGGATTCACTTTTGAGTATATCAGCTTCTATAATATCTATAAAATGACTTTTGATTTTTTCGTCATCGGGATTAAATATTAAGAATGGATATTGGGGTAATAAATGGTGAAGAAACAGAGTGATCGCTTCTGCCAATGTATTATCAGGTGAATAACAACTGTCGATGAGCGCTTTTAATTCATCTGCATGGACCGAATCCCCTAAAATTTTATAAATTTCTTCCTTAACATCTTCCAGCTCTGTGCAGGGTATCCGACCTACAGCACCCGTACCGGAAGTCGGCCACTCTATGCGCTTACCAAATAGGTGAATATGATTTATCTCTGCGACGTCATGATCCTCACTACCCAGATAAAGTATGGGAACAAATTTCGCTTCAGGGAAAACTTTATTGCACTGCTCCGCCAACTTAATGGTACTCAGTAATTTATAGATAAAGAATACTGGCCCCGTAAATACATTGGGTTGATGTGCGCAAGTGATGGCAAATGTATTTTCAGCCCTAAGACTGTCAATCTCATTTGATTTTCCATCGATTTTAAGAGATTGATATTGCTCGGCAACAGTATCTGCAAGAAGATTACGGTCAATCTGGTATTCTTTCCTCGCCTTCAAAGCATTAGCTATTCCTTCGAGATTAGGCGGATTTTCAAAAAGTAGTAACTTTTGATTTTCAGGATAAGCGTACCACTTATCAAAATCTGAAAATTGTGGTATTTCCGAAAAGGGTATTTGGAGATTTGCTGTAAATCCCTGACTTTCTATCATCCTTTAGCTTGTGTGTATGATTAAATGACCTTTAGATCTTTTCCTACTTTGGTAAATGCATCAATGGCTTTCTGAAGATGTTCTGTCTCGTGTCCTGCAGATACCTGTACTCTGATGCGTGCTTTATCTTTAGGGACAACTGGAAAGAAGAACCCGATCACGTATACACCTTCGTCCAATAATCGTGAAGCAAATTCCTGTGCTAGCTTAGCATCATATAGCATGACGGGGGTAATGGGGTGCGTTCCTTCTAGAATATTGAATCCTGCATTTTTCATTCCTCTTCGGAAATAGTCAGTATTAATTTCGAGTTTATCTCTAAGAGAGGTAGAAGCGGACAGTAGTTCAAGTACTTTAATAGAAGCACCTGCAATACTTGGTGCCAGACTATTCGAGAAAAGATAAGGTCTTGATCTCTGTCTTAGCATCTCTACGATCTCTTTTTTAGCAGCGGTGAATCCACCGGATGCACCACCAAGTGCTTTTCCATATGTTCCTGTGATGATGTCGATTCGATTCATTACATTTCTATATTCGTGGGTGCCTCTTCCCGTCTTTCCCATAAATCCGGTAGCGTGACACTCATCGATCATGACCATTGCGTCATATTGATCTGCCAGATCACAAATCTTGTCTAGCTGGGCAATATATCCATCCATTGAAAACACGCCATCTGTAACTATAAGTTTTCGCCGAGCATTTGATGCAGCTTTCAGTTGTTGCTCTAGATCGTTCATATCATTGTTCTTGTATCTGTAGCGTGAAGCTTTACACAGTCGTACACCATCTATTATAGAAGCATGGTTGAGTTCATCTGAGATGACTGCATCTTGTTCTCCTAAAAGAGGCTCGAATACACCACCATTTGCATCAAAAGCCGCTGCATAGAGAATACAATCTTCCTGACCCAGAAACCTGGCAGTTTTTTCTTCCAATTCTTTATGAAGGTCTTGAGTCCCACAGATAAAGCGAACAGATGACATTCCATAGCCATGAGTGTCTATAGCCTCTTTTGCTGCTTTGATAACTTCTGGATGAGACGACAGTCCCAGGTAATTATTGGCACACATATTGATAACTTCACCACCTCCTTCTGTCTTAATCACAGCACTCTGTGGTGTAGTGATGATACGTTCCCTTTTATATAAGCCTGAAGATTTGATTTCTTCAATTTCAGATCTGAGTTGATCGCCTACCTTTCCATACATATGCTCTCTTTTTGATTTACAACAGTAAATATAGGATATTGATAGAGAGCAGCCAATCTTTGAAGAAATTATCACTTTGTGTGGTAATATTTGAATATATATTATAAAAAATAATATCTTTGCTTATCTAACTGTCCTTGCAGTGTAAGCGGGTATAGGAGGAAACTACAATTTATTAAGGTCATATGGCTACACGCAAACCTAAGGCAGCGCCAATTTCTTCCTTTGGCAGACTGAAAAATATTATTAAGGATGATCGGATTCCCAAGATCATTGGGTTAGTATGCTATCTTTTTGCTATATTTTTCTTCATTTCGTTCATCTCATATTTATTTACCTGGAAGGCAGATCAGGATAAGATAATACCCTTCAAATGGGACTTGTTATTTGAGAAGCAACTGGTTGTTGAAAATTGGTTTGGTAAAGCTGGGGCTATGGCTTCACATGCCCTCTTTTTCTGGGGGTTCGGTGTTTCTTCATTTGCGTTGATATTTTTATTTATTCGATTAGGGTATCGACTTATCAATGGAAAGGGTTCAGCAAAGGTGTGGCCTATGCTACGTAATGTAGTGTTCATTATGGTTTTGGGCAGTGCATTTTTTGAATTGATCTTACCTTCTGCTTCATTTCCACTGAGCGGTGCCTACGGTATTAATATTGTGCGGTGGGGCACAGGCGTGATCGGAAAAGTGGGTGTATGGATGGTCTTTGGTTTCGTGATGTTGGCATTGACAGTATGGTTCAGGAATTTCAATCCCGGACTGGAACGATTGCATGACCTATTTCCCGAATGGAACAAAAAATTATTTTCTTTTATCAATTTTAGAAAAATTTTGGAATTCTTCAAGCGGGATAATGATGATTTCAATACTATTCCCTCTGACGTGGCAGCCGCCAAAGCGATGGATGCACAGAGTGACTTACCTGAAGATGAGGAATTGAAAGACTTTATTGATAAAGTAGAAGAAGCCATAAATAAGGAGAATACCCAAATACCACCTGCGACGATTATCCAACCGGAGATTATTATCGATCATTCAGGCAGTGGGAGCGAACAGGAGGTATTTGATACCCATTTCCCCCGAAGTAAGGCAGGTGAGATTATAGTAGAAGTGAATAATGAGGATGCTGATAGTGAAGATGATTACTTACTGGAATCCCCTGAAGTTGCTTCCAGTTTTCCGGACTATGACGAAGAAGATTTAAAGATCAGGGCTGAACTGGACAATCCAGATGAACCTTTTAATCCCCGCCTGGATCTTTCAAAATATAAAATTCCTTCTATTGAAATTTTAGATAGTGTAGTCGAAGTAGAAAACCCAAATTACAAATCAGAGGTTAATGAGAATTCAAATCAAATCGTCAATACTTTATTAAACTATAAGATAGATATCACCAAGATCCTGGCTACTGTAGGCCCTACAGTAACTTTGTATGAGATCATTCCGGCACCGGGTGTAAGAATTTCTAAGATTAAAAACCTGGAGGATGATATAGCGCTTAGTCTTGCCGCTCTGGGTATAAGAATTATAGCTCCTATTCCCGGCAGGGGAACGATTGGTATCGAAGTACCTAATCAAAAGAAAAAAATAGTTTCTCTTAAAGAAGTTTTAAAGTCAGATAGATTCAAGAATGCTCAGATGGATATTCCCATAGCATTTGGAAAAACCATCAGCAATGAAGTATTTGTGGCTGATCTGACTAAGATGCCACACCTTCTTGTGGCTGGTGCAACAGGCCAGGGTAAATCAGTAGGAATTAATGCCATCCTGATGTCTATCCTTTTACATACGCATCCGGCTCACGTCAAATTGATCCTCATAGATCCCAAGAAAGTAGAATTATCTATATATTCTAAACTAGAGCATCACTTCTTGTGTATGTTGCCGGATCAGGACGATCCAATTATCACTGATACAAAAAAAGTAATCCGTACACTCCAGTCGGTTGCTATTGAGATGGATCAGCGATATGATCTACTAAAGATGGCTCAGGTAAGAAATATCAAAGAGTATAATGTCAAATTTGTAGACCGCAAACTTAATCCTAAAAAAGGACATCGTTTCCTGCCATTTATTGTATTTGTCATTGATGAGTTTGCAGACCTTATAATGACTGCCGGAAAAGAAATCGAAGCTCCCATCGGCCGTATAGCTCAATTAGCCAGAGCAGTAGGAATCCATCTTGTCATTGCCACTCAGCGTCCATCTGTAAATATTATAACTGGTGTCATAAAAGCAAATTTTCCTGCTAGAATCGCCTTTAAAGTAGCCTCTAAGATTGACTCCAGAACCATTCTAGATGCAAGTGGAGCAGAACAACTAATAGGTAAGGGTGATATGCTGATCTCAGCTGACAGTAAGTTGGTGCGTATCCAATGTGCCTTTGTGGACACTCACGAAGTGGTCAATGTGGTAGAGGCTATCTCCAAACAAAGGGGATATGCCACTCCTTATCTTCTTCCTGAGGTGCCGGATGATAATGCAGAGGGTAACAGTAAGGGCGCTCTTAAATTGTCTGATTTGGATGATAATATCCGTGATGCAGCCCTCTTAGTTGTCCAAAACCAACATGGCTCTACTTCTATGATTCAGCGCCGCCTCAGCCTTGGATATAATCGTGCGGGACGGATAATGGACCAATTAGAAGCGCTGGGTATAGTGGGTCCAAGTGAAGGTAGTAAGCCACGTCAGGTGTTATTCCATTCCGAAGTGGAAGTGATGAAATTCTTTGAAAATCTGGATGAGCGGGTATATTAATGAGGCATTGGCCTCTTTCTGATCATTCCTCCCTTTGTGTCCCTCAAGCTACTCATGATTACAAATGCATTGGGATCTACTGAATCTATAATCTGTTGTAATTTGGAGATTTCAAGCCGCGTGACAACTGTATAGACTACCATCATTTCATTCAACTCTTCACCAATACGCTTTCCATAGCCTTTCTTCCCTTCAAACATAGTGACTCCATATCCCTCTTTAACGATTGCATAGCGAAGTTCATCTGCTTGGTCCGACATAATCATAACGGACGTATATTCTTCAATACCTTCTATGATGTACGTAATCGCTTTGGATGCTATAAAATAAGTCAACATGGCGAAGAGTGCTATTTCTGTAGATATTAATAAGGCAGCAGTCGAGAAAATGATAATATTGAAGATCAAAATAATGTCCCCAATAGATAACCGGCTATTCCGGCTTAAGTAAATGGCTAATATCTCAGTGCCATCCAGAACAGCACCGCCTCGCACTGCAAAACCTATACCGGATCCTATGAAAACACCGCCAAAAGCTGCGACAAGCAAATGATCTTCGGTCAGGACGGGGAAGGGAACAGTTTGTAGGATGATAGCCAGTGCGGCAATAGCTAAAATACTTTTTAAAGCAAATACTTTCCCGATAGATTTAAACCCTAATGCAACAAAAGGTACATTAAGCGTGAAAAGTAATAAGGGGAAAGGAATATTGGTTAGTTTGAAAGTTAGAAGAGATACTCCCGTGATGCCCCCGTCAAGGTATCCATTGGGTACCAGAAAACATTCAAGCCCTACAGCTGCAAGAAATATCCCTATACTAATGAGTAATATAGATCTCATTAATTTCATAAATTTGTTCGAAGTCATCATATTACATTTTGCTATTAAAAGGAGCTTTTAAAAAATAACCTACAATGATACAAAGTTACAAACTCAAGGCAAGAGCAATTAGGAATAAAATAATTCCTTGCGTTGCATTGATGATTTGTTTTACCCTATGTGTAAGATGTAATGGCCAAATAATTAAATCAAACAGAAAAATGACGAACGATTCACATATTAACCCTCCCATTGCAGCAGTGATACCGAGGATTTTAGAAACTCATGGAGACAAGAGGGTTGATAATTACTATTGGCTCAACGATAGAACAGACCCCAAGGTAATTGATTATCTCAATGCGGAAAATGCTTATATGCAGGCATCACTAGAGAAGGGTAGTGCCCTACGTGAGTCACTCTACAAGGAGATAACTGGTCGTATACCGCAGACAGATATTTCAGTTCCTTATATAAAAAACAGTTTTTATTACTATTCACGTTATGAGACAGGGGGTGAGTATCCCATTTATGCTCGCAAGGCAGATACGTCAGATGCTCCTGAACAGATAATGGTGGATGCTAATCTGGAAGCTAAAGGACACAGTTATTACAAAGTTAATTCACTCATTGTTTCACCCGATAATCAGTGGGTGGCTTATGGAGAAGATACGGTTTCCCGCCGTATATACAATTTAAAATTTAGAAATATAGCCGGAGGAGAAAGTGTAAATGAAATAATTCCAAATACAGAGGGCTACTGTGTATGGTACGATGACAATAAGACCATCTTGTATGTAGAGAAAGATCCGGTTACTCTGCGCTCTTTCAGGGTAAAGAAACACGTTCTCGGTACAGACCCTGCATCAGACAAATTAATATTTGAAGAAAATGATGAAGCTTATTATGTGTACGTTTCTCGCTCGCTCAGTGGCAAATACATCTACATTAATTGCTGGAGTACACTGACCAGTGAAACTCATTTTACGAAAGCAGATAATCCCCAGGCTGCATTTAAACTTTTTGCAGCGCGTCGGACAGGACACTTGTATGAAGTCACTGACAATCAGAGAGAATTTTATATCAAATCAAATTACCAAGCCCGCAATTTTAGAATTATGAAGACTGCGGAGGCACATACAGATCTGGACTCCTGGAAAGAATTAATACCCCACAGGAAGGACGTATTAATAGAGCATTTTACGCCATATGCGCATTTTTTTACCATTGAAGAGCGAACCCGGGGTATTGTCCATTTAAAGATTATTTATCCTGAGATGGAACAAACACTCAGTTTTGATGAAGAAGCCAATGTGGCAACTTTTACAGACAATTATGAATTTAATCCCACCATCCTGAGATTTTCATACACTTCATTGGTAACTCCACCATCAATATTTGATCTCGACCTGAGCTCGGGCGAACGCACCTTGATGAAGCAGCAAGAAGTCGTGGGAGGGTATGATCCCAGTCAGTATGTATCAGAGCGGCTGGAGATCAACGCAAGAGATGGCTCTTGCATCCCGATCTCACTTGTATATAAGAAGTCTTTAAAAACCAATGGCAATAATCCATTACTGCTTAATGGATATGGCTCGTATGGATATAGTCTGGATCCCATGTTTTCAAGTGTACGCTTGTCACTTTTGGACAGGGGCTTTGTATTCGCTATTGCACACATCCGAGGTGGCGAAGAAATGGGAAGGGAATGGTACGAAGATGGCAAATTGCTAAATAAGAAGAATACTTTCACTGATTTTATTGATTGTGCTAAGGCATTGGTAGAGTATAAATTTACCACCAGGGAACATCTTTACGCAATGGGAGGGAGCGCAGGCGGACTTTTGATGGGAGCAGTGATGAATATGGAGCCTAAACTATTCAATGGTATCATAGCCGCGGTACCTTTTGTGGATGTACTTACTACCATGCTGGATACGTCTATCCCACTGACTACCGGCGAGTTTGATGAATGGGGAGATCCTTCGAAAATAGAATATTATAAGTACATGAAGTCGTACTCTCCCTATGATAATGTAGTAAAGACCAAGTACCCCGCACTCTTAGTTACTACGGGGCTTTACGATAGCCAGGTCCAGTATTGGGAACCTGCCAAGTGGGTAGCTAAACTTCGGCTCAATAGCACCTCGAAGAATCCCATTTATCTCCATACGGATATGGAAGCTGGTCATGGAGGAGCGAGTGGGAGATTCGAAAGGTATAGAGAGACAGCTCTCATGTACGGGTTCCTCTGTCAGTTAGAGGGGATTAAAAAATAGGAATTATAATGTAATGAAATTCAATTAGTTATAGGAGTAGTCTTGGTTAATTTCATTTTGGTGTTACTAAACTTTTTAAATCAATGCGTGTTCATATTACTTGAAACAATCTATTTTTATTCACAAATAAATCAAATAAAATGAGCAACGAAAGGGATGATTTAAATCAAGTTAAGAATGATGTTAAAGATGCTGCACATGATGTCAAAAATGATATCAAGGATGCTGCACACGATGTTAAGAATACTGTAAAAGATGCATGGAATGAGGCGAAGCGCGATGCTAATGATGCCGCAGATAATGCTGGAACTGACACTAAATCCACCAGTGAAAGAGCAGGTGATGCTTATGCAAATACTAAGGATAATGTGAAAGAAGCCTGGAACGATGGAAAAGAGAAGGTTAGTGATTGGGCAGATAAAGCTAAAGACAAGGCAGAGGATGTTGCTGAAGATGTTGCTGATGCGGTACGTGATGGCGCACATAAAGTAAAGGATTGGGCCGGAAAGGCATGGAACAAGGCTAAGGACATGGTTGATGGCGACGATGAAGTTCCCCAAGATAAAGTATAAAGTAAATTGTCACTTTACTGAAACCCGGCTTAATGCCGGGTTTTTTATTTCCAAAAAGTTAGTCTGATGATTAGCCAGTAGTTTATCCTCATCCATTATAGATAGAAAGACTCTCCCTTCAGAGTTGAATTGTTGAATTCCTTTTACTCCACCGTCAGAAATGCTGGTAGCACTATAGTTTGTAGTGTGTAAGAAGATATTTTGTTCATTTGGAATTTTAATTATTTGTGAGTATTGGATGCATCTCTCTATTTGTGAATTAAGAGATACTCTTTTTAATTCAGCATTTGTAATAGAGCTATCGATGAAGAGGAAGTTCTGAAATCCTTTTTGAACTTCTATAATGCGCCCTTGCCTTGATGAATACAATTGTAATAAATCTGTATTTTTATATAAAATAAAATGTCTGAAATCGATCATTAATAGTAATAGCATGCCTGCTACAAAAAAGTGTGGATACCAACGTAACTTTTTGAATGAGGTAATAAACAATAAGATAAGTAAGAATAGTGAAATCGCAAACATCCAATTATTGAAATAAATTTTTTCGATTAGTACTCCCGGCAGATTAGCCATATATTGAATTGAGATTAAAAGGCATTTCAGCAAAAACTTCCATATAAATGCAACTACTATTGCGCCTTTCATGAATATCAAGGAGCCTAATACCAGGAAACAACCTATTTTAATCACCAGATCAGATAAGAACACCGCCACAATCCCGGATAGAATAAAGTATACCGGAAATTGATGAAAATAAGACAAGATCAAAGGTAAAGTGCCAATTTGTGCGGCAAGAGTAACTGTAATCAATTCTTTGATCAATTGTGGAACAAAGGGTAGATGATGTAATTTTAATAATATGGACTTATTTAAAGTAATAATTCCCAGTACAGCTGAAAATGAAAGTTGAAAGCCAACATCGAAGAGGACCATTGGCTCGTACAATAACATTAAGAGAGCGCCGGCAAATAAGATATTGAGCGGGTGGGCATATTTCTTCAAAAGGTCGCTACTGATGAGCAGTGATAGCATAATAGTGGCCCTGATAACTGATGGGGCAAGACCAGCTAGAAAGGCAAACGCCCAAATTAGCAGAAGCCCGGTAATCTTTATTATTTTATTACTGATTAATTTTTTGTGATTAATAAATCCGAGCAGCAATAGAATGTTTTGATAGATCAATACAACGTGCATGCCACTTACTGCGAGGAGATGCACTGCGCCTGTATTTATAAAATTTTCTTCGGTTGCAGGATCTATTTTGTCTCTGTAGCCAACCAATAGACCTGCTGCGAGATCAGCTTCCTCGCTATTCCCTATGAGATGTTTAATTCTGTGAATCACAAATTTTCTGACCTGATAGGAGTAGTAATAAATGGATTTGTGAGGTGCGGAAATTGTCAAAGCACCTTTCTGCACCATACCGGTCAAAAGTATATTTTGCTTTTTGAGGTATTCGTTATAATCAAATTCAAGCGGATTTTGAGGTAGACCGGGTATAGAAAGTCGTGTTTTGACTATCAGGCGTGAACCGGGTCCAATATGAGCAGCCTGAGCAGTATCCATTACATTCAGTATGACCTTTCCCGTTACCCTTTTCCATTGTTCATTAGCTGTGTAGATATATTCACAATTCAATACGATACGGCTTGATTTCTTAGTCCTGGGCTCGGTAATACATTCACCCGAGAGCCGGATTTCTTTCCCGGTTATACCAGAATTTTGGTTAACGTGATGGGGTTGTAAGGAAGGGTTATTCAGTGACATCAGGATACCGGGGAGTAAGAACCAACTAATAGCCTGAAGGAATCCATACAGAAATCGCGTCGAAAATGAAAGCTTAACCAGATTTACAATTAAGCTTACTACAAATAGTAGTATTATCCACAATAGGTCGGTTCCTGAGGTAGGAAAACCAGTGAGGTAGAAGAATGATATGCCTCCGGTAACATATACCAGTAGCCTTAATGCCGGTAGTTCATGAATGGTGATCATGGGTGTTAAAGTTTGGGTTTCCAAAAATAATAAATATTCTTGAATAAAAACTTTGTTGTTTAACTTTTTCTAATATATATTTGCACCGCTTTACAAGGAAGCGTATATTATTTGGTTCGGTAGTTCAGTTGGTTAGAATGCCGCCCTGTCACGGCGGAGGTCGCGGGTTCGAGTCCCGTCCGGACCGCAAAGAGCCATCATTTCGTTCATAGATTAATTCTTGCGAAATGGTGGCTTTTTCATTATGTGGAGGTTTAAAAGACCAATTGTCTCTTTTTTTCATCATCACCATGTGTATGGTTGATTTCTTGGGTCGGGAATCGACTACATCACTCTTAACCCACAGATTAAAATATATTCAAGTACCAGGGTAGCTCACTGCGATATTATCGACGGTTTATATTGTAGAATTTAATTCCACCTTACTTATGTCTATTGAAGGAAAATTTAAAGTGAAGTGTTAAATTTGGTAAAACAGTCTAAACATGATCTAATCCAATTTTTAAGCAATTCTCCTATACCTCTAAATGTTAGGTTGTTGTAGTATTTTTGATCAGTCTTCTGATTTAATCTATCTTTAGCGCAAATAATTACAGCTCATGCCTGCTGATTTTATTAAGGATTATAGAAACATTCAGGTAACACGTTATGTGACTCCGCTCCGAGAAGGAGGCTCGCTTCCTGCTATAGTGGAGGGAGATGATCAGAAGCTTTATGTGTTAAAGTTTCGAGGAGCAGGGCAAGGCGTAAGATTACTCGTTGCTGAATTTATCGGTACTGAGATAGCTAGGCATCTTCACCTGAATGTTCCTGAACTCGTGTTTGCTCACCTAGATGAGTCTTTCGGTCGCACAGAGCCCGACGAAGAGATACAAGATCTTCTCAAAGCCAGTACCGGCCTTAATATAGCACTCCAATATCTTTCAGGTGCAATTACGTATGATGCTGCCGGAAGAAAAGCAGAAGAGATTCTAGCCTCCCAATTGGTCTGGCTGGATGCATTTCTCCTTAATGTGGATCGCACCGCACTAAACACAAATCTCTTGTGGTGGAATAAGGATTTGTGGCTTATCGATCACGGTGCAGCATTATATTTTCATTATACCTGGGACCGATGGCGTTCTTATATCACTGACCCATTTGAGCAGGTGAAAAATCACGTGATGCTTCCATTTGCTACTATTATAGACGAAGTAGATGAATGGTATAAGAAACTTCTCACCCCTGATAAAATTGAGAAAATAGTCAAATCTATACCGGATGAACTATTGGATTATAGAGGAGTATCCGACACGCCCGATGAAATAAGAGCCGTGTATATTACTTTCTTGAATGAAAGACTGAGTCAATCTGCTAATTTTGTAAATTATGCCATCGATGCACGAAAGACAGTTATATGAATATGCTGTCATCCGGGTGGTGCCCAGAGTAGAGCGTGGAGAATTTATCAATGTTGGTATCGTACTACTCTGTAAGAGCAAACAATTCCTAGGCTGTAAGATTACTCCTGATACCACAAAAATAAAGTGTATGTGTAATCACATTGATCTAGAGGAGGTAGAACAGAATTTGCAAGCTTTTAGAGATATTGTCAATGGAGTAGCAAATGCAGGCCCTATAGCCAGATTATCACCTGCCGATCGCTTCAGATGGCTTACGTCTGCACGTAGCACCATCATCCAGACGAGCAAAGTGCATCCTGGTCTTACAGAGGCTGAGTGTGAGGATTTGGAAAGATTGTATAACCAGCTAGTGCGCTGAGATTAACGAGGATTCGATCTCTCAGTAAAAACTGTTGTAGAATTCTTGACAGACACAGCTTTAAATACTTGATTAGGACAAAAAAAAGGCTACCGTATCACGGCAGCCTCTCAAATAGTCTTAGCTTATAAAAAATTATAATTTTGAGATCAATTTGGCTTCATTGCCTATCAGTTCATATTGAGTTACAGAGGATTTTCCAAAAACCAAGAACCTATCAGAACTCAATGGAATAATATCAGAGGCGTCTGACTGTTGGAAAGTTACTTTCCCAACAGGTTGTTCAGGATTTTGGATGTCAAAGATGTGAACATTTGATTTTGCGCTGGTAACTAATAGTTTATTGCCAACTATACCCAGGCCACCAGGGGCTGTCATAGTCAGATTGCTTATTTCTCGGGGGAAGTTTGATATATCCGCCACCATAAGTGCGCTTCGCCAGCCACCACATGTAGTACTGGTCTTGAATGTTGCATAAGCATATTTGTCATTAGCTACTACCGGATCGCAAGAAGTAACATGATCGAGCATACTAGAGTAGGTAAGTGACTGATCTGAGTTGATTTTATAAAATCGTACTGCAGAATTTGTACCTACAAGAACTCTATTTTTCATTCCAAATACGGTTTCGCCTCCAGTGAAATCAAGCTGAGAAACTTTGGTTGGATTGAGTGAATTTGAAAGTGAAAAAGATTTCAACCCATTTTTATCAACTATAAATAAGCCATTATCTACAATAGCATATTTAGCAGTACTACCCATCAAACTCTGAGTTATTTTCTGTGTATTTGATCCTTTTTCAAAGCGGATACTTCCATCTGAACTTTGAATGAGGTCACTTTGCTGGTCAATGCGCACATATTTTAAACCGTCTTTAGACTCGCTTATCAAGTTTGGAGTCTCACCACAATCACATTTCTGAGTCATTTTCTCCAGTTCGTAAAGTACTATACCATCATTTGTCAATTCATATGTACCAGGGAAGAAATTATTTACCGTATTCAGTACTCGTGGAGTAGACGGAGTAGAAACATCCAGTACGAAGAGATCTACATAGCCGTTGGCATACATTTTTCCATCCTTGATGATAGATTGCTCGTTTCCGGGGATCTTGATAAAACTAGTTTGTACTGGTGCAGCAGGATTTTGATTATCAAATACATGAATGCCCTTGCCGGGTTCTGTCACGTAGATATAATCACCATAAACTGTCGTAGAGCCATAATTTTCGAACGATTGAGGTGCATCTACTGTAACTCTCTTGATCTCAGAAAAGGTTACGACGTAGGGTTTCATGCCGAGATAGGTGTATTCTACTGAGCAATTTTTACTGCAAGAGGGTAGAGTTAGGATTGTTGTCATGCAGACAACGAAAAGCATAAGATTTTTCATAATGAATAATATTTAGTTGATTAAAAGAAAACGATCTAAAGACTCAGTTTGTGAACTGAGTTGGGTTATAATTCTATAAATCTAACTCTAAATTTATTAAGCTTGATACATATTAATAAAAATCATGTATTCAAGTATATAGTTTAATGTGACTTCCCTGGATAATTACGTCAGAATAATTGAATAGTTCGTCGTAAATATTCAAGTTTTAAGTAGTATGTTTTATAGGGGCTTGTCGGAGGATGAGCCCTTTTTGTTTTTAAGGCTTTTGATGATAACAAATCGGTCTTTTGACCGTTTCCGTTTTATTACCTTTGCGTTAAAATTCAAACTTTATGGTATTTGATTTAGATATGATTAGGAAAGTCTACCAAACCTTACCTGATCGCATAGATGCTGCGCGGCAGATTTTAAAACGACCACTAACTCTTACAGAGAAGATATTATATTCACACATTCACCCAGATAGCAATTTACAAAACTTTGGGCGAGGTACTGATTATGTGTTTTTCACTCCTGATCGAGTAGCAATGCAGGATGCCACCGCTCAAATGGCTTTACTACAATTCATGCAAGCAGGAAGGGCAAAAGTGGCTGTACCAAGTACAGTTCACTGTGATCACTTGATTGTCGCAAAGCAAGAATCAAAGATAGATCTGATAAATGCCAAGACTTCCAATAGTGAAGTGTATGATTTTCTATCCTCTGTCTCTAATAAATATGGAATTGGATTTTGGAAGCCCGGAGCAGGTATTATACATCAAGTCGTATTAGAGAATTACGCGTTTCCGGGTGGAATGATGATAGGTACTGACTCACATACCGTAAATGCAGGTGGATTGGGTATGGTAGCTATTGGTGTAGGTGGCGCTGATGCTTGTGATGTCATGGCGGGACTGGCCTGGGAGCTTAAGTTTCCCAAATTAATTGGCATAAAATTGAAAGGTAGGTTATCCGGATGGGCTTCACCTAAGGATATAATTCTAGAAGTCGCAGGAATACTTACTGTGAAAGGCGGTACAGGCTGTATATTGGAATACTTTGGCGAAGGTGCAGAATCTATTTCTTGTACAGGGAAGGGGACAATATGCAATATGGGAGCGGAAGTAGGAGCGACCACATCTACTTTTGGCTATGATGACTCCATGGAGCGGTATCTACGTGCTACCGGACGTGCAGAAATAGCCGATATGTGCATGGAAAATAGAGCTCATCTGACAGGTGATCCGGAAGTATATGCCAGCCCTGAGAAATATTTTGATGAAGTTATAGAGATCGATTTGAGCCTCTTACAACCTAAATTAAATGGACCATTCACACCAGATAAATCTACTCCAATATCGGAGATGAAAAAAGTAGCTGTAGAAAATAACTGGCCACTTAAAGTAGAAGTGGGTCTGATTGGATCATGCACAAATTCCTCTTATGAAGATATCTCAAGAGCAGCTTCTCTTGCGCGCCAAGTCTTAGAAAAAAAGCTAAAAATACAATCTGAGTTTACCATAACACCGGGGTCTGAACAAGTAAGATATACTATTGAGAGAGATGGCCTGATCGATGTTTTTGAAAAAATAGGTGCTACTGTATTTGCTAATGCTTGCGGCCCATGTATTGGCATGTGGGATAGAGTAGGAGCAGAAAAAGCTGAGAAAAATACTATCGTCCACTCATTCAATCGAAATTTCGCAAAGCGCGCTGATGGTAATCCAAATACGTTTGCATTTGTTGGTTCTCCGGAGCTTGTGACAGCAATAGCCATCGCAGGAGACCTTCGGTTCAATCCACTCACCGATAAGTTAATCAATGAGGATGGTGTAGAAGTAATGCTGGACGAGCCAACAGGCTTTGAGCTGCCACCTTTGGGATTTGATGTCAAGGATGCCGGATATCAGGAACCGGCAGCAGACGGAAGTGGTGTAGATATTCAGGTAGATCCAGGTTCGGATCGACTACAACTACTTGAGCCCTTTGAACCTTGGGACGGGAATGATTATACCGGACTGGTACTACTCATCAAGGCTAAAGGGAAATGTACTACTGACCACATATCTATGGCTGGGCCATGGCTTAAATACCGCGGTCATCTTGACAATATTTCGAACAATTTATTAATTGGTGCTATTAACTTCGCCAACGACAAAGCGGACAATGTCAAGAATCAACTGACCGGTGAATATGGTCCTGTACCCGCTACCCAGAGATATTATAAAGCACATGGAATTGGATCCATAGTTATAGGTGACGAAAATTATGGTGAAGGATCTTCTAGAGAACACGCTGCTATGGAGCCGAGATTTCTTGGAGTAAAAGTAGTATTGGTCAAATCTTTTGCAAGAATTCATGAAACTAATCTCAAGAAACAGGGATTGCTGGGAGTAACGTTTGTAGATCCTACTGATTATGACAGGATATTGGAAGATGATCGCATCGATCTCTTAGGCCTATCAAGCTTCACTCCTGATGTACCTCTTACCATAGTGGCGCATCATGCAGATGGCACCAGTTCAAGTTTTCCTGTCAAGCATACCTACAATAAGCAACAAATAGCATGGTTTAAAGCTGGTGCAGCGCTCAATATAATAAGGCATGGAATTGCGATCTGACCTATTTTGAAAAATCAAGATAAGGGGCTATCTTATTGATCTTATCTACATCAATTCCTGGAATAGCAGCTATTTCTGACAGACTATTGATCTTTCCTTTTGATGTGCGATAGTTTATGATGAGATACGCTTGCTTTCCTATGTACCAAGTATTTCTCAATTCTTCCAAAGTGACTTGATTAATATATATCCTAGATGGTGTCTTCGTAAAGGTTAAATATGGTTTTATCTTATCACAGAGTGAATCAGGAATAATCTTCATTTTCTGAAAATGTTCGAGGTTAAAAAATCCACCTAATCCTTGCTGGTATTTTACTATTTTGTCAGCATAATATGGACCAATACCCGGCAGCTTCATCAAACTTTCTGAAGTCGCAGTATTCAAGTCCAATACTTGAATTTCCGTTTTCTCTGTTTTAATATTTAATGTACTTTTCTCTGATGCATTTCTCAAGTCGACATAGGGCTGTAACTTTTGGAACCATTCTTCGCTCATGGTATAGATTCTCTTGAGGTCGTCCGGCTTGTGATATATAAATCCTGCTTTTCGAAAATTCGTTATACCATTTGCTATGTGAACTGGAACACCCATAGAGATCAGCGAGGCAGCTGAGATGGTATTGGGATCAAAGGAAGATGGATTAAATTTAGATGGTGAATTTTCCGGTGAACGTCTTTTATTAAATCCGGAGTAATCACTTTCGTACTTCATCTTACCTTCCATTGAGGAAAGCTCAAAATTTGATTTTAATAAAGTTAATTCTTCAGGAGTAATTCCATAGATCCGATCTAATTGTTTCAAACTGGTGAATCCGTTGCAGGCATTCCGGTATTTTATAATGCGATTGGAGAGATTCGCTCCTAAGCCTAATTCTGTCAGGTCATTTGCACTGGCCTTGTTAATATCTCGGGTATTCGTCCCTAAGTGTCTATCTCTGGGTGATTCGCTAGGAGTTGTAGTGACAAACTCAATAACCGGCATCGGAGGCGAGTAATAACTTGCCAATAAAAATTTTAATAATGAATAGGAAAATACCAAAATGCAAGATATAATAAATGCCTTTCTTTGGGTAAGCCCTATATAAAGAAAATTCTTTACGCTTTCTTTCATGGGTGGGGTGTTTAAAAGTTACGATAGATAAAGTTATTTACTTTTTATGAAAAAAACAAATAATTTTATTCATTCCAAAGTATTACTTCACATCAGTTAGATTTCTTATTGATAATTCCTTGGTTTGTGATGCTCCGAATTGGGTTAGGTAACCAGTAAGTGACACTGAAGTAAGCGGGAAGTTATTCGCTGCAAAAGTAGCTGTAGCTGCTGTATATAAGATCATAGTGCCGGTACCATCAGCCATATTAACATTACCTAGATAAGTAGCGTCACCTGATCGGGAAAGAGTAACATTTTTAATTTGTACCAATTCTGATTCGTATTTTTCAAAATCTGCGTTAGCTTGGGCGAGGGTGATGACCTGAGGAGTTAAGGAATTACCCGTAGACCGCTTCGTTGCATTGATATTGGGTACACCGTTGATCTGAAGTAATCCGCCGTACTCAGATAGCTCCTGACCACCTACTTCGACCTCGATTTCATCACCAAGATCAAAAATATTGTCAGTGGAAAATCTAATAAGCACACCAGCACTACCGGGTTGTTGAATTACTATATTCTTTGAATTGATGTTTTTAGAATTTTTATCTGAAATCACGATTCCTTTGATTTTCTTGTCTGTCGGAATAGTTAGTGTATTCCCTTTGAATAAATCTCTAAGGGCCTGGATATCCAAAGTCGTAGAATTACCTCCACTCCCACAGCGCGGGCCTTTGAAAGCCATATCAATCCTCTCACGTAGAAATAATTGTTTGGTAGAACTGAATATAGATACAATCGCAATTATATTCCCACGACCTTCCGGAATTAAATCAGACGCGAAGTCGGCATATTTACTGGTACGTAATATTATGGTCTGGCCATTACAATCCTCTATAGTGCGATTGGTGTTCGTAGAAGTGCCTACGACATCACTGATGGTGTTTCCAAATTCAGATTGCGCAAATTCAACACTATCAAGTTCGATGAGTGTATTGTAATCTGCCGGCTTGATTTCATTGATTGTCCTTTTGGCAGGAATAACTGTTTGGTTGACAGCACCTGGTGTCAGAAAGAATTTAACTGAATCAGGTTGAATCCCACTCAAGCGTATATCAGTAGGGCCTCCTGTACCAATATAAGTACCACTTCCGACTTGAAAATTATTTCCGTAATCACTAAGAGTAAGTCCCTGAGTATTTATGTAAACTCTTCTGCCTACCGGAAATGTTCCAAATATTCCCACGTCATTGATCTTGACTTCCATGCCACCGGTGGAATCTTGCACTACGATGGTCTTATAATAATTTCCACTTCGGTCATTGGCTACCACAATAGCTTTGATGATTTTATTTTCATTAATAGTCTCAAACTTACCAGCAGCATGAAGCTTTTTTAGCTCACTTATGGAGAATGTTGCGTTTATATGTGGATCATTGTCATTGATAGGAGGTGCGTCAAACTCTGTTTTTACACATGCATTAAGCGTAAGGATCAGTATAAGGAATAGGATACTTTTGAATTGCATTTTTATAATATTTGGAAGTATTTTAATTTATTTATTTTAGAATCGTAATGCTAAGCTGGCAAAATAATTAAGCCCATAGGCATAATAATATTTATTGGGGAACTTTTCCAACGTAATGACTTTATTCTGATCTACACCTAGTCTACTCTGCTCATATCCATTGGTGATAATATTCTGGTTATTTAACAGATTACTTATCCCAAGATTCAAATTAAGATAATAACTGTTGATTTTCCAGGATTTACCGGCGAAAAGGTCTAATGTAAAAGCAGACGGTAGTTCTTCTTCAGCAAGTAATGCGATCCGTTTAGGATCATTTTCATCCATATTGATCACACTTTCATATGTACGTCTATCCCAGAAAGGGCTGATAAATGTCTTACGGGCATAATTTGCATTGATATTGATAAACCAGAATTGCTTGCCATTATAACTTAGTCCGACAGATCCGGCTTGCTGTGGTGTACCCGGGAAATAATAATTGATAGAATATACCTTCCTGTCTTTTGCCACGGTGGTAGCTGAGTTATCCAGATAATAGGATGATGAGAATCTGGAAGTATAGTAGTATTTACCAATAGAAGCAATAGCATTTACCTTAAACCCGGTGAAGAGCGTATATTCTCCTGCGAATTCTATACCGGTGTGTATGTGGTCAATGTTGGTAATGGATTGATTGAGAAAGCCGGCGATATCATTAGATTGGTCCGCATCATTGTAAAACCGTACCATCTGCATACCATCTTTTATATCCGTATAGTAACCACTCAGTCTCAACTTATAATATGGGGCATTCAGAATATATCCTCCCTCTACAGAAGCAATTTTTTCATTTTGTGGATTATCTATCACATCATTCCTTGTGCGTGGTGAAATAAAGAGGTTTTCGACTAATGGAGCATTGTTAAAATAGGCGGCATTGGCAAATATATAGTTACGTCCATTTACTTTATACGTTGCTCCTCCTTTTACTGCATATTCGTTGAAGTTTAAGTGCTCCGATTCACCTTTTGAATTATCGGGGAATTTTCCATTTTGATTTAATCCATCACGATAGAGCATATTTCGACCGAATGAGCCTCCTAAGAAAAAATCAAATCTCTTTAGAGTGAAGGTATTTTGCAACCACATTGAGGCGTCCTTGACATGATAATTAAAGTCATAGCCATACCTATCACCAGTTTTTATAATCCTATTGGGCGTAGAAATGTCATTGTTTTCATTAGCTAAGGGATTGTCAAAAGTTGCAAACTTATCTATATCAACCGAAAAATCCGCACCAAGCAAATCGTTCAATAACTTATAGTTGGAAGAAGTGTAATCTTGATACGAAATACCTCCCTGAAGTACCCATCTAGTATTCAGTACGGTCTCAAAGGTGGAATTGAAATTAAAAATCTTCAAATCCTGCCGATCATCTTCCACCATATATTGAGCTCTCTTTCCGGTGATGTCATTACCGGGTATACCATTGGCATTCTGAATAGTTTCAATATTACTTCTATTTACATCATACATATAATTCCAATTTATCTGCCTCTTGGATTCATCTGTACGATACAAGTTTTCATAGAATGACTTATAGTTGGCATCCTCTATATAAGAAGGTAGATACCGGTAGTAATCAGGTCTGGGATCTTTGGACTGATACCAGTCTAGTCTTGTATTGGATTCATAACCTGTCTGATATGAAACGCTGGAAGTTAATGTAGATTTATTTCCGATCTTCCAGTCGTGCCGCAGAATACCAATTGGTTTGTGAATCTCGGAAACCCTTGTGTTTCTCTTCTCATTATTTTGGTAACCCCAGTATGGGTTGTAGTAATTATCGCCCGCCAATTCATAGCTTTCTAGAGTATTGGCTGAAGATTTACCTCTTATTAATTTGGAACCAAAAATAGTCAGTCCCAATGAGTGATTTTTATTAATTTCTTTCTCTACACCGGCGAAATATGAGACACCTTTATAAAAAGTGCCGGGTGTGTAGCCCTCTTCAGCCCATCGGTAGGATGCGCTTAGACTTAGTGACCATCCATTCGCCAATTTACCAGTATTGTAAGTACCCATTATTCTATTGCGATAGGATCTATTGGATAGTGCATATGAAAATCGTTTTGTGGCCCGCTGCTGTGAAGCTCTCAAGTCTATGGCAATATTTGAGCCGGGTTTACCAATGGTGAAATCTGCATTTTTCAAACCATACACCAAGTCAGTATTGCGCATGACGTCATTTAGTCCGCCCCATTCGCCGAAGACCAGATTGCCTGTCTCAGGATCTGACATCGGGATACCGTTGACAAAGACTGAGTTATACTCATTATCATATCCTCTCGTTTTGAAGCGAAGTGCAAATAGATTGAAATTGGCCGTAGATACGAATAAGTCTCTGGAAGCAGTCAATAGGCTGGAAATTTCTTGATTCTCCGAAGTTTCCTCATCTCCTGAGGGATTGATCATGATTACCGGAATCTCTTTAGAATTGATAGGATCTAAGAAGCCCAAACTAGATTTTTGTAATACAATGTTGATTGGCAGTGCACTATTTATGTCATTCGGCTTTACTTCATACGTCAGGTCACCTAATAATGAATCTCTAACCACGAGAGTAATATTATAGTTGCCTGTAAATTCAAAGTTGAACTTACCTTCGCTACCTGTATATGTAATCCGATTTAATGGCTGTAATGTTACCCTTCTGTTAATTACGGGGTCACCATTCGTGTATTTTATAACTCCATGAATTTTAAAGATACTTTGGGACGATAATGAGTGGGCTGAAAATATCAGTATAAAAGGTAAGAGTATGTAGAAATGTAACTTCATTGCAGGTATATTAAAAATATCGGATAAAGATACTTTTCCTGCTCCATTCCTATACAAATAGCTATTTATTTTATATGAAATATTTTGATATCATCGGATCAGATGAACACTGCCTGCTTTAGAGTACTGTCTATCGCCACATGTATACCTAATTTTATAAAGATATGCCCCCGGTGGAGCAGGGCTGCCATAAAGTGTACCATCCCATTGTCCCTCGGGGTCAATTGTATGAAATACTCGGGCACCATTCATGTCAAAAATTTCAAATAAACATTTCTGTTCTGCTAGTATAACAGTGCTGATCCCATAAGTGTCATTTAGATTATCCCCATTGGGGGTGAAAGAGTTGGGTAGTAACATGTTATCGCAATTGAGCGTATTTGGATCTTGAACTTTGATCAGAATTGTATCACTCTGTGTGCAACCTTCATAAGTTGAGGAAACTGTATATCTGGTCGTTTGATCAGTAGAAATATCCACCTTTGCGGCACTAGGATTAGAAACACCCATCTGAGGGTTCCATATAAAATTAGCATTACAATTGGTGAAATATTCTACACTATATGGCCTATTAGCGAAAACAACCTGAAAGTGGTCGCTTAGAATATTATTGACAGGACGGGTAAGAATTAGAGCTCTATCCACACCAATCAATCGGGAGTATACCCGTACTTCGTCTATGATTCCTTCAAAATTTTGAGCTCCAGTACAACTTTTCCCACCCAAAACAGGATTGTTTGCACTTCTCAGGTTGGGGTTTGTCTTAAACAGGTATTGACCTGCCGATTTTCCATTTACATAAAATAGAAATCGATTAAAGGACCTGGTTACCGCCATAAATTGCCAACATGAGTTTTGATCCCCTTCAAAAGAGGTTGATTCCTGGCCAGAAGGAGTATTAAAGATAAAAGTAAATCTACTAGAACCGGGATCATAAGTGATTTCATATCCATTCGCAGTGCAATCAGCTCTCACTGACAAGACACACATAGTGGGCTTATTTTTAGCTGTATGTATGGTTGTAGCAAAAGAGAACTCATCTGCTGTCAGTACATCTCCCATTCCGGAATTGTCTTCTCCCAATTGGATAAGGTCACTTCCATTAAATTTGAATCCCATTCCTGAATAACCACATACACATGATGGAGAACCTATTAGTTTGCCATTGAAGCCTATAATAGAATTATTTGCTGTACAGTCATCAAAAGAATAATATGCAGCCAAGTTGGCTTCCTGGCTGAGTAAATAACCAGGGGCAATGAGTATGAAAAGAAGGAAATACTTGCTCAAATGTTGAATTATCTAAATGAATGTATACAATACTAACCGCCAAAAAGCTTGCTTAAATCACCAAAACCACCGGGCATCATATTGGCTAGTAGTTTTTGACTTTCGGCTGCTTGTTTTATTTTGGCTTCATCAAGTGCCTGATTGAGCGTCACAATCAATAGATCTTCCAGCTGATCAGGAGTGGACACATCAATTTTGCTTAGATCCAATGAAATATTTTCTATTTCGAGGCCAGCATTGAGTGTCACTTTTATTTCCCCATCAGGTGATGAAGATTCTATTTTTTTCTCTTTGAGTTTGTTTTCGAGCTCTTGTTGTTGTTCTTCTAGTCCTTCTAACATTTTGAGTTATATTATTAATGAATTAATTATTCTGCGTTCATTTTATCAGCTACAACCTTATTAATCTGTAAATCTTTCACTATGTGCAAGGCCTCTGCAAGATAAATATCCTTTTTTAGATTAGTGAGAAATGAGTTATTTCTTGTTATCTTAACACTATCTATATTGATTTTTGGCAAATCTACCTTAAGATTGGATGAGCTCATACCTTTGATTTCCTTGAATACACTATTCAAATTCTTAGTTTCTGCTTTTCTCGTATCCATCTCAGCATTATAATCATTTAGATTGAGTGACATGCTCTTTGCATCAAATTGTTTCTTTAATCTATGCGCATTTTCATCTATCATTGAAAATGCAGGGTTGGCTGAAGTCCTTTTCTTGGAATTGCTCAATATTTGATCGTAATTTTTTATCTTAAACACATTTTGATCATATTGGGCAGGTTTGATTTGAGTCCATGCCATAGGATGCGTATTTTCCTCCTCTCCATTTTTGATATAATTATATAGATCCGGCAGTACCACATCGGGGATTACTCCCTTAAGTTGTGTTGAACCACCATTGATACGGTAATATTTTTGAATAGTAGCTTTAACATCTCCAAGAGGTTTCATTGCATCGTTGCCACGAACTGCACGATCCAAATCAAAAAATCGTTGCACAGTTCCTTTACCATATGTGGATTCAGAACCTACGATTATTGCTCTTTTGTAGTCTTGCATTGCAGCTGCCATGATCTCAGACGCAGATGCACTATTGTGGTTGACCAGTATGACCAAGGGACCATCATATAAGTAAGATGGGTCATCATCATTCATCACATATGGATCTCTGTCACGTGATTTAACTTGCACTATCGGGCCTTTTTCAATGAACAGGCCACCCATTTTTATTACGTCATTCAGCGAACCGCCAGGATTATTTCTTAGATCAAGTATAATGCCACTGATATTTTCCAGCTTCAATTTTTCTATTTCTTTTGCCACATCAGAATATGAAAATCTGCCCTTACTGTCATCAAAATCAGCGTAAAACTTAGGTAAGTAGATATATCCCACATTATCAATGACGTCATCCAATGAGACAATCGCAGATTTTGCAAACCCTTCCTCCATGAGGACCTCTTCTCTGATGATAGCAATATCCTGAAATGTTCCATTTGGTTTTTTGACAGTCAGGATTACTTTAGTACCCAACTTGCCCCGGATTTTAGAAACAACATCATCGATTCGCATACCACGAATATCGAGTGGTGCTTCTCCATCCTGTGCTACTTTAATAATTAAATCATTGACCTGCAGTTCTTTGTTCTTCCAGGCCGGGCCGCCAGGCACGATTTCCATCACTTTAGTGTATTCACCATCAGCCTGAAGTCTAGCGCCTATACCAATTACTTTTCCACTCATGCCAATGTCAAAATCTTCTTTATCCCTAGGGTCCATGTAACTGGTGTGAGGATCGTACTCTGAAGTAATGACATTAAGGAAATCATTTAGTCTGTCTGCTCTGCGGAGCTGAGAGATTCTGTCGAACATTTTATCAAAATCTTTTTCAACCTTGCTTCTAGCTTCTTTTTCAATCTCGACAAAGCTACGTGCAGGGGTTTTATCAGCTAATTTGGTGCTGTCATTTTTATCTGAATTTTGCATATCCGACACTTCTTGGAGAACTTCAAACTTCAATGCTTTGGCCCATCGTTCCTTCAGTTCATTTTCATTTCGAGCGAATTCCATATTATCATAGTCTATATCTACACGGTCCTTACTATCAAAGGTCATTGGTTTGCTCAATATGTCTTTATAGTAAGACTTACCTCTCTCAAGCCCCTTATCAAGAAGTTGGATGCTGAGATTGAAAAAGTCGAACTTTCCGTCTCTGACTTCATCGTCCAGGGATGATTCATATTTTTTCAGTTGATCTAAATCACTCTTTATCAAAAACCTTTTAGACCGATCGATGACTCCGAGATAATCCTTAAACAAGGATTTTGAAAACGTATCATCAATGGTAATAGGCTTAAAATGCACCTGATTTAAAAAGGATATGATAGACTGAAGAATGATGGTTTCCCTGGGAGTAGGCTCAGTAGATCGTTTTGCAGGATAAAAGGCAAACAAACTCACCACCCCTATCAACAAGGCGAAAATTAGAAAAGATTTTATTTTCATAAGGAATTCTTTCAACTATAAATTTGATTTGGTTACAAAACTAAACATTTTATAAAACTGCTTCTGTTGCTAATAGTTTTGAAGCGAAATGTATAATTTTGATGTTACGATAGGGTATAACGTTACATATCATAAAAGAGGTATTAAAATAAAAATAATCTGGAATGGAAAATCTTTGGAGGGCGCACCCTTGGCATGGTATAGGTATACATGAACTATCTCCACAATTTGTGAATACTTATATTGAAATCACTCCTTTTGATGGGGTGAAATATGAGCTGGATAAGGAATCGGGTTTAATGAAGATTGATAGGCCTCAGTTATTTAGCAATATTGTACCGGCACTTTATGGTTTTATTCCCAGGACATACTGTGGTGAGGGTATTGCAGCATTGTGTATGGAGTCATTAGGTAGGAAGGATATAAAAGGTGACGGGGATCCACTTGATATTCTCGTCTTGTCTGAAAAAAATATTCAGCATGGAGATATTTTAGTTCACGCTAGACCTATCGGCGGGCTGAGGATGGTGGATAAAAATGAGGCTGATGATAAGATCATTGCAATAATGAAGGACGACATAGTATATAATGGCTGGAAAGAGCTGGAAGATATTCCCTCACCCATACTTAACCGGATTCTTCATTATTTTCTGACTTATAAGCAGATTCCATCTAAGGATGAGAAGCCCACCGTTGAAATACCTCAGATTTATGGACGAAAAGATGCTTATGAAGTAATCTCTCGTAGTATGAAAGACTATGATCTCTTACAAAATAAAGGTTAGGGTGAGACTACCGTAAGCCTCTTAGAAAAGAGTACTTTACCCGAGGAATTTTGCAAAGCATAAATATAGACACCCGGATTGAGTGATCGAATGTCTAGAGAATCATACTTATAATTATTGATATAATATTCCTTTTGCATTTCAAGATTACCAATAAGAGAATAGATCTTTAGGACATATCTTCCGGTAGGAATATTATTGAACTCGATTCGAATATCATCTGTAAAAGCAGGATTTGGATAAACCCCAATCTGTGGCGACCCATTCATGCCGGATTTAAGGGATGCAGCCCTTTTTGTAATGAGGAAAGTTGCGGATTCGATCGTATTTAGTTCTTCACTGATATTGAGCGTGAGTACAGGCAAGACATTTTTGGGAGCAATGAATAAAATTCGTTTTCTGCTGATGGGAGGAAAAAGCACATTAGACATATAGGACGATACATCTATCCAATCACTTGTTCCACTTTTAATTTCATAAATATAATTATAGTTTTCAGTCTCAGTAATGCGATTGGTCTTATCAAATGTCTGTCCGGGTAGGTACAGTTTGCCCTGTCCGTCCACCTTTATATTGCGCGCTATCTCTACTTTGATGCGAAAACTATCAGGCAAAAACGGAAAAGCTCTAAGTGTGACTTCTTTAAGTGTCCTGATATCATATACTATTTCACCTAAAGTGAGGTAGTTAAGAGAGGTGCCTTGTTTGAGGTTATTGTATATCTCAGGAAGCCCTTTAGTAAATGAAATTGAGGCTAAGGAGCCAAGTTCAAATGGATCTTTGCCTGTAAACCCCCAATAATTTAAGGAATTCTTATCAGTTGTATAAAAGCTGGTATTTCCAAAATTATCACTGATGGCCAAATTGGCTTTCGATGGTACTAGTTTGTTTTTAGAGTTTGCTCTAGAGACTTTATAGTTGAGAGCAAATGCAGATTCAAGAAAGGCATAATCCCAGAAAGCGACTTTTCCCTTTGATGGTACAACAGCAATTTTGGGAGACTTTACAGATTGATAGTAATACACACTCCCTACTGTAGGTATACCAGTCTGAGCTGATACCAGTTGAGTATACCCAATGTAGAATAGTAATATTAGGACAGTTCGATGCATCAAGATGAATATCTCATGTAAAAAAACGAAAAAAATAATGGATACCTTTATTAAAGGCTATTTTCAGTCAGAAGTTTTAGAATTTCATTTTCTATTCCTGTAGAGATGTTGCTTGAGTGTTTTACTGTCCTGAAATTCCCTTCAGCATCAAAACCACACACAAATACGTGATAGTTTTGATTTATATCTGTTTCCGCATAAGCATTTACCTGTGTGTATCCCGATTCTGTAAGTAATTTAAGGATCCTTCTTTCTATATTGCTAATGCGGCTTACCTCTTGATCATTGAGTGCCACTAGTTGTTCGCGTATATGGGTGTCTGACTTACGACAGATTACAGAAAGTATATTTTGACCGGTGGGGGGGATTAATTCTCTTGGATTGAAGTCGAAGGAACTATCAAATAGGTCAAAAGAAGAATTTTGTTCTTTCTGTCCTAAGGGATAGTTTATTGTACCGGATAATTGGTCATGGTTTGGTTCCTCTTCAGGTACCATAAAAACAATCCCTTGTAAGAGGTTACTGCACTGTGCCCTTATATTAGAATCAGGACACAGGACTGAGTCGCCACCGTCAAGTTCTACCAGATGGTTGACAGGGTTCTTTCCTTTATGATAATTGATTTGTATTTGAGGCCGCGGTCGTGAAAGTAAAGCTGCCGTGCTTAGTTCCTCTGCTCCGCCTATTGGAACCTTGGATATGGGATAAATAGCCACATCGATTTGCTCATTGACCAGATATTCCCTCAGAGTATCAAAAGAATTCATTACAGTAAAAGGAATAAATTCAGTTTCTGTTGCTTCTGGAATAGAGGTCAACTTTGCAGTGAATTCTGACAGAATATCATTGGAAACATATTGTGGATTGTAACCTATTTTTAACATGTCTTATTTGAAAATTTCTTGTTTTAAAGTAGGATTTAATCGAATGACACTGTAATGAATCAAGATTGGCTTATCAAGCTGTCCAATCAATTCAGTCACTACCGGAAATAAAATCCCCGCGAAGTCTTTATATTCTTTATAAATAATAGATTCTTCGCCTCCGGCTTCATTTACAGTAACAGTCTTAAACTTTAGAAAATTATCTATGTCATAGTATTCGATCTTTTGATTGCCTGCCGGACTTACAACCTCTACCTTATACAACGATTTATTATTTACAGTATCTATACCCTTGTAGGTAAGTTTAAATCCTGTCTGTAGGTAACTCAATTCTTCTATAATTACAGCTGACTCTCTTAATGTGGAAAGAGCTATACCAGCAAGTTCCTTCTTTTCTCCATTGGTAGTGGTGTATCCACCGGTTTGATTGAGAACAGTGCTTTGCATCTCTGTTTCACCCATTTTTATGAGGGTCCTCATCTGATAAGGTAAGAGAATGTCATTGAACCCATTGAACTCAACACCGTCGATATTCATATTGTATTCCCTGGACAATGACTTCAGTTTAGATATTTCCTCTACCCCTCCGATTTTCTTCAGGTATTTATGAATTATCTCAACAGCTGCATTTGGATTTTCAGGAGAGATTCTATTCAAGGGGGTGCCTTGGAAGTCATAATGATTAATATAACCGGACGAACTGAAGGGTTTTAATTTTTCTTCTACCTCCTTTTGATTACCTATTACGATGATGTGTGAATGTTCCGGCTGAAGGTATTTTACAGCCATTTTCTGAATATCAGTTGCAGTTACTTTCTGAATGGAACGTAGATAATTTTTAAAATAATCCACCGGAAGATTATATCTCAATATATCAAGAGCAAAGCGTGCAGTCACTTTGGGCTCTTCTAGAGATCGTGCAAATTCACCACTGATGACATTTTTTACATTTTGTAACTCTTCGTTACTGATTTTCTCTTCCCGGAGCCGCTTCATCTCGATCAATATTTGAGTAATAGCACTATCGGTAACTTCATTTCTAACATTGGTCATAATACTGAAGAGACCATTTTCTGGATCTGACACCAGATTTGACCTGATACCATAAGTATATCCTTGTTTTTCTCTTAAATTCTCATTAAGTCTACTTGAAAAATATCCACCTAAGATATCGTTCATAAGTTTGGCCTTGATTAGATCAGGGTCATTTGGTTTTAAATCAACAGGATATGAAATCATGATCAGAGACTGAACAGCAGAAGGGCGGTCTGCAATACTTACATCAGTTTTAGAGATTGGGGTAGGGGATAAAGCAGAATCTTTAGAATAAGACTTTGACTTCCAATCGCCAAAATATTGTTGCGCCAACTCTACTGCTTTTCCAGCTGGAAGGTCACCAACTATGATAAGATAGGCGTGGGCCGGGTCAAAAACGCCGTTGTAAAAATTTCTAATGTCTTCTATAGTAATGTTATTTAGGCTGGACTGAGTGATAAACTGACCTTGGGGATGATCCGGACCGAAATTGATTGTTTTGATGAGGTTCCTTCCTATAGAATCAGCGTTTTCTTTCTGAGCCTCCAATCCAGAAAACGTCTGTTTCTTTACTATCTCAAATTCACTAGCAGAAAAATCTGGAGATTTTATGGCTTGTGATGCCAGCGAAAACAACTCATCTGCATACCTACTAAGACCTGAAGCAGTAAATCCTCTAGAACTTGTCGAAAAATAGGCACCCATAAAATCAATCGCATCATCAAATTCAGCCTTTTTCATCGTAGTAGTGCCACGTGATAGCATTTCACCGGTCAGATCGGTTATGCCGGCTTTGTCTTTCTGATCGATTTTCCCTAAATCCAGATATAGTTGAAAATTGATCTGAGGTAGATGGTGATTCTCAACTACGATTCCCTGTATACCATTAGCAAGCTTAAATTCGAAGGGGTGGCCAAAAGCTATTATGGGAGCGATACCTGCTTCCGGTTGGTTTTTTCTAAAATTTTCATTCAAAACTGGTGCTTTCACGTTATTATCGGTTGTAAGGGTCTTGCAATTTGAGAATATTAGGCAAAGAGATATGTAGAGTGGGGTAATAAGATATGATATGGGATAACGCTTCATTTCGCCAGAGCTAATTCGAAATAATGTTTTTCCCCGGTAGCCAATACAATGTTACCCGATTATTCTTACTTAAATAATTTCTAGCAGCTTCACGAAGAGCGATTCTGGAAATAGATTTATACTGATTTGCCTCGGAATTGATCAGATTCGTATTCTTCAAATATAGATATCCGGTTGATAATTCCTCTGCTATATTCAATAGCTTTGATTTTCGATTGACTTCTTCAGATTCAATTATATTTTGAAGTTTTTGAAATTCCCGTTCAGTAATCAATTCTGACCTTAGTCTTTCCACCTCTGAATTTAGAGAATTTTCCACTTCAGTGATATCTACTCCTAAGTTAGCTATTGCAAACTGAATATAAACACCTGAATGTTCTAGTTCGAGGGGAAATGAACCGACATAGGAAGCGATCTGTTGTTTATCTACCAGGTTCAGGTTTAGACGCGAGCTGCCTCCATTGGAAAGAATATCTGAAAGCATACGAACAGCAGAGTAATCTTTAGTTCCATATGGAGGTATTCGGTATAGTTGGATCAAAGCCGGTAACTGAATGTGATCATATATGGTATCCCTGATTTCAGCTGTAAGTGGTGGTTCATTGTCGTCAGGCACTGTGATAGGCTTTGTTCCTCTGGGGATACTCGAAAAGTATTTTTCAATGAGTGGCTTTACATCAAATGTTGTAAAATCACCGGTAATAGTCAATACAGCATTATTTGGTACATAAAATGTTTCATAAAATGCAATATAATCTTCGTCTTGGGCAGCGTCTAAATGATCCATAGATCCTATGGTGGTCCAGCGATAGGGATGCTCGCTGAACGCCCTTTTCATACTTTCTTCGATAATAGTACCGTAGGGTCTGTTGTCATAGCGTTGACGGCGCTCTTCCTTCACCACCTGACGCTGTGTTTCGATGCCCTGATGATTTACTTTTGCATGCAACATACGCTCTGACTCCAACCATAAGCCTGTCTCCAGATAATTGGATGGGAAAATCTCGTAATAGAAAGTTCTATCATTTGAGGTATTAGCATTTACCTCACCTCCTGAATTCTGGACAATCTTGATGAAATCGCCTCGATTGACATTTTCTGTTCCTTCAAAAAGCAGGTGCTCAAAAAAATGTGCAAATCCTGTACGTTCAGGATTTTCATTTTTGGATCCCACATGATACATTACAGAGACCACCACGATAGGGGTGGTATGGTTCTCGTGCAGAATAACATGTAACCCATTTGAAAGGTCGAATTCTTCAAATGCTATTGAGTCCACATTTTGGGCTGGAAGAGTATTTGCCAACATACTAAGCGAGATTAATGTAAGATATATCTTTCTGATAATCAATGATGATGCCGAAAATTTCAATTTTTTAAAGGATTAAATGAAACCAATTTTTTTAGAATTTCGGAATTCAAAAGTATAAAATTTGAATTAAACCGTTCTCAAGAGTGCAAAATTGGTGATTTCATTAGCTTCCCAAGGTGAGATTCTATTATAAATAAAAAAGGATTATCTGCATTACAGATAATCCTTCAAGATAGATGGTTGACCGACAAGGATTCGAACCTTGACAAACAGTACCAAAAACTGTTGTGCTACCGTTACACTATCGGTCAAAGCCATTGCTTATTGGAAGCGGGTGCAAAGTTAAGTTTTGTCTTGGAAAAAAATAGTAAAAAAAATAGAATTTTTATATTTTACAAAGTAAGGTATCTGCTTATATAAAATATTCCATATAATGTCCTTTGACAAAAATAATACTAATTATGGAAGAAATTTCAATTAGACAAGCATCCATTTATATCTTTGCCAAGTAAAACTTGTAATATTAATTGATAAACAGCGTTATTTTTACATTGAAATAAATATTTAACCTTAAGCCATGAGTAGACCAAATTTATCAAAACTTTTATTTCTTTTCCTATTAGGATTCTTCATTTTAGGTGCTTCTGCTTGCAATCGCGGGTATGGATGTCCATATAATGTTAGTTCCGGATTATCAAGTATGGTAAAGTCAGTCTGTCTACCCCGATAAGATTTGATTGTATAAGAAATAAAAAAGAGCATCGCAAATAATTGTTATGCTCTTTTGCTTTATAGAGTAGTTCGGTTAAATTTACGCCCTATACATGCCAGCTACCTTAATCTCCACCAGCGATGGTTCGCCGTCTCTCTTCTCTTCGGAATTTAATGCCTCCTATCATTCCATCCATGGTGCATGGACTGAAACTGAAAAAGTATTTATACAGGCAGGTCTTGATTATATGGCCATGGGTCGTGATGAAGTAAGCATATTTGAAGTGGGCTTTGGAAGTGGGCTCAATGCGCTTGCAACACTAATATACGCAAGCAATCATAAGGTCAGCATTAATTATACAACCATTGAAAAGTTTCCCATTTCGGAAGCGGTTTGCAACCTCTTAGCTCAGTTTTGGTCAGAGGAATACTCATCTGATTTGAGTATGTCATTCCTGGACATGCACGGTGCCCCCCATGGAAAAGTGATTTGTCTTAATGAGAGATATTTCTTTAAAAAGCTCTTAAGTGACCTTCTTGAATATAGCCCAAATGAGATTTTTCAAGTAATATTCTTTGACGCTTTCGCCCCCGAAACCCAACCTGAAATGTGGACTTTAGAGGTATTTTCTAAAATGTTCGATCTGCTGGAAGAAGGCGGTGTATTAGTGACATATTGCGCGAAAGGTGAAGTGAAAAGGACTATGCGACAAGCGGGTTTCACAATAGAAACATTGACAGGTCCACCGGGGAAAAGAGAAATGACAAGGGGAATTAAAGCTATGCTATGACCGTTCAAACCAGAGCAAGCCAATTTGGAGATGGATTTTTTGAATCGATCTTGGTCATAGAGGGCAAAATCCCCTTGTTGGCAGGTCATTGGACACGAGCACTTCGTACCGCATCCTTTCTCCATATGGATCTTTCTGAAACATTTGATACTAAAGAAAACTTGGCGGACTTTATTTTGGAGGGATTGTCCTCCACAAGTTGTCTAAGATGCAGGCTGGATATATGGCGGGCAGGAGGTGGGCGATACTTACCGGAGCATAACCATACTTTGCAAGAGGTAGTGATTATACCATATGACAATCCATTTAACCGAGAGTTCCTTATTAAGGATAGATTAGAAGTCGCAGAAGGCATTCAAATGTATTCTAAAGGAATGAATAGATACAAAACAGTAAGTAAGATAGAGCAAGTCTTATTATCGATAGAAGCTCAGGAAAAATGTTGCCAGGATTTGGTAGTGCTAAATGAATTAGGGCAAATATGTGAAGCAATAAGCTCTAATATATTTTTCATAGACAAAAAAGGTGATTTATGGACTCCCGGGTTATCTTCAGGTTGTCTTCCTGGGGTAATGCGGGAATATATTATTCAAGTATTTGGGTCTGGTATGACAATACATGAATCGGTAATTATATCTTCGGATCTGCCACGATTCGTAAGTTGTTTTGTGTGTAATGCAATACAAGGAATAGTCCCTGTCAATAATATTATGGGATATCAGTTTAATGTTGAGTTAGCAAAAAATATACATAAAATATTAATAGATAAGTTATTAGGAAAATCTAATTAAAGTTTAACATGAAGAAAATATTGGTCGCTAACAGAGGCGAGATTGCAGTTCGGGTCATGAGGACATGTAAGAAACTGGGCATCAAGACTGTCGCTGTTTATTCCGAAATCGATTCTAAATCACTTCATGCACTATACGCAGATGAAGCTTACTGCATAGGCGATAATGCACCATCCAAGTCCTACCTGGATATGGATAAAATAATCGAAGTAGCGTTGCGCTCTGGAGCTGATGGAATACACCCCGGTTATGGTTTTCTGAGTGAGAATAGTCAGTTTTGTAAAGCAGTAAAGGATGCCGGCCTGATATTTATAGGCCCGGATGAGCACGCTATTGATGTAATGGGAAATAAATTAGCTGCTAAGGAAGCCGTTCGTCATTACAATATTCCTATGGTGCCAGGCTCCGGAAAAGCGATTACCGATGTACAGGATGCCATACGCATGGCCGAAGAAATAGGATACCCTGTGCTCATAAAAGCAGCTGCAGGGGGCGGTGGTAAGGGTATGCGCGTAGTAGAAGATTCTCCTTCTTTTATAGAGAGCTTTGAACGCGCTACTAATGAGGCTCTTTCCTCCTTTAAAGATGGTTCAGTATTTATAGAGAAGTATGTGACTAAACCTCGCCATATAGAGATTCAGATCATTGCTGACCAGTTTGGTAATATTTGTTATCTTTTCGAAAGGGAATGCTCTATTCAAAGACGTCACCAGAAAGTCATCGAGGAAGCGCCAAGTGCTATAGTATCTTCCGCTATGCGAAAGGCCATGGGTGAAGCAGCAGTTAATGTAGCTCGAGCTTGTAATTACACAAATGCGGGTACTGTTGAATTTTTAGTGGATGAAAAATTGAATTTCTATTTTTTGGAAATGAATACTAGGCTTCAGGTAGAGCATCCGGTGACTGAGGAGATTTCAGGCCTTGATATGGTGGAGTTGCAAATTTCTATTGCCTTAGGAAAATCACTGCCTTTCTCTCAGGACGACTTAAAGATTCATGGACACTCTATGGAACTGAGAGTTTATGCGGAAGATCCATACAATCAGTTTTTGCCGGATATCGGTACTCTTCAAGTATATCAGGAACCCACTGGTGAACATATAAGAGTGGATTCAGGCTTCAAAGCTGGTGATGCAGTCTCTGTATTTTATGATCCTATGATCTCCAAACTGACCGTCTGGGGGCTTGATAGGGCTTCATGTATTGCTAAAATGAAGGCGGCAATCAATGAATATGAGATAATTGGAGTTAAGACAACGCTGCCTTTTGGCCTTTTTGTAATGAATCATGAAGCATTTGCTTCCGGAAATTTTGATACAAGTTTTGTTCCAAAATACTTTACTACGGACATTATGGACCAAGAGGATGATAATAATGCAATGATAGCAGCACTCATTTCAAATCAATTGCACCTAAGTAATGGAAAGGAAGACTATGTACTCAAAAATAGGCGCTCCCGGTGGATGGCAAGAAAACAATAGTCAATACCTTATGTATTAAATTGTTAACAAATATCAAATTAATCCTAATACGGAATTTTAATTCAACTGGAGTTCTTGACACAAGATATATTTGCATATAATTTTTAACCATTCAATTAATCATACATGAGATCCTTCTTTTTTATCACAGCATTAGCTGTTTCTTCAGTTCTGTTTTCTTGTAAAAATGATCCTGCTGCCTCTGCTGCGGCAACACCCTCATCACAAACCTCAGTTGAAGCTCCTCCTGCTAATACCCCTACAGCGATGAATACTGACGGAGAGCCATCTACTGCAGCTTCCAATCCTAATGAAACAACAATCGCAACAGGCCCTACTACCACCATTAAACTGAGTGCGGGTAGCTTTGATTTTGGTACAGTGAAAGAGGGAACTGTAGTACAGACTTCCGTAAGTGTAACAAACACAGGTAAAGAACCCCTAGTAATAACCAATTGTCACGCTAGTTGTGGATGCACTACACCTACTTGTCCACATGATCCGGTAGCACCTGGCCAGACAGTAGAGGTTCCGATTAAATTTGATTCAAAAGGTAAGCCCGGTCATCAACGTAAAGAGGTAACTATCACCGCTAATACTATCCCTGCTCAAACAAAATTTGTGGTGGAAGGTCAGGTTGACAAAGTAAAATGATATTTTTGTGCTAAATTAATAAAGAGGCTGCCCATATGGTGGCCTTTTTTTGTATTAAATTGTTGATATAGCATACATGTTTAGAAACTACCTGTCCTTAGTTAAGTTTAGCCACACTATTTTCGCTATGCCATTTGCTCTAATCGGTTATACACTTGGTGAGTATCAAACTCCTGGCATAGATTATTGGATGCTGGTTAAAGTCCTATTATGTATGGTCTTTGCCCGGAATGCCGCTATGGCATATAATAGATATCTAGATAGAGACATTGATGCGCTAAATCCAAGAACAAATAGTCGTGAGATTCCGGCTGGCATACTAAGACCTGGTTCGGTCTTATTTTTTGTATTGGTAAACTGTGTGTTTTTCATAATTACCTGTTTTTTCATTAATTGGATTTGTCTCTTTCTATCTCCTGTTGCGTTATTGGTTATATTGGGGTATAGCTATACTAAAAGATTCACTTCACTCTGTCATTTCGTTCTCGGCCTGGGGCTAGCATTGGCTCCTTTAGGTGCTTATCTTGCAGTTACAGGTCGATTCGCCTTAATACCTGTGTTACTATCGGTGGTAGTTATGACTTGGGTGGCGGGATTTGATATTATATACAGCTTACAGGATGATCAGTTTGACAAGTCTCAGCAGTTGCATTCCCTTCCTACAATTCTTGGAAGGAAAAAAGCTTTATACCTTAGTACAATGGTTCATGTAGTAACTGCCATTACTCTATGTGCGGCAGTATATCTCATAAATATGCAATATCTACCTACAGGGATTTTGATGTACATAGGGACTGGCATTTTTCTTAGTATGCTACTCTATCAACATTTAATTATTACTGCAGAGGACTTAAAAAGGGTTAATCTGGCCTTCATGACGACTAATGGCATTGCAAGTGTTGTTTTTGGTTCTTTGGTTATATTGGATTTTATACTTTAAAGAGTAGATCGAGATAAGATTTTAAGTCTTTGAAGGCACGGGATCGATGACTTATAGCATTTTTCTCTATTGGCTCCATCTCTGCAAAAGTGATGTTCTGCCCCTCCGGAATAAATATTGAATCATATCCAAATCCTTTTTTACCTCTCTCATCATTTGAGATATGTCCATTTATTATTCCTTGAAAATATGCTTCTGTATTATCTCCCACTAAAGCTATACAGCAAATAAAGTACGCTCTTCGATCCTCTACACCTAGTAAGTCATTAAGAAGCTTAAGTCTATTTTGTGCATCAGTGGCTTTGTTCCCAGCATATCTAGCAGAGTAAATTCCCGGTGCTCTGTGCAATGCATGTACACATAATCCCGAATCATCTGCTATACACAAGCGTTTAGTATACTCATGTAGGGTAGAAGCCTTAAGAAAGGCATTCTCCTGAAAACTGTCACCCGTCTCTTCAATATCAGATATCTGTGGAAAATCTACCAGCGATTTTAAATCAATGCCTGCCGGCAGTATTTCTTTGAACTCTTGGATTTTGTGCAGATTCCGAGAGGCTAGTAATAGTTTGTTTATCATTTATAGAGTCAGTTTTCTTTAAATACCGGTTTAAATGCTTTCCAAAAATTCATTGCTTTAATTTTATCATCTGCCAACTCTTCAAGAGTGTCAGTATTCAGAAACTGATGGTTGTCAAGTACATGCCACACATTTGGGATACTATCTGAAAGGCTATGCAATCCAGGGCCAAAAAAGACAACTTTAAGTGAGTGGGAGAAAATTTGTAGATCTTGCCAGGAGAAATCGAGAGTGGGATAAAGCAACTGTATCATTGACCTGCTATCCACATAGAGCTGAATGTCATTCGCCATTTTTATCAACATTGCTCTGTGCTTATCAGTAAAGTGTTCAGCGGGGGTACAAAATATAAGTTCAAGTTCCTCAGAATTTGAAAATTTATTCAGTGGTTGCGCAGCACGAAGGCTATAAATTCTTAATTGATTAAACGGATTGTGCAAAATAATATTTTGTTTAAAGTGTTTTTTAGAGTGGGCAACAAAATATTCAACCGCACTATGTGCATTGAATGAGTTGTAATATTAAAAAAAATGATTTATATTTGTCCAAACCTTAACGTACTATGGTAAATATAGACATTATCCAAACGGAGAATTCGCGATTGGGTCAAGTTAATTTCGACAATTTAGGATTTGGAAAGATTTTTTCAGATCACATGTTCATCGCCGAATATAAAGATGGTAGATGGCAGAATTTCAAAATCGGACCTGTGCATAATTTCAGCGTTCATCCCGCCAATATGACTTTCCATTATGGTCAGGGAATTTTTGAAGGGCTGAAAGCGTCTAAAAATGAGGATGGTACACCGATTCTATTTAGGCCTGAGCAAAATGCCTCGCGATTAAATCATTCTGCCCGTCGACTATGTATGCCTGAGTTTCCCGAAGATATATTCCTGGAGGGATTAAAGAAACTGGTCTCTTTGGACAGAGACTGGATACCAACATTTGAAGGTTCTTCACTTTACATCAGACCATTTATGATTGCGACGGATGAGTTCTTGGGTGTTTCTCCTTCAGCTACATATAAGATGGTAATAATTACATGTCCTTCCGGACCATATTATGCCAAGCCGGTTAGACTATTTGCAGATGATTATTATGTACGTGCCTCCATCGGAGGAACAGGTGAGGCAAAATGTGCAGGTAACTACGCAGGCGCTTTATACCCAACTAAATTAGCTAAGGATAAGGGTTTTGATCAAATACTTTGGTTGGATGCTATTTATCATAAATATATCCAGGAAGTGGGAACCATGAATATTTTCTTCGTTACCAAAGACAGAAAAATTCTTACTCCTATTACCGATGGTGCCATTCTTAAGGGGGTGACCCGGGATTCTATTATGACTATACTGGCAGATAGAGGATATACTGTTGAAGAGAGGTTAATTTCTATAGATGAAATCATCCATGAATATGAAAAGGGAAATCTTTTGGAAGTATTTGGAGCCGGTACTGCCGCGGTTGTCACGAATGTGGCAGCTATAACTTACAAGGATAAAACAATGGAATTTGAGGAGTCTGCTTGGGAGTTATCACTTTCAATGAAAAAATATATCAATGATCTCAGAGGTGGTAAGGTAGAAGATAAATATAACTTCACCATAAAAGTTGATCAGTTGGTTCATGCCTGAGAAATCCATCCGCCTGCACCAGCTAATTTTTGGGATCATAAATAGTATCTTTCTTTTTACCGGCCCCTTACTGTCAGCACAGCAATTGCCAATAGAAGCACCTTTGGTAAAATCATTTATTGATAGTGTGAATGTGAAGTGGGCCCTTAAGTATCGCAATGCACAACCTCAA